>ERZ773066.1512-NODE-1512-length-11826-cov-83.703679_pt1 | contig 11826 bp, 10 predicted proteins | sample MGYA00580573_ERZ773066 | MGnify/ENA primary metagenome ERZ773066 (study PRJEB29015, sample SAMEA2738128) | human oral metagenome | biome: human oral; feature: human-associated habitat; material: saliva | place: China | collected 2203 ... | reverse complement strand
CGTGCCCGTGCGCGCTCGGCCTGGCCACGCCCACCGCGATCCTCGTCGGGTCGGGACGCGCCTCGCAGCTCGGTATCCTCATCAAGAACGCGGAAATCCTCGAGCAGACGCGCTCGATCGACACCATGCTCCTGGACAAGACGGGCACCGTCACCACGGGCGTCATGTCCCTCGAGTCCGTCGCGGTCGCTCCCGGCGCGGGCGGCTCCCCTGAGGTGGACGAGGCCTCGGCCCTGTCCCTGGCCGCCTCCGTCGAATCCCTCTCCGAACACCCCGTCGCCCGCGCGATCACGTCGGGCGCCGCGGACCGTGGCCTGTCGCTGGAGCCCGTGACCGCGTTCGCGAACCAGCCCGGACTCGGCGTCGTCGGCCTCACCTCCCGCGGCGGCGTGCTCGTCGGCCGCCCGTCGTGGCTCGCATCCCTGGGCGTCGACGTGCCCGATTCTCTCCTCGACGCGGTGCGCGAGGCCGAGGCCTCGGGCGCCTCCGCCGTCGTCGCAGCCCTCGCGCCGAACCTGGGTTCAACGGCAACCTCCACCCCGGCGACAGTCGCCGCCACGCCCGAGGCGCCCGCACCCATCGCACTCCCCGGCCCCGACGCCGATCTGCCCCTCGCGACCCTCACCATGAGCGTGGGCGGCATGACCTGCGCGTCCTGCGTGCGCCGCGTCGAACGCAAGCTCGGCAAACTCGACGGCGTGAGCGCCGAGGTCAACCTCGCCACGGAATCCGCGCGCATCACGCTCACCTCCCCGCACACCGACGAGGAACTCGAGGCCGTCGTGAATGCCGCCGGCTACACCGGCACCATCACCTCCCGCACCGAGGCCGCGACCGCCGATGGCGCACCCACCTCCGGCGGCAGCGCGACCGGGGATACCGGTACCCCCACCCAGGCGGGCACCGCATCCTCAACGGGCGAGCGGGAGGGGGCCACGGCCTCGTCCCTGGTGATTCCCGAGCGCGTCGAGGGTCGCGCGATCGCCGCTCTCGTCGTGCGTGACACGGTCAAGGAGTCGTCGGCTGATGCGATTGCTCAGCTGCGCGAGCTCGGCATCGAGCCGATCCTCCTGACCGGCGACAACGAGGCCGCAGCGCGACACGTGGCGGACCAGGTCGGAATTAACCGCGTCATTGCGGGCGTCCTGCCCGATGGTAAACGCGACACCGTCGCAGACCTGCAGGCCGAGGGCCGCACGGTCGCGATGGTGGGCGACGGCGTGAACGACGCGGCCGCCCTCGCGCAGGCGAGCGCGAAGGGCCTGGGCATCGCGATGGGTTCGGGCACGGACGTGGCGATCGAGGTCGCGGACATGACGCTCATGAACTCGTCCCTGACCTCGGCGGCGACCGCGATCCGAGTGTCGCGTCGGACGCTGCGCATCATCAAGGAGAACCTGTTCTGGGCGTTCTTCTACAACGTGCTGATGGTGCCGCTCGCGATCGCGGGGCTGCTCTCCCCCATGCTGGCCAGCGCCGCGATGGCCTGCTCGTCCGTGTTCGTGGTCCTCAACTCGCTGCGCCTGCGCACGGCGAAATAGGGGCGATCACACCGGCGACACGTGGCGTCCCGTCACCGCTGTTCATTTCATTGCGGCCGCGTGCGACCAGCAGATCGCCCACCCCCAGGCAGGAGACGCAAAAGTAACCTTGTCGACCACATGCAGCCAGGGGATTCGCAGCAGGTGCACACCTTCGAAGAGCCGGCTCGGAACACCCCATGCTCCACACGATCCTTCTCATCCAGACAACGTGTTCAATCGCGAATGAAACCGGTGGAGCAACCGTCTAGTCCCGGCGAGCACTGCACCCTTTACGTCGCACTGCACCCGTTACGGGGCGCTACACCCGATGTGGGGCGCTGCACCCGATCAGAAGAGGTGCAATGCCCACGGATCGGGTGCAGCGCCCAACGCAACAAGCATTTTCTCGGAGGCGCACTGCCCACCTGATTCCGCATCGGCACACCTGCCGCCCTCACCTTGAACACCTGCCGCTATGGGTCTGACTATCACTCTCTAGTCCCAGCCACACACAGCACCTTCACCAGCAAAGATCGCCACGGCAATTGGCATGTTGCTGACCGAGCAATGGATGATCGTGATTGCCCCGGGGAACTGAGTAGGATCGTGGGTCTGAGCAACTGAGTCGAAACAAACTGGACGAGGCCCCGGAGACATCCATGAGCTCCACACGCGTGTAGTTCTGTCGATCCACATGGCTTACGCCGATCTTCACCGCTGCGCGGCACCGTGCGTATTACGAGGTGCGCCGCGCGACGCGGAAGCCCTGCGCGGAGTAGATGGTCTCGTAGGTGTGGCCGGGGTGAGCGGCACTGGCCCAGGACTCGGCGTCAACCTGGTGGCCACCCCAGGCGTAGGAGCGCACGTCGATGACGACATACTCCGGAGGGGTCTCCATCTTCCCCGTCGTACCCACCCAGTAGACGTCGCGCCCGGGCACCAGCCGGGCCAGCAACGTCGTGTCGGTTTCGACGCTCGCCCCCACGGGTACCGCGTCGAGCGCTCCTTGGGCGGCCGCCATGCGCGGATCCTCCGTGAGAGTGGGCAGCTGCCACAAGGGCAGCGACGAGGCCGTGATCGCCAGAGACACGACGGGCACGCACGCGACCACCCACGCGGCCACGCGCCAGCCCCGGCTTGGTGAGAGCGTGGCGACCTGACCAACGCACGTGTCACCCGTTTCTTCCAGCCCCGACCCGTCCACTGGAGCATGAACAGAAACCGCCGGAGCGGCGCGCTCCGGCTCACACCACCGGTTGATCACGTCGAGCAGGGAACAGGCGGCGATAGGAACCAGCACGGCGTTGTAGTGCCACGAGTCCCACACGTAGTAGGACTCGACGGAACCCGCGAATCGCCAGGCGAGCGTCGGCAGGACGAGCGCGAACCAGGGCGAGCTCGCACCGACGAAGCCGGCCCCCGCGAGAAGAACGAGGAGCGTCGCAAGCTTGACAGAAGGGGTCGTCAGGATGTCCCAGAGTGAGGGAACCTGGCGCGCGGCGGTCGAACCGCCCATGGGCGTGCCCGCCCCGGTCGCGGCCCCATCGAGGGAGTAGGCCCACGTGCCCGCGGGATTCATGGCGGGCAGCAACACCTTCACCGTCACCACAAACGCGACGATACCGAACAACGCGTACGCCAGGCCCCGCAGGACCGCGGGCCGACCCTCGCCGCGCCCACGCCACGCGAGCGCGAGGCCCGCCATAAACACCGTCAGCCCCAGGTCCTCCTTGACGAGGACCAGCGGAGCCAGCCACCCCATGCACGCGCCCCACCGATGCTCCACGAAGGCGACACCCCCGAAGGCCAGCAGCGGGACCGCCACGCAGACCTCGTGAAACTGCGCGCCGACCGCGCCCTGCAGCCCCCAGCCCAGCCCGTAGCCGAGACCCACAATCACCGCACCCCCACGCCCGAACAGGCGCTGCGCCAAGCGAGCCGCCGGCAGAACCGACACAGCGATCAAGACATCCTGGACGACGAGAAGCGTGAGCGCCGAGGGGAAGAGCCGATACACCGGCCCCAGCAGCGCCAGGATCGGATGGAAATGATCGCCCAGCAGGTTGTAGCCCGGCCCCTTGATGGGGACGATGGGCGCCTCGAAGCGCGAGTAGGCTTGGACGGCCTCGGCGAAGATCCCCAGGTCCCAGGAGGGCACGACGAGCGCGCGCCACTGCCCCAGCGACAAGCACACGTAGAGGCCGCCGACCGCGCAGGCAACAACGACCGGCAGCCACCAGGTAGCGGCGACGCGTCCGACGGCTAATCGATCCGGGCGCTTCACCCGACCATCTCCGTCCGGCGCGCTCCGGGAGAGTCGACCGCTTCCGCTTCGTCGCGCGACGAGGCCGGGGCAGGGTAGGGCACGCCGATCCCCTGCTCGTGGTCGGCTCGGCGCTTCGAGCGGGCGTCGGAGTGGAAGACCTGGCTGACGCTGGCTCGCACCGCGTCGAACATGCGCGCCGGGCGGTTCAGGGAGCCCAGAGAGCGGTCCGCGCCCGAGTGCGTGAAGTTGCAGGGGACCTCCATGACGGACAATCCGGCGCGTAGAACGCTGATGGTCATCGCAGCTTCGAGCGCGTAGCGTCCCGCGAAGGGCATGGCCGCGTCGATGGCCTCGCGCGTCAGGCACCGCTGGTAGCTCAGGGGGTAATGGCAGTACCAGCCGGTCTTGCGGCGGATGAGGCGGCGCACGACCGCTGGGCCGTAGCCGGAGTATTCGCGGCCGGTGGCCGGTACGGCGATCGCCATGTCGACCTGTCGGGCGAAGACGGCCTCGACCAGGGCGGTGGCTTCGACGGCGGATTCGCCCAGGTCGGGTGAGAGGAGGAGGATGTGGCGGGGCGGACCGTCGGGGCGGTCGCGCATGGCGGCAACCTTCACGCCGGTCTCAATGGCCGAGGCGCGCCCACGCTCGACGGAGTGGCGCACGACGACGGCTCCAGCGGCCCTGGCGGCACGCCCGGTGTCGTCGGTGGACCCATCATCGACGACAATGAGAAGGTCAACGCCGGGTATGGCGCGGCACGCGCGCACGGTGGCGGCGACGGCGCGACCGACATTGTGCGCATAGATGACGGCGGCGACGCGCTGCGGGTGGGAACTTCGTGATCCGCTGGGATAGCTCACACGTCATAGTCTACGGGTGGTGGGCCACTCTCGCGCCCCACCACCCGTAATGTGATCGACAAAGCTTCCTAAACAGAAGGTAAAAGTATGCTCAGCGAATCGTCACCGCGCGAGACACTAACCCCTGGCGGACGCGACGCTCCTTGTCTTTCAGGCGTTCAGTCACGGTGAGCGCCTCGGCAAGAGCCCTCGCGAGAGCCTGCGTGCCGGGCGCGACATCGCTCGCACTTGCCCCCTCAGACAACTCGAACACAGGGACGACCAGGCCACACGCCCGGAAAGAGCCCACGTAGCGCGAACCCTCACCGACGTTGGCTTCGCCGCGCGCAGCCAGGCGGGCCAGCGCGTCAAAGAGCTTGGTTTCGTCATTGTCCGTCAGGAAACGCACGAAGTTACGGTTCATCTCGCACCAGTACGCTCCGGGAACGCCGGGCACGGACTCGGTCGGAATGATCTCCTCACGGTTCTGATCGAGGGCGCGGCGCGTCGACTCGTCGATCTCCTCGGCGGGGTCGAACCAGAAAGAGAAATCCTCCTCGAGCTTCATGTCCGTGAAGCTGGCGAGGTCGAGGATGTCCTGGAGACGCTCAGACGGCTCGCGCACGTCGATCGAGATGACGCCCTCGCCGCCCGCTTCCTTCGCGGCGATGGCCGCGAGCAGCGCAGCACCCGCGTCGTGACTGAGGTCCGCGGAGTTCGAGCGGGTCTGCAGCGCGACAAGGATTCGACCGTCGGGACGAATCATTGCGGGCTGCCCCTCAGGCAGAAGAGTAACGAAGTCGAATTCGACGGCGCCATGGTCGGCGTCGGTGCGTGCAGTCAGCGTGGCCGCCGGGATGAGCTCGCGCATAGCGACCAGCTCAATCTCCTTCGGTAGGCCCTCGAAAGGGCGCGCAACGAAGGGGATCGGCGGGCGATATGCCTTGAGCTTGGCGGGATCGGTGACCTTCTTACGGCGGCTAGCTTTACCCATGGGAGTAATCGTAGCGGGTTTCGCTGAATCGACGAGGCCGGGGCCGGGGCGAGCCGACCCCCTCGCTTCGTCCCGCCCTCCCCCCACTCCGTCCCCTCACCCCGTCCCGCCCTCCCCAAATGTCGCACGTAATTTGGTCCACCTATCTTTTATTAGGTATCGAGAATTGCGCGGAATTCCAACGATCTGATTTCAATGTTTGAAATAGGTCGAGGGGAATTACGTGCGACATTTTTGGGTAAACATATGTCCGGGTAGCGTCCGAGCAGCGTCCGAGCAGCGTCTGGGTAGCGTCCGAGCAGCGCGGGGCGCGCGGGCGATGACCTGCCGGGCAGGGACGCGCGGTAGGCGTCGAGCGCTCGTACCCGGCCACGCCGGCGGTGGGTTCCAGAGTCGAGACCGAGGCGCCCGCGAAGACGCGCTCGGAGAGGTAGGCGGGCAGCGCGAGGCCAGCCTCGCCACCCGCGACGATGGCGCGGTAGCGCGCGAGCACCGCGATACCTCACGCTCCACCCTCGCCCGCGGTGTCACCCACGGACACGGGAATGTTCAGCGAGTCGGCGAGGATCTGCTGTGCGACGCCGGGCGTCTTGAAGAGGCCGCCGTGCGCGAAGAGCGAGTCGAGGTGCACGCCCTCCTCGCGGAGGATGTGCCGATACGTACGGCTGCAAAGACGCTCATGAGCTGGGCGCGCACCGCGTTCGCGAGGGTCACGCGCGCGTCGGCGGTGTGCGTGAACACGGGCTGCGCGGCCTCCTGGCCGACGAGCGGCTCGGCGGAGAGGGTGTTGTAGGCCACGACGCCGCCGGCGTCTGCTTCGCCGGTCAGCGCGTGGTTATAGAGCGCGTCGTAGATCGCGGGGACGCTCACGTCGGCGCCGACGAGGCGCGCGAAGTCCGCGAACCATCCGACCCACGCGTCGATCTCGGACGCGCCGTTGTTCGAGTGAACCATGGCGACGGGCGAGCCGTCGGGCGTCGTCACCATGTCGATCTCGGTGTGCAGCTCGGTGAGCGAGCGCTCGAGGACGGCCATGAGGAAGACGGAGGTACCGCACAAGATGTTGCCGGTGCGCTGAGCGATCGCGTTGGTCGCGATCATGCCGGTACACGCATCGCCCTCGGGCGGGCAGAGCGTGATGCCGGGTCGCAGCGTCCCGGTCGGGTCGATGAGCGCGGCGCCCTCGGGGGTCAGTATGCCTGCGTCCTCGCCGGCGCTCAGCACAGTCGGGAGGATGTCGCGCAGACGCCACGGGACCAGGCCCTCGACCATGGCCTCGTACTGATCAAGGTAGGACTCAACATACGTGCCCGTAGTCGAGTCGATCGGGAACATGCCCGAGGCGTCGCCGACGCCCAGGACGCGGCGACCCGTCAGCCGATAGTGCACCCAGCCGGCCAGGGTGGTCAGGCGGGCGACGCGCGCGGCGTGCTCCTCGGAGTCGAGGACCGCCTGGTGCAGGTGGGCGATCGACCAGCGCAGGGGAATGTTGAAGCCGAAGAGTCGGGTCAGCTCGTCGGCCGCGCGGCCCGTGTTGGTGTTGCGCCACGTGCGGAAGGGAGCGAGCAGGTTGTCGTCCGCGTCGAAGGCGAGGTAGCCGTGCATCATGCCCGAGATGCCGATCGAGCCGTAGGACGTGGGGGTGACGTCGTAGCGTTCACGAACGTCGGCGACCAGGGACGCGTAGGCGCTCTGCAGGCCGGCGAGAACCTCGTCGAGGCTGTAGGACCACAGGCCGCCCTCCAGGTGGTTCTCCCAGGCGTGGCCGCCGGTGGCGAGGACCTCGTGGTCGGGGCCGATGAGGACGGCTTTGATGCGGGTCGAACCGAATTCGATGCCGAGCGCGGTGTTCGCTGCGGCGATGGCGGCGCGGGGGTCGGTGCGCATGGGTGCTCCTTGGGTCTTCATTGACGAGGCCGGGGCCTGGAATGCGCTCACGGTAACACTCTCGCGCACGCTCCGACGGGACCTGCGACCACTTATCGAACACCGTGCACGATATATGCGAATTCGCGCTTTATTCACGGCGCTGTTGTCCCATGAGCCTGGTGCTCCCACCCACCCATCTTTTTCTTCAATTCGCCCTTCCAACTGACGGTTCGGGCGAGTAGACTACGCGTAGTCACTGTTGAGGAGGACGCATGTCTACGGCACGTGTTGCACGCTCCGTCAAGCTCGATCCCGAGATCGATGCCCGGCTCACGGCCCTTGCGCAGCGGACGGGACGAACGAAGTCGTTCCACATGAATCGCGCCATCGAGTCAGCGCTTGAGGACATCGAGCTGGCCTACTCACTGCAGGCTGAGCTCGAGGACATCCGCGCCGGGCGAGTCGCATCGGTGAGCCTCGACGAGGCGGTGAAGATCCTTGGCCTGGAGGGCTGAGCTGTCACCACGCGCACTGAAACAGCTCCGCACGCTCGATAAGCCGACCGCAAGACGCATCATCGAGTATCTCCGCGAGACCGCGAGCGGCGAGGATCCCCGCTCGCGAGGCAGGGGACTGACCGGCAACCTCGCAGGATTGTGGCGATACCATGTCGGCAACTATCGGATTATTGCTTGTATCGAAGATGACGAGCTATTGATCCTCGCCATCAACATCGATCACAGGTCTCAGATCTACCGCTGAGCTACTGAGCGCCGAAGCTCGCGATGACGAGCTCGCGGGCACGGTCGATGGCGGCCAGTTCCTCGTCCGTCAGGGCCTTGGCGGCGCTGCGCTCGATGAAGGTCAGGACGACGGAGGCGTAGACGTCCGAGGCCAGGGGGAGCACCTCGTCGTCGACGCGACCACGGGCCCAGTCGGAAAATACCGAACAGCACGTGCGATAAAGCTGCTCATGCAGGTCTCCGTCGCCGCCCACTCGGATGGCGAGCAGGGTTGTCAGGGCGCGTCCGTTGCGCGCGTAGACGTCCGCCAGGTGCCGTGCGGCCGCCCGGGCGTCGCGCTCTTCTCCGAGCCAGAGGCCCTCGAGTGCCGGCGTGATCTCCTCAAGGAGGAAGGACACCACTTCGGCCAGGAGGGCGTCTTTGTCGGCGTAGTGGTCGTAGAAGGTCGTGCGCGAGACCATCGACGAGCGACAGATGTCCGCGACGCTCACCTGCGCGTAGGGCTTAGCCTCGCACGCCTTGACGAGGCCGGAGCGGATCGCGCGGCGCGTCTTGCGGATGCGCAGGTCCAGGTTCTTCTCAGCGTCGCGCCCGTGCTTACTCTGGCTTCGAAGGTACATTGTTCTCCGATCACTTCGCGCCTATCGATAGTCATATCCTACATATGTCGATCGCCTCGTCCGGTATCCGACAGACAGTGAGGTATTGTGTGTTCCTCATCGCGATTTCGAGGCATAGGATCGACGCATGTTCACGCGCTACACCGGCAATCGCCAATTCGACCTGCAGCTCAACCGGACCTTCGCACCGATCCTCGATCGCCCCGGAATGGACAAGGTCGCAGCCACCACGCTCCCCCGCCTGCGCACAACAAAGAAGATCACAGCGTTGGCCCAGCACCTCGCCGATCGCTTCGAGTCGGAATGGGATGCGGATGCTGCGTGGCGCCTCTACGAGCTCGCAGCCTTCTACCTCGGGGCCGACGACCCCCGTAAGCATCGCTTCATCGACGCGATGTCACGTTCTTTCGACGAGGCCCACGAAGGCCTCGCGCTCGCCCGGCACACGATTCCCTATCGCGGTGGGGAGCTGACCGCGATGCGATGGGAGGCGGACCCGGTTCACCGGGAGCAGGCCCCCGCGGGCACGCCGCACACGCTCGTCATGATGAACGGATTCGACGGTTACGCGGAGGAGATCATTGACTTCGCGTCCCACTTCCCGACCCGTCCCTTCGACATCATCTCCTTCGACGGGCCCGGCCAGGGGCACACGGCGCTGGCGGGCACGCCTCTCGTGCCCGAGTGGGAGCGCCCCACGGACGTGGTGTTGGACTACTTCGGCGTGGAGAGCGCGGCCGCCCTCGGCGTGTCCTTCGGCGGGTACCTGGTCATGCGGGCGGCCGCCCACTGCCCTCGTATCACGCACGCCATCGCCTTCGACATGATGTATCGGCTCCTGGATGGCCTGACTGCGCCACTGCCTCGTGCCCTGCGCCCCCTCGCGGAGGCGGTCGTCGGCGCCCCGAGGCCCGCATGGCTCATCGACGCCGCTTTGAGCGTCGCGCCGCGCTTCAGCGCGGACCTGGCGTGGAAGCTCCAGCAGGCGCGGCACCTGACGGGTCTGAGCAAGCCGAGTGAGGTGCTGCGGGCGTTCGGCGCGTTCACGATGGCACCCCTCGAGGGGGCGATTCACCAGCCGTGCCTGGTGCTGGCCGGGGACGCGGACCAGTACGTTCCCTTCGAGCGGCTGGGAGACGTGCGCCGGGCGCTGGCGAACGCGGCAGAGCTGGACGTGCGTGCCTTTCACGAGGCCGAGGACCCTGACATGGCGCAGCACTGCCAGATCGGGGACTTGGACCGCGCCTTCGCGATCATGGGCGAGTGGCTGACGCTCTGCAAATGAGGCGCTCAGCAGGCCGATTAGATGAGGAGCGCTTGATTTTCGATACTATTTATCGCTCTAGGACCGATAATGTAGACTATCCGTATGCATCTCCTACGATTCACGTTTGAGAACCACCGATCGTTCCGCGATGAGGCAACCCTCGACCTGGCGCGTCCCACACTCAAGACGCTCCACCCTTCCAAGGGCACAACGTGGAGTGACCACATCCACCACGTGGACGGCATCTACGGGGCGAACGCTTCCGGCAAGACTAACGTTCTCGATGCCCTCCATTACATGCTCGGAGCCATCGGATCCTCTGCAACATCATGGCTCGAAAAACCACAGTTCCCTCGAGCCCCCTTTGCGCTTATCCCGGGACAGATGACAGCTCCCGCTACCTTTGAGCTCGAGTTCATCTTCTCCGGCAAACGCTACGCCTATCGATTTGCGACGGAAGCTGAAGGCGTCACCGAAGAGTCCCTGCATGTCGTCAACACTCGGTGGAAAGAAGTGTTCGTGCGCAATGCTGACGGGCGAGTCAAGGGCCTGAAAAGGATACCCCACGTTGCCCGACGTGAACTCGCTCTTTCCCGCGCTGCCCAATTCAACCACGAAACCGTGACGCCCATCTGGGAAGCTCTTATGCGCGGATTTGACCTCTATCACGTTGGCGATGACGAGGTCAACGCCCGCCTTGGTCGCATCGCACGGCAGCTCCTAGAACGGAGTCTACGTCTCGATGACCTCGTCACCCTCGCGCAAATCGCAGACACCGGTATCACCAACATTGAGGTGGAGGAACATGCAATTCCGCCACAGCTTGCCCGGCTCATCACACGCATGCTTTCACCCACAGCCGACGATTTGCAGGACGAACAGCCGGATCAGTCCTCCGAGGAGGAAAGAGACCTGAGCAACTTCATCGCACGCAATCTCTTTTTCCGACACGGTACGAATAGCGGAAGGCTCAGGCACTCCGACGAGTCCACAGGCACCATGGCGTGGCTTGCACTGGGAACAGCCGTCGTCAGCGCACTCAGGAACGGTCGCGTTCTCGTCGTCGACGAACTGGGTTCAAGCCTTCATCCTCAGCTTTCCCGCCTCATCATCGACTGGTTTGAGGACCCTTCGGTGAATACAACCGGAGCTCAACTCGTTTTCACAAGCCACGACATGACACTGCTCGACGCCGGTCGCGGCGACAGGGAAAAGCGTGAGCAGGTGTGGTTCGTGGAGAAAGATAGCGACGGCGTCAGCGAACTCTTCAATCTCGCAGATTTCCCTCTTCAGAAGGGCAGCAATATCGTCAAACAGTACCTTGAGGGACGATTCGGCGGAGTGCCTTACACCGTTCCTTCGCTCATTCACAAACTCCTCAATCCTCGTACCGGAGAAGAGGAGTGAGAGTCGATGGGACGACGCAATACACGTAAATTACGCAACGCAAAACAACTCAAGATACGTTATGCGCTATTCACCGAGGGCTTGGTCACTGAACGTCAGTACCTTGAGCTACTGCGTCAACACCTGCGTCCCCGCCATGCAACTTTTTTGATCAAACCGGCTCTTCATAATTCGGGGTGTAGTTGGGGTTTGAATCCTCCGGTTTCGAGGAGTGCTCGGGTGATGTAGTGGGTGAGGTTACGGAATCCGAGGGCGGAGCCGCGTAGGTGTTCGAGGCGGCCGTTGATGGCTTCGG
>ERZ773066.1509-NODE-1509-length-11859-cov-6.302101_pt1 | contig 11859 bp, 9 predicted proteins | sample MGYA00580573_ERZ773066 | MGnify/ENA primary metagenome ERZ773066 (study PRJEB29015, sample SAMEA2738128) | human oral metagenome | biome: human oral; feature: human-associated habitat; material: saliva | place: China | collected 2203 ... | reverse complement strand
AAATGTTTGTATACAATAAAAGCACCCAAAAGGGTGCATTTATTATATACTATAGGTGTTACCGCCCCAGACTGTAACAAGCACATAGCACAAAAAGAGGAGGGCTGCCACCCTCCTCTTTTGTTTTGCATGCATTAAAATGCTTACAAAATATTTATTTCCTTTATCTATTATTATATTACACAATTTAGTATTATTTGTAAATAATACTAGATACATATAATATATAAGATATAAGATATGACTAGTCATTACCAATAGTATGGCTTATATAAGATAGATAATTATATTAATAGGAACTATATATGACAAGTGAACAGGAATGGGAACAGGTTTTACAAATAAAAACAGCAGGCCGCGATGATAGTCGGTCTGATACGGAGCATCATCCGTATGAGCCGACAGATTATTGCGTGCTAGAGCGGTTGGCGAACAGCGGTCATGTTCGCAAGAAACATACCCTTATCGACTATGGCAGTGGCAAGGGCCGTGTCAGCATTTTTATGGCTTACCAAACGGGCTGTCACTCCATCGGTATCGAATATGATGAACGATTATATGAAAAGGCGTTACTGAATGGTGAAAGCCCAGCAGCGCGCAATCGTGTGAGTTTTGTGCACGGTGATGCGGCGCTCTATGAATTGCCAGCTCAAGCAGATCGATGCTTTTTCTTTAATCCCTTTGCACTCCATACGATAAAGCGCGTTCTAGGAAATATCTTTGATTCCCTGTATCAGCACCCACGGGAGATTAAGCTCTTTTTTTACTACGTTAATGACGAAGTGGAAAATTTCTTAAACAACCACGTGCGACTCGAACAGGAAGAACCTATCGATTGCAGCGATCTCTTTGAAGAAAAGGATGCAAAGGAGCGAATTCTCGTGTATTCGGTTAATCTATTTTAAATAACTACACCTATATTTAATGATTCTTTAGTAAACCTCGATTTGAATGATCTTTAGTAGTACTAATTTACAGTACCAAGGATTGTTCGAATCGAGGTTTTCATTTTTATTTTTATTCCGTTTTTTAGGAACTTTCACCTAGATTATTAAGGAAAAAGCAGATAAATTCTGATATAATAATATATTAGAGATTATAAAATCAATTTATTTTTTACCGTTCTATACATTGATTCGTATGCGCTATATTAGCGGGTAGGGATGAGTGTATTGAATACAGGAGGTACGCATGGAACTCATCGATACAGTATTGATTGAACGCATTCGCAAGGCCTTAATGAAACGTTACGACCGAGATCAACAAATTCAACAAATGATTGAAGAAATCGGCGCCGAAGAGGGCCTTAATGAGTCCGAATTGGCTATCGTTTACCAAGCCTATTTAGAGGTAAAGGAACGGGTATACTATACATCTACTCTCGTTGATTTGTGGAATCAAATTGAAGAGGTTCAAAAACGGATCTCCTTGTTGCATACCTACGAATCTCTTGAGCAAGATTTGTTTGGCGATGTGCTAGGCGACGATAAGGAAGACATCATTTTGTCTGATACGTCCTATCTTGGCAAGGGCGCTAGTCATAATGACGGCGTGTACGCTATGGAACAGGTGCAATTGTCCGATGTGCCGGTGCAGCATGATTCCACAGTGGGCATGAACCATATTAAATTGAACGAATTAGAATCTATGGGCGGTCTTTTCACAGGTTCTGGTGAAAGCTCCGTTAAGGAAAACGTAACATTTGATGATGCTACTATAGAGCACCTTGATGTAAATCCCCTAGAAGGCGTTGAAAGCTTAGAAGTTCATCATTTAGACGAGGAAAACTCTTTTGATAATGATGATTTGGAAGTAATTTTAGCATCTAAGAAGAAAGATAAAAGTTCTAATAAAGATAAGAAATTAGAGGAAGAGGATGTTTTGGATGATGAGGATATGTCCTCCATTGATCCATATACAGCGGTAAATGCATTGTTATTTGGTAAAGCTGGTTTAGAGTCCGATAAAGCACATAAGAAGATGGAAAAGCTTCTTAAAAAGCAATTGAAACGCGTTGATGATGAATGGGCGCGGATCAACGGCTCTGACGTAAAGAAATCCAAGGACGAAAAAAAATCTAAAGAAGATAAGAAATCTAAAGAAGATAAGAAATCTAAAGAGGATAAAAAGTCTAAAGAGGATAAAAAGTCTAAGGAAGATAAAAAAGAGAAAAAACAAAAGAAGTCCAAGGAAGAAAAACAGGCTAAGGACGAAGAAAAGTTAAAGAAAAAGAAAGATAAAGCTGAAAAGAAGCTTAAAGTCTTGAACGATAAGTTAAAAACAGTATTTTTGGCGGATACTTTCAAGAAAAAAGATAAGAAGAAAGACAAGAAAAAGGATAAAAAGTCCGAAAAGGATACATCCGAAAAAAAGCAGAAACGATAGTTTCCGTATGGAATAGTAAGGCCTCTGAACAGGGGGCTAAGGAGAGTACTAGTGCAAAGAAATCGGCAGGTGCTGGAACTATCGACCGTGGGTGCGGTAAATGCAAACGATGTAAGGGGCCTAAATGTAAGAAATATCCAAGATAATTTTGTATATGTAGTTTTGTTACAAAAATATGATAAAAGAGAATTCTAACTATAATAAAACTGCTTGTGAGCTGATAGTTTGTTAATTGTAATATAAAGATGTGATTCAATAACTACATATGTTAGTTAGTATATAAATAGGGAGTTATATATGTATGACTACATCTAGTTTTTCTTATAAACAATTTTTTCATGGCAATTCTGTCATGATTATTGTGCCTCATGAGGATGATGAAATAAATATGGCAGGTGCTACTATTTGGGGGGCACTACAAGAAGGACTAGAGGTACGTGTAGTTTTTCTAACAAATGGTGATTATGAATATCCCTTTGATGTACGTCGCAATGAGGTATATCAAATGGCCAAAGAAATTGGCTTAGCCAAAGAAAATATTATTTTTTTAGGATTTGGTGATTTTATTGGACATGAAATTATTTATGATAAATCGACAGTTATCACGAGTCATGCAAATCATAATCAAACATACGGGGCTGATTTTACCAGTTTAGTAATGTCTAAACCTAAACCATATTCTTGGAATGGTATTGTAGAATCTTTGATTGATGTAATTTTATATTTTAAACCAGATACAATTATAGCTACGGATTATGATACTCATGTAGACCACAGATTATGTGCACTTACAGTTGAAAGTGCAATGGAGTGGATCATAAAACATACGGAGTTTAGACCACAACTCTTAAAAGGTTTTGCTTATGCTACAGGCTATGAAACGATAGATGATTACTATAATAATCATTTATTATCTACTTTAATAAATAAAAAAGCATTACCATCTGATGAATTTAGTACAGGGAATCCAACTTTATCTTGGATACATCGTCTAAGAATTTCTGTTCCTAAAGCATGTCGAGAAAAGAAATTAATACAAAATCCCATTTTTAAGGCTATGGCGTCTCATGTGAGTCAACAAGCGTATAAACGTGGTTCTCGCCTTATTAATGGGGATCAAATATTCTGGAAAAGAAGAACAGATAATATAGCATTATATGCGGATATAACGGTTTCATCTGGAGAGGCTAAGTATCTCAATGATTTTTTACGTTTTAATACGGTAGATGTTAATTCTAATACATATGATGCACATCACTATATGTGGATTCCATCAGCAGATGATACAGAATGTAAAGTTCATATTACTTTTACAGAAACTACGCCGATTCAGGTGGTTCAGCTATTTGGTAGTGTACATAATTCTGGTGTATTATGTTCTATCCGCATTGAAAATAGTGTTGGTAAACATGTGCAACTAGATGAAATTATTCATATGGGGCAGGGAATATCTTATATTTTTGATCAACCATTATTATTAGAGTGGATTGATATATATATTGATAAACGATGTTTGGGATTATCTGAAATAGAATTGTATAGTATTTCTAATGATGTGTATGATTATTGTCATATATTAGCAGATAATCACTTTATGTATGATTGGGTGGTATATCCAGGCGAAAAAATTCCTATGATTACACCTTATATTGAAAGTATTAGAAAAGAGATGCTTACATATAGGGAATCAGAACAAGAAAATACATATAGGTGGCTTATCAATGGTAAATATATTGATGAATCTGTATTACAGATTTTGATTGAACAGGAGTTAACAACTAAGCCATTACAATTACGCCTAGAGTCTAATGATGGTTCTATATTTTGTGAAGGTACTATTCGTAAAGGTACTTTCAAAGATTGGTTTATTTTGAAGTGGAATCAATTACAAGATAAATTAGCTTATATACAAGTAAAATCAAAATATAAAAAGGGATTTAAAGCGGCACAAGCTTATAAATAAGAGGAGTTAATTATGGAAAGTCAATATAGACCATTAGTATCTATTATTATTCCTGTCTATAAGGTAGAAGATTATATTGGTAAATGTATTGAAAGTTTACAAAATCAAACATATAGTAATTTACAAATTATATTGATTGAAGATTGTTCACCAGATGATAGTGGTCAAATTTGTGATGACTATGCAGCAAAGGATGATAGAATTACTGTTATTCATCATGAGCGTAATATGGGTGTTAGTAAGACACGTAATGATGGACTTGCTATTGTAAAAGGGGAATATATTGCCTTTGTAGATGGTGATGATTATGTAGCACCATCTATGATAGAAGACTGTTTATTTACTATTCAAAAAGAACAAGTAGATGTTGTTGTTTTTGATATTGGTGTTTTAGAAAATGGTACAATTATACCTCGACATATGGATGAACGCCATTTTGTCAATATTAAAAGTGTATATACTGCTTTGATAGAGGATAAAATTCCAAATTATTTATGCAATAAGTTTTTTAAAGCAATAGCGTGGAAAGAAATCCGCTTAAAAGAAAATACAGATTTCGAAGATCTAATGATTATGCCATTAGTATTTAAAAATCTTTCATCAGTTTATTATTTACAAAAAGCGCTTTACTTTTATAATTGTGATAACGAAAATTCTATTACTAGTAATTGGAGTTCAAAAAGTAAATATGGATTATTTTGTTCCTATTTATATCGCCAACCATTAGCAGAAGAATTAGAAATGACAGAATTTGTAAGGTATTGTCGTCATAGAGCTATTAGAAGCGCTGTTGGTGGTATTGGTCTTAACTTGGCAAAACCTGAATTACAAGACAAGCAAGTAGAGCATATGCTAGATTATTTGAAACAGGAGGAACAATCATCTGATATGCCTCCTATTGGAGCTAAATATCAATTATTACTATATGGTGCATTACATGCTCCTATTATTTCAAAAATATATGGACATATGATGTTTAGTTTAGAACGAATAAAAAAATTTTTTAATTGAGTGAAAAATTAAATCTAGTTTATAGTTGAATATATATATTGATTATTGAATTACAATTTTTATTGTCTATTCTTTATTTATTAAAAAATATGGCGTATTCAAAAGAGGAATTATTAATTTATTAGATTTGGTGAGTATGAATGAGTGAACAGTTCTTTTTATCGTTACAGCAAAATATAAAGTTAATGATTTGGGCACCTCTATTAGCGACTATATTTCGAATTATTTTTATAATTGTATATAATCCATACCCTTCTTTGAGAGGTAGATGGCAGTCTCTTATAGGGGCTCTACGATATGGTTTTTGGTGGGGTATGGATTTTGATGCTTATGTATTTTTGATCCCATTAGTTCTTATTACCATACCTGGATTATGGTTTGATATATATCACCAATATGAGGATTTAATACGTATTACAGCTTTAATATTATATTCATGTGTCCTTTATGCAGCGTTTGCGGGTAAGATGATATTTTATAAGCATTTCCATGATACATATAATTATATGGTTCATTATGGAAATCATGCAGAAAAGCGTAATTTAATTGATGTGTTTTTTTTTCAAGATAAAGGAGCTTTTGTTTTATTGGGGTTTATTCCAATATCTCTTGCATCTTGGTATATGGGAAGCTTATTTTTATCATTGCCTTCAATTCCATATCCAGGATATTATTTGACAGATACATGGATGATAGTAGGTTGGAATATATTAATAGTAGTATTATCTATAATATTATTTTATTGGTTCCGCTATGGTGGTACATTATCTCATGATGATAAACCTGAGTGGGATACGATTCCTACGGTTGTGAAGGAGGATATCTTTTTTGCTCGTGCTACAGTACCAGATTTATGTGCCTTGGAAACGGTATATAAAAATCCATTGCGCTCTGAGTACACTGCCTCTGAAGAGGATATTAATGATGCTATAAAACGTATCGTTCCTAATGAATTTAAAGATACATGGCAGCAGCTGGATAATCCGTTATATGCTTTCAAAAAAATTACTAAAGGGCCTAAGATTAAGAAACCTAAACATATTTTCTTTATTGTTGGTGAAAGTATCCCTCAGTGGTCTCTAGATGAAACACACAAGCTTCTTAATATTTGTCCAGGTTTGTGGAATTTTAAAAGTCAGTCCCATACTGTACAGATTCCAAATTTCTTACCTGCTGGTAATGTTTCTAGACCATCTATTGTGAGTCTAATGAGTGGTATCTATGATGCGGGCTTAGAAATTAATGAACGAGAAAGCTTTTGGAAAGGTGTATTTCCTACGTCTTTTGCACATCAAATGAAGCGATTAGGCTATCAGACAATATATTGGTATGGTGGTAATGCATCATATGGTAATTTTAATCATTTTGGCAAGGCACAAGGATTTGATCGCGTAGAAAGCGCATCTATATTCTGTGGTCCAGATGCACCGAAAACTTGGGTTGGTGTTTATGATCATGTATTTTTAGAAAATATTGAGCAACAAATTAAATCGATTAATGAACCAACATTCCATTTCATTTATACAACCTCTAATCATGGTCCTTATAAGATGGAGGATTCCTTGCTTGATTATGATCCTGAAAAGGTTATGCCAGATGTGGGTGAGGATTTACGTTCGAATAAAACTCGTAATAAGGAACTCGCTACTTATCGCTATAGTGATAAAGCTATCTTTACATTTGTAGAGGCTATGAAAAAGGCTTTTCCAGATAGTTTATTCATTGTAACTGGTGATCATTCCAATTTATTTGGGTCTTTAAATAATACATCGCTTATTCGTCGTGACTATACATTGCGCGATACCTTCTGTACGGTCGCCTTGTTGCAACATCCTGATTTAAATCAAGATATGATTGTTAGTTCTAAAGGGACTCATATGAGTTTGATGCCAACTATTATTGAAGCTATAGCTCCAAAAGGTTTTGAGTATTATTCTATTGCACCATCTTTATTTGAAGACCAGCCAGAAACATTGGTTACACCATATCAATGGATTACAGATTCTCTTATAGGTGATGTTCGAGGCGATTATGGTGAAAGTAATGTAGCAACAACAGAACCAGTAGAGCCTGTAAGGCCTATAGATAATCATGCTGATAATGCGAGAGATTGGACATTACTAACAATGTGGTTAATTAATCATAGAGGATAAATTACTATAAATATATTTTTACTTCTAAGTAAGAATATAAATTTAATATATAAAAATGGAAAATTATTGTACTTGTTAAAAAATAAGTCTATAAGTGAAAGGTAAAACTATGGCAACTGTATCTGTAATAATCTTAGCGAGAAATGAAGAACATAATATTCATGACTGCATTGAGTCTGTGCAGTTTGCCGATGAAGTTTTAGTCATCGATGATTTCAGTACGGATGACACTGTAAAAATTTCTGAAGAAATGGGTGCTCGTGTTGTACAACACGCCATGAATGGTGATTGGGGTGCCCAACAAACCTTTGGCATTGAACAAGCAAAGTCTGACTGGATTTTATTTCTTGATGCGGATGAACGCATATCCGATCCTTTAGCGAAAGAAATTCAAAGTATTGTAGTTAATGAACCTAATAAAGCGTACTGGATTCAACGTCGTAATAAATTCCATCATAATAAGGCTACTCACGGTGTTTTGCGCCCAGATTATGTACTTCGTCTCATGCCAAAAGAGGGCAGTTATGTAGAAGGCTACGTGCATCCTGCCATAATTACGCCGTATCCAACAGAAAAATTACAACATCCGATGTATCATTACACATACGATAATTGGCATCAATATTTCAATAAATTTAACAACTATACTACATTATCTGCTGAAAAATATCGCGATAATGGTAAAAGCTGTTCTTTCTTCAAGGATATTATCCTTCGTCCTACATGGGCTTTTATTAAGGTATATCTTCTTCAAGGAGGTATCCTGGATGGTAAAATGGGCTTTATCTTGTCCGTAAATCATTATTTCTATACGATGACTAAATATGTAAAATTTTATTATTTACTAAAATCTAAAGGTAAATTGTAATAGATTGGGGAGTACTATGTTAGGCAATTTTGGAAAGCATTGGCATATAGGCCGTACTATATATGGTAAGCGCACATGGCGTGAAACAAGACGTACCTTTTTACATACCATGCGCTCTTCTCGTTATGACTCAACAGTTACTGAATTTGAAAACTTCTTTAAGTCTTATACGGCAGATCCAAAGATGTTGGAAAAACATCCAAGTCTCTATGAATTGATGAGCCGTATGTTTTTGATTAAAAACTCTACACCACAATGGCGTTTAGAGGCACTTCATCAGCATTTTACCATCTTACAAGAGGTGTTTACGGATGAAGCGATTCAGCTCATGTATGTAGATGAAGCAGAGTTTGATTATTACGATAAAAAGCGGGGGATTACCCTTTGGAGTTCTGATGAGCTTGATATGTCTGCTCATTTATATTATGAGCCAGGTCAACGTAAGGAAGGGTTCCTAACGGTTATGCTCTTGCTCGAAGATAAGGGCGTATACCATGCAAATATTCGCTTTGCTTCAGGTCCTAAGGAGGAACGTACCCTCGTTATCGGCACGATTCAAGGCTATAAAGACGGTCTTGAACGAGCTAAGAAGATTACGAAAAAAATGTATGGATATCGTCCGAAGAACTTCATTACCTTCTTGATTCGTGAAATAGGGCGTGCTGCGCAAGTAGAGTCTATCCTTGCCGTATCTGATGAAGGATTCTATGCTAACTCTCATATGGTGCGGGGCAATAAAGCAAAGGTAGCTGTCTTAGATACCTTGTGGGAGGATATTGGCGGTACAGTATTGGAATCCGATTCAAACTACTTTACAATTCCTCTTGAAGAAGAACGAAAACCGATTGAAGAAATTAAGTCACAAAAACGTAGCCAATATCGTAATCGCTATGCTCTATTAGATGAGTACGAGGCTATGATACAAGAACATATTAAGCCGTATGTAAAGGCCTAGAGGTGTGGTATGCGCGTAGCAATTTTAGAAAGTATCGTCATGCCTGCTGGTCATGAGGTAGAATTTGATCGCATCCTCATTAAGGAACTGAAACAACAAGGTCATGAGCCTGTACTCTTTGTACCGGAAAACTTTCCTTTTAAAGTAGACTATGGTGTAGATATAGTGTACTTAGAGGGTGGAGAGGTTGTGACCTACGCAGGCGCATCTAAATGGAAGAAGCCATTTTTATCTATTTTACGAGAACGCCGGCGTCGTAGTTGGTTTACATCAGCAGCTGAAAAAATAAAAGAGCATAATATAGATGTCTTAATCATTCCAACAGGGACATATCGCTATATTAAAGCGTTGCTCGATACGCCGTTAAAGGATAGTCAGGCCACCGTGCACGTTATATTCCACGGTATTGGCAAAGGCGAAATGGATCGCTTTATTAAGCAAGCTCATCGAGCTAATGCTTATAAAAACTTGTATTTCGATGTAATCTCTTTGCGTGATGATATGTTGCGACCTGATTTGCCGAGAGTTCGCAAAATTTTGCCACCTGTATTCTTGCCATCTAGTGAATTAAGTGGCGAACAACAGAACATAACTGTACAAAGTGCTGTTAGTGAACAAGGTCTTGAACGTGTGAATTCTTCAGAGTCTAAAACAACGAACGATGCAGCTAATCAATCAGTTAATAAGCCTATTAAACTAGGCTTCTTTGGTCAATTTAGAAAAGAAAAAAATATTGAGCGTTTCATCGATGCCTTTGTATCGCTTAATTATGATGATTCGGTACAACTCGTCGTGCAAGGGGCTACGGTAAAGCCCGAAGATGGCGAATTATTCGAGTCCATCATTAAGCAATACAGCAAATATAGTAATATTCAGTTCATCCATGCCAGTCTGATTGGGAAAGATTGGGATAGAGCATTATTGAGTGTAGATGCTTTATTATTGCCTTATGGGGCAGAACGTTATCGCTATCACTGGGCGGCTATGCTGTTTACGGCTATAGGCTTTCAAAAGCCTGTTCTCATATCTCCAGAAATCAATCCAGAGGTATTAGAACAATATTCCATTGGAGAAGTATTAAATTTAGATGATGTACATTCCATTGGGCAGGGGATTTCACAGTTCGTGGAGAATTTACAACATAATAAAGAAAAATATAAGCAAGGATTAATACATGCGAACGAGGATTACAGTCATCGTGCATTAATTCAATCTATTGTAAATGTATAAGAATTGTTAGATAAGCATTATGACTTACTTATTGAGGGGATTTTCTTGGGGATTTTATCAAAGTTACGATTAGAATCATGGATAGCTATTATGGTTACCTTAATGGTCTGCTTTACTAGGTTATCTATGGCTGCTGGTCAGTTTTTTTATGGTATTGCAATTCTATTGAGTATCATTTATATTTGGAAAAATAAGAATGAGCTATATGTTCCAGCTTATATTAAAAAATATAGTAAATCATTGATTGTAATGTTGTTATTGTTATTACCATCTGCGGTTTTGACAAATAATATATCTGTTGGATTGCCAGAATTCATTAATGTATGGTTATGGCGAATACCAGTATTTTTCATTATTGCTCTCTGTATACGCAATAAGAAAACACTATTTACCATGCTTGCCGTATTCTTCGTAGATTTTGGCATCGATAATCTAGTAGCCTTTTACCAACATTTTTCAGGCATGACAGCTCGTGGTTGGGGCTTTGGTAGTAGTGTATTAACTATATCTGGTCTTATGGTTATGCTCGTACCTATATTCTGTGTTATTTTATTAGATAAAGAATTTCCAAACTATGTGAAAGCTGCGGCTTTATGGGCTTTAGGCTGCGTTGGGTTTGGCATGTATGGTAATCAAAGTAGAGGCTCTTGGCTCTTTAATATGATTATGGTGCCTATAGTTTCTTTACCTTATGTTATGAAGCGGTTTATACATGTAGTTGCTGTATTAGCAGCATTAGGTGGTGTCATTTGGGGATTTAGTACACAACCACAATATGTAGCTAGATTTGAGTCTATTACTAATACAACGACAGATGGTTCTAATTTAGGACGCTTTGAAGTATGGACATCGTCTATAAATATGTTTAAAGATTATCCTGCTATAGGTGTAGGAATAGGTCAATGGCGTACTAAATATGAAGAATCCTATCGTTTACCATCGGAAAATCAACATCTATATCATGCCCATAATAATTTTATTCAGCTCTTAAGCGAAGTAGGTATATTAGGATTATTAGGCGTTCTCATATTCTATGGCTATATGGTCATAGATAATGCCAAGATTTGGTATCGAAGGAGAGATCCTTATAGTCTTTGTGCGATGATAGCGGTTTTCTCCTATGTATTTGTATTTGGCCAAATTGAATATACGTTGGATAACTCATCTGGGATTCGTCTTATGTATTTCATATTAGGTACTATGCTGCAATTGCGTGAAAATTCGTAATATTTAATAAGGTAGTATTATATTTTCTTCCTATTATCATTATTAATCTAGTAAATATTTTTATGTA
>ERZ773066.1508-NODE-1508-length-11877-cov-2.492133_pt1 | contig 11877 bp, 9 predicted proteins | sample MGYA00580573_ERZ773066 | MGnify/ENA primary metagenome ERZ773066 (study PRJEB29015, sample SAMEA2738128) | human oral metagenome | biome: human oral; feature: human-associated habitat; material: saliva | place: China | collected 2203 ... | reverse complement strand
TGTTCTCATTGTCGAAATGTCGTTTGGGAGAATGGTTTAATTGAATTGGCGCGTGGGATCGTTCCATCGCGTGGGCACAGCGTTGAGTGTGATCACCTCGGTCTCCTCGTCGTGCACCTCTTCGCAGTCGTATTGTGCGAGTGCCAAGCAGATGAGTCCGGCATAGATGGGCATGCGCTCATCGGAAGGCACGAAGGGCACACCGTCTTCCTCGACAGCAGCAACTGTGCCACGGCGCTCGTTGAACGTGATGCGCACGTCGCGACCGCCGAAATTGTAGTGGAATGTTTTCATAACGGGATGTGCGAATGATTAGAGCGGCTCGTTGCCGTGCTTCTTGGCGGGACGACCTTCGCTCTTGGTGGCAATCTGTTCGAGGGCGCGGCAGATGCGGAAACGCGTGTTGCGCGGTTCGATCACATCGTCAATATATCCCTCGGCAGCGGCCTTGTAGGGGTTGGTGAACAGGTCGTTGTATTCCTTTTCCTTCTGGGCGAGGAAAGCTTTCGGGTCGGCTTCGTTCTTGGCCGCCTTCGCGCTGAGGATAGCCACGGCACCGCCGGCACCCATCACCGCGATTTCAGCCGAAGGCCAAGCATAGTTGATGTCGGTCTTGAGTTGTTTGCTACCCATCACGATGTGCGAGCCGCCATAGCTCTTGCGCAGCGTCACAGTCACCTTAGGTACCGTCGCTTCACCATAAGCAAAGAGGAGTTTTGCGCCGTGGTCAATCACCGCGTTATACTCCTGACCTGTACCGGGCAGGAAGCCGGGGACATCGACGAGTGAAACGATAGGAATATTAAAGCTATCGCAGAAACGCACGAAGCGAGCTGCTTTACGGCTGGCGTTGCTATCTAAAACGCCGGCATAGACACTGGGCTGGTTAGCCACAATGCCCACGCTTTGGCCATTGAAGCGCGCAAAGCCTATAATAATATTGCGTGCGAACTGACTCTGTACTTCCATAAACTCGCCATCATCGACAATGGCTGAGATTACGTTGTACATATCGTAAGCCTGATTAGGATTATCCGGAACTATTTCATTCAGCGCGTCCTCCTTACGATCAATCGGATCATTGGTGGGCTTCAGCGGCGCGTGATCTAAATTGTTCTGAGGCAGATATTCGAGCAAATGGCGGATAAGCAGCGCAAACTCCTCTTCCGTCTTTGCCGTAAAGTGCGCTACGCCGGAAATAGAGGCGTGCACGTTCGCACCGCCGAGTTGTTCTTGCGTCACGTCTTCGCCCGTCACGGTTTTCACCACCTTCGGCCCCGTCAAGAACATATAACTAACGCCCTCCAGCATCACAACGAAGTCGGTCAAAGCCGGAGAATACACAGCACCACCTGCACAAGGGCCGCAAATACCGGAGATTTGTGGAATTACACCACTGGCTTCAATGTTGCGCTGAAAGATTTCACCAAAACCGGCCAACGCATTGATGCCTTCTTGAATGCGTGCACCGCCAGAATCGTTAAGGCCGATGCAGGGAGCGCCCGTCTTCATAGCAAGGTCCATCACCTTGCATATCTTTTCGGCCATCGTGATCGAGAGACTACCACCGTTGACCGTAAAATCCTGCGCGAAAATGAAGACCAAGCGGCCATTGATCGTACCGGAGCCGGCCACGACGCCATCACCCAAATATTGCTTCTTATCCATGCCAAAGTCGTGGCAGCGATGAAGCTTAAACATATCCATTTCCTCGAAGGAACCTTTATCCAACAGTAGCGCAATACGCTCTCGCGCCGTATATTTTCCTTTTTCGTGCTGCTTGTCGATGGCCTTCTCCCCGCCACCAAGGCGAGCCTTACGGCGCAATTCGACCAATTGCTTTACTTTCTTCAGTTGTTCATTCATAATATGCAATCGTATTATTTTGGGGGACAAAGTTACACGAAACCTAAGAGAATCAGAAGTATTTATGCCTTTTTTCGTATGCTTTCAACTTCTTGCATTAGGTTTTGACAGGTGAAAGTTATAGTTGCGCACTTTGCACACTAAGACCATCATTTGCGCAAAGAATACGAGTTTAGATTGCACACTTTCTTCTCAAATGTTTTATTTCAAAGAATTAGCGCCGACTATACAGTGCGCGAAATATGCATTTTTTATCTTTTTTCGCACTACGATCCTACAAAATTGAGCACTTTTGAGTCTTTATTTTGATTTGAGTTACTACGTTTCAAACGTCGGTAGTTATTTTTGCTAAAAACAGACCGAACCGGCCGAAAAGAAGCCTACATCATGCCCCCTGATAAGCACAAGGCGAATAAAACAACAAGCCCCTAAGCGCTCACAAAGGCAAAAAGGTTCAGTCGGTGCTTAACCTTCGCAACACAACTAGGGAGGATAAAAATTCCAACTAAGGGGAAAAAGCTCCCCATAGGAGGAATTAAAATTTCAATAAGGGGAATTAATGTCCCAACTAAGAAAAAAAAGCTGGAACTCGCAGAGCGGCCCTGCTCGCAATGACATTATGCCCAATATCAGCGCAATAAATCGATAGCAGCATATAAGCAGACATGCGCTTAATGTAAGACTTTATCAAGGGCCTACACTTTCTTCTGCGGTATCACGCAATAACGACGTATAGTCCATCGTCTTTTCCTTTGATAAGCGTAAACATATTTCAAAGGAAGGTTGTAACTTTGCAGAAACATTCGCAGGGTATCAAAGAATGAAAGCAGAAGAAACAAAGAAGAATGGCCGAGGCGGCCGCAGAGCAGGCGCCGGGCGCCCCAAAGGCGATCGCCGCTTGTTCTCCTTCCGTATAGAAGGGCGACTGGCCGACTTTATTGATAGTCATAAAAACCGAACAGCGTTTATACACAACTGTATAGAAGAGGCTTTCAACAGAAAGGAGGAAGGCGCCTCATTTTTCGCGCTCCAAACATTGGGCGACATTTATCCGGCCACGAGCGTTCGATCAATGACGCTCCCAAAGTTTGACAATGCACGCGTTGTAGCCGGTTTTCCCCTGGCTTTAGACACCGATGAGCAGGCCCAAAGCGTTGATATCCTCCGGATGCTTTGTCCCAATCCGGAAGCTTCTTATTTGATAAAGGTAAGAGGCGATTCGATGATTGATGCCGGCATCAGTGATGGAGACATTATTATTGTAGATAAAAGTAATCGGACGCCCAGCGAACACGAAGTGGCAGTGTGCGAATATAATGGAGAATACACCATTAAGCATATCGTGCAGCAAGCGGGAAAGACGTGGTTAGTTCCGGCCAACCCTAAATATCCCCGTATAGAGATTTTTGAAGAAGATGATTTCTCGGTATGGGGCGTAGTCACTTATACGATTCATAAACCTCGGTCATAACAAGATATGTGGGCTTTGGCTGATTGCAATAGCTTCTTTTGCTCCGTAGAAAAAGCCTTCCATCCGGGATTAAGGGGAAAGCCTGTCTGCGTATTATCCAGCAATGATGGCAACATCGTAGCGCTTACTCCCGAAGCCAAGAAGATTGGGATTAAGCGCGGCGACCCCGTGTTTAAAGTAAGAGATCTTATTTCTTGTCATAACGTGAAACTCTTCTCCGCAAATATGAAGCTCTATGCTGCGATGTCGCGTCGTGTAACCAATATGCTACGAAAGCGCATTCATCACGTAGAAAATTACAGCATTGACGAAAGTTTTTGCTGCCTTGATGGCTATGACCAACTCTATGATATGGAAAATTTTATGAGAGACATCGTAGAGAATGTGCGCCTATGGACAGCAATCCCCATGAGTGTGGGGATTGCTCCAAGTAAGACCTTGGCAAAGGTCGGAAGTAAGTTTGCCAAACAGTACAAAGGTTATCGCTCAGTGTGTTTGATTGATACAGAAGAGAAAAGGCGCAAAGCGTTGGCCCTTGTTGACCTATCTGACGTGTGGGGAATCGGTCGACGCACGCTGAAGAAATTAGCATATTACGGCATTCATACGCCTTTGGCCTTTGCAGATAAAAGTGAAAACTGGGTAAGAAGTCACTTTACGCTGCCGATGATCCGTACTTGGAAGGAACTTAATGGCATTGATTGTATTGACACCACGGAAGTCATTGCTAAACAAACGATTTGTACAAGTCGCAGCTTTGGCAATATGGTTACCAAACTTGAAGACCTTAAAGCGTCGGTAGCTCATTTCGCCAGCTCTTGCGCCAACAAGCTCCGCGGCCAACATTCTCTGTGTAGAAGTATTACGGTGTTTATTGCGACGAACCGCTTTCGCGAGGATTTGCCACAATATAATAATATGCTTACCTATACCCTACCCATAGCCACAGCTGACACACTTGAAATTACCAATACGGCCATCGCGATTCTGCAAGAACTCTATCGCCCGGGCATACAATATAAGAAGTCGGGGGTTGTTCTTGGGGATATTTCTTCCGGAAAAGCTATCTCGCAAGACCTTTTTGACCACATTTCCAATCGCTCTGAACGTCATCAATTAATGCACTTCATAGACAATATAAACCAACGCTATGGAACAAAAACTATTCTGCTGGGCATTGAAGGCATAGGAAAACAAAAATGGACCGCCAAATGTGAGCAGCGCACACCAAACTATCTTACGGATATTAACGAAATTATGACGATTCGTATATAAAGTGACGCGCGGTAGGCATCGCACGCGCCTTCTAAAGGTAAAGGTGTAAACTTATAGTCCGATAAAGGATGCAAGACCTAAGCCTATTGAACCCTTTCCAATGAACCTTTTTACAAAACGGTTTGCATGCAATTGCTTGCCTTAAGCGCCTTCGGAGCGTCTTGCTATCATCAACAAAAAAAACACTGGTAGGCCGACTATTGCCAACCTACCAATGTACTTGATGCCTTAAGCTTTATTTCTTTATAATGGTCTTGCCATTGACAACGTAAATTCCCTTTCGTGTTCCTTTTAGAGAATAGATGTCCTTTGCAACGAGTCGTCCATCTATTGTATAAAGATCAAAAGGCTTACCAGAGTTGATTTCTATACGCTTGACATCTGTAACGGGAGTAGCCTTTGTCGCCTCAGATTCACCACCCGCATAAACGGCAGAGACAGCATAATTTGCATTATTGTTTGATGCTTCTGTATCGGTAAACTTACTTGGCGTATCAGCATCAATGCGCTTTATCAACTTATTTCCACGATAGATATTGTAAGCCACGACCTTTCCGCAACCTGCAGTATAGGTTATGTCGTCCAACATTAACATGTAAGTATCAGCTGTATTATTATGGATGGCAAAATAAGTGGCACCTTCCGGCAAAGTAGCAGAATATTGCTTCCATACGCCACCGTCAACTATGACTTTCGTACTCGTTGGGATAAAGTCGGCTATCGTTGTTCCTGCTTTTGAGTAAAGCAATTCTACATTCTCCGGATAGTTAAGTGTTGACGACTTAAAGTTGTTCGCCCAGAAGGTAATCTCCTGCTGCTTACCAGGGAGCGAAGGAGAAATAAGCCAGTTGTCTGCTACGATAAATTGTGAGTTTTCTACGCTATAAAAAGAGGCAAGATAGCGACCGCCGCTATGTGGGCGCAGACAAGTATACTCTTCCAGGACTTTATCAGTGATCCAAGAAGCGGGTTCTACTAAGGTAAAGGCGAATCGTTTTCCTTCGTTAGGATGCGGATAAGAACGACTAAACGGACCACGTGCTACACCTTTCTCTCCATATACTGATGTCCACTCTCCGAAATCATCTGTTGCCCAAGGCGTATAACGCTCGAAATCGTCAGTTACCACTTCAGAGGTTTCTTCTATTTTCTGCCACTCTATAACGACCTTACCATCAGTTTGCATCGTTGCCGTCACGTTAGTAGGCGCAGTTTTAGTAGAAGAAAGCAGCTCGACATTGGCTGTCGCGACATTATCATCAGGCGTAGCATCCTCGTTCGCTGTTATCACTTCCGCTTTCAACGAAAGCGGCGAAACGTCTACAACCGTAGTAGGACACTTTAATGATATGGTATTCTGCGCGTGGGGAGCTAGCGGATCAGCTATGACTTTGCTGTCTATCAAATCATTTCCTGCATAGAGTCGAACCGTATAGTTTGTTCTTTCAATGCTTCCCATATTTCTGACATCTACCTTTGCGGTGATCGTCTCGCCCTTACGTACTTTTGAAGGCGCATTAAGCGATAGACGCAGGTCTTTCTCTACCACATCACGAACGTAGATATTATCGAAATATACGGTTTCTCCGGTTGGTGCTTGCGCAGTAAAGGTAAACGTTATATAAGGCAATACGGTGTATTCTGCGTCTAATTTTACAGAGGTCGTATGCCATTCTTGTTGTGAATTATCTATGTTCGCATAGTCTACGATACATAGTTGCTTGGTTTCTTTGCCCGGAGCATCTATTCTCACGATAACCTTCCCTTTTCCATTAGGAACTGAAGAACGATTGGAAAAGACCAATGTCGGACTGACTGCACCTTTAATAGAAATCTTTCCGGACCCCATCGTAGCACTATCCTCATCAGCAACTGAAACATAGCCCGTACATCCACCATCGCCATCAGAAGACATGCCTTGCATTAACTGGAAGGTCGATTTATCTGTCTCCGATATCCACCACATCTCATTATCTAAGCGCCCATTCTTAAAGTGTTCTTCGAAGGGCAAAACATAGGGCTCTCCAACAAGGATGTTAGGCGACATAACGCGGGGGCCTTCTCCCATCGAGTTCTCTGATGATAGCGCATAGTTAATCATATCCTGTCGCCCGACGTTCGTCTTATACGGAATACTGATTGAGGTTTCTGCCACTTTTTTTATAAGCGTCAAGTTGGCACCCATATTCGTCTCTTCTATCTCATAAACATTGTAGCGCACATCGGCCGTCTTTACGTAGCCGCCATGCGAGCCAATTGTCGCAGCATCCCAAGTAAGCGTAATTGTGCTATCCGTCTGACTGCTTTGGATATTTGTGGGTGCAATGGGCGTATCTAAACCGACATAGACTTCTACGCTATTGCTTTCTTTGCCCTCGCCCATGGCATTCTTGGCAATAACAGAATAGGTATTGACTCCTTCTTCGGCCGCATTATCTTCGTAAGTATAAGAACCATTAGGAGCAATATTCTCCATCTCTCCTATTTTTGCGCCGTTGCGCATAATGTCGACCTTGAACGGTGCTTCAAGGCTTGAACCATCAATGGCGGCTGACGGCGCGACAAAGGTGATCATCGCTTTCAAGCTACCATCATTGGCCGCTACAGCCGATACAAGATTCGCCTCGCCGGGCGCTTTCGTCGAATTGCCCTCAACAGAGATATCATCAAGCAGGAGTTGCCAAAACCAGTCGACATCACTGGTGCAATGAAATCCGAAATAATAGACGCCATCAGCTGTCGGAGTAAATGTCCGTTTAATAGTCTCGTACTCGGTATTGGTTATTTTTTGTTGCGCTACAAGCACATGGGTCATAGCCTCTACGGTGGCTGCATTTCCACACTTTACTTCCAGCAATTCCGGATAGGATATGCCCTTACTGGCTACACGGTAAGAAATGTTGTACACCATATTGGCCTTTAAAGCCAGCGGCGGCATGATGAGCCAATCATCGTGACTGTTATCGCCATACTGCATCTGAACGGCCGACTGTCCTGTTTCGTTATCGAGAAAATAACTCCACGTATTGCCGTCCTTGTTCGCATCAATAATGGTAAATGAAGTTAGTGCATTTTCATTATCAAACCCTTCTCTGAAGGGTAATTCCGCCACATTGCCGGGCGCATCCTTCATAAAAGACTTCGCACCCAAGCGCTGCTGCTCACGCTTTTCAGCCCGAAAGGTCTGCTTTGTGCCGGATGGCAAAAGGAGACTTTGCCGCTTAAACCCTAAAGTCCCTTGCAAATTATCAGGGGAAGATTTACTTTCAGCATTAACTAATTGCTGCCTGTGCCGCTTTACTGAAGTTTTTTCATACCGTTGTGCACTAACAGTCGTTGTAGAAAAGCCTATTAAGGCTGTAGTCGTCAAGAGAAACAGCTTAGATAAATGTCTATTCATACTCTCATTTTTTGCAACACTTTGGGTTAATAACAGGTTTAAATAAGGTGATAAATTTGTCTTAGATCTAAACAGGCTACCAAAGCATACAGTTACCAAGTGTTGCGATAAGGTAAACTATACGCTATAGTACGCGGTATCTTTCGACAGGGGTTAACATCAGCACTTTACCACCAAGAAGCAGCCCACAAGCTTTCTCGGACTAATGCCCATCTTGGTCTTGCAAATATACCTCATTTTTATCTTTATTCAAAATATTTACAGCTATTTCAAACAAGATGTTCATATTTCCTGGCAGGAAGTAGCGCCTCAAGACGCGCATAAGGTCTTATTATAAATAATCTGCAAATTGTCTCCTTATGCCGTTTGCCTTAGACACTCCACGCTTGAGATCGTTTTAGAAGCCACTGCTAATCTTTTCTATCCACATACTTTTCAAAAACGCTTCTCCCATATCGTTTGACGAGCAGAGCTATCAAGAAAAGAATAATGTACACATATAAGAGTTGAGCACCATCTGTAAAGTAAGGGCGAATGCTATAAGCCGCACCGGCAACAGCCTGATCATCTACAACTAAAGGTTGAGCATAATAGAATTTAAGGTTATCTGGAAGAGCATCTATCACTTCTCTTATCACATAAAAAAATATCCAGAACAAACTACCCTCAACAATAAGCACCCAATAACTTTTCACCCACGCTTTATTGATCTTAGTAAAATAGAGCAACCATAAAAACAGAAGATTAAGCCAACCATAATACACCATCGTAAGCATCGAAAGAACAAGGAGTTCGTAACCTAATGCTGTCATTTTAGCTAAAGAAAAAGAGCCCTCGCAAACGCCCACGAGTATAGTTGCCATTACATATAAAAGCATTTGAACGCCCCAAAATATAACGAGCGCGCGAAATGACGCATATAATAAACGTTTTACCTTTTCCATTTTCTAAAGCGATTCACTCAGGTCGGTGGCTATCTGTTCTAAGAATGATTGTAGACTTGACAGCAAAATTGTTTTGCATACACCTTGAAGTCATCGGAGCACTATTCCGCTTATGAAACACTTCCGTCAATCACGACCAATAAGCCGGAATAGGAATCTGCCTTTGCTTCTTTCAGCTTCAAATGTACAACTTTATTCTTTTCTGCACCTCATTAAAACCACTCCCGCGTGCTGCGTAGCACGATTTCTTCAGGCACAAAAGAGCAACAACACCCGCTCATCTACCTAATTTAGAGGATCTCCGACAAGGCTCCTTATTAATAAGGAGAAAATCATCCTCATTACTTATGATTTTTTCTTCGATTTTTTTGTAAGATAAAAACTATTCCTGTATTTTTGTAGCGATTTAACGACAAGACTTATGCGTGTACGTGAGATGTTTTCTCGGATTAAAAACAAATGGGCCGGCTTCAAGCAAGCACTCAGCTATCGTCAGAAGATAGCACTTGTTTCTTTATTGGGCATCATTGTAGGCTCAGGCGGATTATTTATGTATCTCTTGAGAATGCACACTTACATCATCGGCGACGATCCGAAGGCGTGTATCAATTGCCACATCATGTCGCCTTATTATGCTACGTGGAGCCATTCGTCTCACGCGCGTGATGCTACGTGTAACGACTGCCACGTCCCTAATGGCAATATCTTGTCGCATTATCTCTTTAAGGGCAAAGATGGTATGAAGCACGTGGCTTACTTTGTGACAAAGAGTGAGCGCCAGACGATTATGGCTGAAGAAGCATCGGCCGAGGTTATTATGGACAACTGCATTCGTTGCCACAAACAACTCAACACGGAATTTGTAAAGACAGGTAAAATTGATTATATGATGGCCAAGCGCGGTGAAGGCAAAGCCTGCTGGGATTGCCATCGCAATGTGCCCCACGGCGGCATGAACTCGCTTTCGTCGACTCCCGGCGCAGAATATGTAGAGCCGCTGCCTCCCAGTCCGGTGCCACATTGGTTGCAGAAGATGTTAGGCCACGAGGCTGTTCCCAATCTGCGTTAGTGAATCTATTGATAGTAATCACAAACACACAACGCAAGGCGCCGCCGACAGAGCAATAAGCAAGCCGCCGACCGTCGAAGTATAAGAACCAACATAACAATTATAGTCGCAACCGCGACGCATTCATAAAGCAAAATTCCTAATTCTACAATATGGCAAAACAATTGAAAAAATGGCAAGGATGGTTGCTCTTTGGTGGAGCAATGGTCATTGTCTTCGTATTAGGCCTGGTTTGTTCTTCGCTATTAGAACGCAGGGCAGAAGTGGCGAGTATCTTCAATAATCGCCGCGTACAAATGACCGACTCGATTGTATCTCAGAACGAAAAATTTGCCGAAGACTTTCCGAGAGAATATCAGTCGTGGGCAATGACTGCTGACACAACTTTCGAGAGTAAATACAACGGCTCGCAGGAGAAGGACGTGCTCGAGGAGCACCCTGAGATGGTCATTCTTTGGGATGGCTATGCCTTTGCCAAAGAATACAACACGCCGCGCGGACACCGCCATTGCGTAGAAGATCTGCTTAAGATTCTGCGCACAGGTAGCCCCGGCGTAGACGGCCAAAAAGACATTCAGCCCGGCACTTGCTGGACTTGTAAAGGTCCCGACGTTCCTCGCTTGATGCGCGAGCAGGGCACTGACAAATTCTATGCAGCGAAATGGAGCGATTGGGGTGATCAGGTAATGAACACCGTGGGCTGCTCCGACTGCCACGATGCTCGCACGATGGAGCTCCGTCCGGCGCGCCCCGCACTTTATGAAGCTTGGGCTCGCGTAGGCAAGGATGTTCGCAAGGCGAGCCATAATGAAATGCGTAGTTTGGTGTGTGCACAATGTCATACGGAGTACTACTTCGAAAAAGAGAATGGCAACTATTTACACTTCCCGCAGGAGAGAGGATTACTCTGTGAAGATGCAGAAGCTCACTTCGATAGCATCGGTTTCTACGATTACATCAACCCGTTGTCAAAAGCTAAGATCCTGAAAGCACAGCACCCGGGCTACGAACTCTTTATGCAAGGTATCCACGGCCAGCGCGGCGTCTCTTGTGCCGACTGCCATATGCCTTATATCTCTGAAGGCGGCGTCAAATACACGGATCACCATATTACGAGTCCGCTGGCTCACATTGACCGCACTTGTCAGACTTGCCACCGTCAAGATGCAGAGACCTTGCGTCAGAATGTTTATGAGCGCCAACAGAAGGTTTACGACTTCCGCAAGCGCGTTGAGAAGGAGTTGGCTTATGCCCACATCGAAGCGAAGTTTGCTTGGGATAAGGGCGCTACTGAAGCTGAAATGAAAGAGGTGCTCTCTGACCTGCGCAAGGGTCAATGGCGTTGGGACTACGCCGTAGCCAGCCACGGTGCAGCCTTCCACGCGCCTCAAGAAGTAATGCGCCTCTTGGCTAGCGCAATGGAATACGCAAAAGATGCTCGCTTGCAAATCGCACGCGTTGTGGCTAAACACGGATATACGGGCACAATTCCTATTCCTGATATCTCTACGCGCGACAAAGCTGCCAAGTACTGCGGCTTCGATATGGCTAAACTTCGTCAACAGAAGAAGCAATTCCTTGACACTGTTGTTCCGAAATGGGTTGAGACGGCGCGAAAGAACAAAAGGTTTATCACTAAGCCCATGTAACGCCAATGCGGAAAATGGGCAAACTATAATCTAATAAACGATGGGAGACGAGAGCTAAAACAACTCTGTCCCCATCGTTTTGTTTCATTAAAAACCGGCTAAAGAGCGCAAATGCAGGATGCATCTGCCTCATATCGTGGAGCGTACGAAACGCTGCGTTAGCTGCGCCAAAGAGATTACCCGAACGGTTAAGAACTTATTAA
>ERZ773066.1498-NODE-1498-length-11937-cov-8.895135_pt1 | contig 11937 bp, 6 predicted proteins | sample MGYA00580573_ERZ773066 | MGnify/ENA primary metagenome ERZ773066 (study PRJEB29015, sample SAMEA2738128) | human oral metagenome | biome: human oral; feature: human-associated habitat; material: saliva | place: China | collected 2203 ... | reverse complement strand
CCGCCCTGCTGGGAGCTCACGCCACCCGACGCAGCAGACACACCAGACTGACCCAGGGAGCCGCCACCGGCACCGCCGCCGGAAATACCGCCCGGGTACACGCCGCCAGCAGAACCATCAGCCGAACCGTCAGCCGAACCCTGAGCGTTCACGTCACCGGCAGCGCTAGAAGCACCAGCCTGACCGGACTGACCACCCTGCGCGGCACCAGACTGTGCGGAGCCGGGCTGGTTAGCACCAGCGGTACCGCCCGGGGTTGCCGAATCCACACGGCGCACACCGCTAAAGTCGTCCGACGCGGCGTTCGGGTCCTTCGGCACGGCAGTATCAAAGGAGCACGCATCCGACGCCTTCTTACCCACAGCAACCGCAAGCTGCTGCACCGGGCTGTTCACCTCAGTACCATCAGCCAGAGTCGCGGAATAGTGCACATCAAACATGTACTGGCCGGGCTCAGAGAACACCCAGTTCGCGTGCGCGTGCGTCGCGTAATCAATGTCGATCGTGGTCTTGCCGGTCGTCGAATCCAGCAGCACATCCGCACCATTCAGCGACTCGGTGAACATGCCGAAGCGTGCACCCTCAGGCATGACCTTCGGAACCACGTGCAGGCGCACGGGGCCACGCAGCTGCGAGTAGTCGATGTCCTGCGTGTTGTAGCCGGGCCAGGGCAGGCCGCTCTGCTGGGTCTGCGGCAGGCCGTAGAAGGCGGTGCCGACCGGGCCCATGAAGTTCAGCTTCTCGTCAGCCATACGTTCGGTGCGTACACGGCGGGCGTTCTCACTGACAGTCCACACGACCGAATCGAGCGGGCGCACGGTCGAATCAGCGTCAATGATGCCGCTGTCGTCACGCAGACCCACGGACAGCTGGCGGTCCTTCAGGGTCGCCTGGATGTCCAGGTGGCCGTGCGAGATCTTGGTGCGGCCGTCAATCTTGCCGGGCACGCACTGGTTGCCGGGGGTTCCGGGGGTGGACGGCTCAGCGGAAGGTGCCGGGCTAGTTGAAGCAGGGGCGCTCGGGGTCGGGTTGACCGGTGCGGGGCTAGACGGTGCCGGAGCAGGTGCACTCGGCGCTGTGGAGGTGGACGGCTCAGCGGAGGCGGTAGGCACCGCGGGCACGGTCGGAACCTCGCTGGGGGATACCGACGGAGCGTTGCTCGGCTCAGCGGAGGGTGCCGGGTCCACCGGGGCAGGCTTCGGCGCATCCCCAATCGGCGCGCTGTCCGGTGCCAGCGCGCCGTGCGCGGTGTACTTGGTGCCCGGCTCGTAGTTCGCCGCGACCTCGGTGGTGGAGGCGGAAGCGTTCATATCCGGGTGGGTCAGCATCTTCACGCGCAGAGCCGTGCCCTTGTAGAACGACTCGTCACGGAAGGTAAAGCGCGCCACACCATCCTCGATGGAGCCTTCCAAATCGAGGTAGGGGTAGACCGGGTCATCCTGGGCGTAGAAACCGCCGCGCAGGAAGCCGCGCACCTTCGGGTCCTTGAAGCGGACCTCAACGGTGCTGAAGCCGTTGCCGTTCGGGGTGACGGTCACGTCGTAGTCCATGCTGGTCGGCGTGTACTGCTCGGTGCTGAGTACGGTGTTCGCTTCGTCCGGGATTTCTTCGGGCCAGGAGCCGTTACCGTCGTCGCTGTAGACGCTCTCGGCGCGGCCGGGCTCGTAGGTGAGCTTGTGCGAGATCCAGCGGGACGCCTCGGCGCTATTTGCGTCGGAGGTGTCAGGGGTGAAGACAGCCTGCAGCTGGGAGCCTTCGCTACCGAGCATTTCAGACCAGGTGGCGGTACCGTTCACGACCGGCAGGTCGGTCAGGAAGTAGCCGTTGTTGTACAGGGTCAGGGTGCCCTTGAGGTTCTTGTTCGCGGCGGTGAAGGTGATGTCGCTGAGCTTGTCGTCAGCGTCCTTGTTCTTTGCCGGGTCGGCATCCAGGCGGTGCGGCGCCACGGACAGCACGTACTTTGCGGCGTCCAGGTCACCAACGGGTGCCGCGTTGTAGCGGTCGACGGTGGGCACGGCGGTGGGGGTGCCGTCACCGAGCACGGGCTGCATGCCGCCAACCTGCCAGACCAGCTTCGACGGCTTGGAGCTGATGATGCGGCCGTCGGTGGAGCGCGCCACGGTGCGGTAGGTGACCACGTAGCGGCCGGGGCGGGTGAAGGTCGTGGTGTTGTGGGTGTGGCTACCCTTGTCGAGCAGCCAGGAATGCCAGCCGGTGGAGCTGCTGGAAAGCATGCGGTACACGTCGGCGGGCGCGTCATCCGGGTTGTAGCGGAAGAGCTCCATGCGGCCGGGACCCTCAACGGAGAGAATGTCGGTAGCGAACACGCCGTCACGGAAGCGTTCGGTGGGTACCTTCGTGGAGGCGCCCAGACCAGCCCAGATGGGGTCCTGGTTGCCGTAGGTCAGGTGCGGTGCCATGTAGAGGGTCTGGCCGGGTTCGCCGAGGAACGCCAGGGAGGGCGAGTCGCCCAGGGTCATGGTGTACTGCGACTTGCCGTCCCTGGTGCTGTAGCCCTTGCCGACCCAGTTGACGGTCTTGTCCAGTTCGTAGGTGTCTGCGCCGGTCTTGTAGGGGTTCGCCTCGTTCATGAGGACGAAGGTGCCGTTCTGCTCGTCCCAGTATGCCTTGGGGGCGTCAACGTGGCCCTTGGTGGTGACGATTTTGCCGTCGTCGGGGCCTGCTGCGGCGGGCAGGGAGGGGGCTGCGCCTGCGAGCGCGAGCAGTGCTGCGGCGGAGAGGAATGCGGCGGCGCGGCGGAGGGCGGGCTTGCCGCCGGGGATGAAGAGTGCGGGGGTGTGTGTGGTGACCCGACGCTGGGTCTGCTTCTGAGAGCTCATGACAACCTTTCTCATTTTTCTACCCTCTAGGGTAGCTCTTTTGCAAATAATTGTCATTTTGAACCTAAGTGAGTATAGTGATTCTCAGAAATACGTGTGCGCAGAGGCGCGCCCAAAAACGCACACCATGCACATCCACAAAGAGAAAAACACGGCAGAGCACACCCTTAACGCAAGGGAGAAACCGGCAACAGGTCGCCGGATCCAGCACCGGACCCAGCACTGGGCCCAGCACCGGGCAAACCCCGAAAGCATCGGGTAGTGTGCCAGCCAACGAGCAGTCATCCAAGGAGCCACCATGCAAGGACGCACCAAACCCCTGAGCCTACTCAGCGCAACCACCCTCGGATGCACCCTCGCACTCGGGGCGCCCCTCGCCCTCCCCCAGGTCGGCACCTTCACCGCCGCACAGGCGCAGGAAAACCAGGCGCAGGAAAACCAGACCGGCGCCCAGGCAGGTACCGAGTCGCGCGGTTACGTCAACTACGAAGGCGACTACGTCATCGCGGGCGTACACACCGAAATGCTCAACGCATTCCTCGACGGCAACCAGTTCACCCTCGCCACCCTCGCAGACACCGGCCCCGGCCAGCAGGGACGATTCAACCCCGCCCGCACCGTCTTCCACCTGCCCGACGTCGAGGACGCACACACCAACGTCGTAGCAGGCTACGACTACATTGCCCCCGAAGGCACCGACATCTTCTACATTCCCTCCACCCGCACCCGCGGCCTGCTCTACCCCGGCCTCGGTGCGGAAGGAATCCGCCCCGGCGCGCTCAAGGACAACACCATCAACCTTGAACTCGTGCGCAGCAGCGTACCCGAAGGCGGCCGCGCCGAAGTCTTCACCGAATCCGGTCGCGACAACCCGCGCGTCTTCAGCACCAACGACAAGCTCGCACCGCACACCATCACCTCTGGCGGTCACGAGCACCTCAGCTGGGCATTCACCCGCGCAGGCATCTACCAGCTGACGTTCCGCGCCACCGCAACCCTTGCCGACGGCACCCCGGTCAGCTCCGAGGCGACCTACACCATCGCTGTGGGCACTAACGCTGAGGACGGCTTCAAGCTCCTGAACGCGCAGAACGCCGCAAAGGAAGCAACCAAGGACGCCACGAGCGAGGCAACCACTACCCCCGAGGCGAGCACCACCGCCACCGAGAGCGCCACCGGCAGCCCCAGCGCATCTACCTCCGCAAGTGCTGAGGCGAGCGCATCCACCGGTATTCGCCGCGTGGATGGATCCGTGAACGGTCAGAACGCCGCGCAGGTGACCGACCCGAACGGCGCGAAGGCAGCAGCGAATGGTGAGCAGGCATCCCAGGGTGGATCCGGTGTAACCGCTATCAGCGGCACCGACAACACCAATAACGGCTCTGACAAGGGTGAAAACAAGGACGGCAACGCCACCAGCGCGAAGGGATCCAGTGTGAAGGGCTCCAACGCCCAGAACATCAGCGCGCCCAGCAACGGCGGCGGCATTACCGGCAACGGTGTGCTGTCCTCCGGTCTGCCCGGTAGCCTGAACCAGCAGTGCATCGCCACCGAGGTTCCCGCCGAAGATGCCAAGGGCTCCAAGGACAGCAAGGACGCTCAGAAGGACAACAAGCAGAGCAACCAGGCAGCCCAGGCACCGACCAGCATCCCCACCCTCGCCGTGGTCAACACCGCCGAGCACAGCGGCCGTGAAGAAGTCACCCACGGCCACTTCGACGTGGGCCCGATCCTCAACGGCGGCACCCTCACCAGCAGCGTGAAGGACGACCGCACCAGCCCCGCCCGCCACGTCTCCCCCGGCGCCCTCGAGTTCGTGCTCAATGACGCCGCAAAGATCAACCTGCCCGCAGGCATGGAAAACATCGCCCCGGCGGGCACCCCCGTGCACATGATTGGTGCAACCCAGCAGCAGGGCGTGCCCTGGCTCGGCTGGAGCACCCAGGACCCCGAACTGCTCAAGCAGCTCGACGGCCCCGTCACCATGAGCCTCAACGGTTTTGAGGGCCCCGGCACCATGTCCACCTTCCTCTCCGGTAACTTCGGTTCCGCCGGTCAGAAGGTCTTCGATTCGCGTAGCGGCGGCTCCTTCCAGGTGCCCGCGAACACCCACCAGCACAGCAACTGGGTGTTCACCGCCGAGGGCCGCTACACCGTGACCATCGGCTGGACGGCACGCCTGAAGAACGGCCAGCAGGTCAGCAGCGAATCGGTTCTGCACTTCACCGTCGGCAACCCCGATAACGCCCCGGCAAGCAACAACGCGCAGGGCGCGGCGGGCACCAAGCAGGACGGCGGCAACGCTAACAGCGCTAACGGCGCCAACAACGGCGGCGAGAAGAGCACCGCAAAGAACCCCGTCAACGGCACCGTAGACGAAGCCACCGGCATCGTCACCAAGCCCGACGGATCCAAGGTGCGCATCGTCGGCAAGACCGCCTCCGGTGAGGATTGTGCCCTGACCAGCCAGGAACTCGCCAACGCACAGAAGGCAGCTGCGGCAGGTAAGCTGCCGAACACCGGTGTGGTCATCGACCCGTTCATGGTCAGCACCTCCATTCTGGCGCTGGCACTCGGTGCCATGATTCTGCGTTCGGCACGTCGAAAGGGCCGCAGCGGTGACACCGCATAGCGGGCATACCGGCAACCGCGCGCACGTATATAGTCGGCGTACCGCCCTCACCCTCGCCTCCCGTATCGCGGTGGGTGCGGGGGTGGGGGCTGGTGCCTTCGCACTGAGCGGATGCGCCAGCACCGTCAACGCCTCCTCCGACCGGATGCGCGTGGTCGCCACGACCCCGATTCTGGCGGATTTGGCGCAGCAGATTGCCGGGGAGCGCGCCAGCGTGCACTCTCTGGTGCCTGCCGGCGCTGACCCGCACTCGTATGAGCCGAGCCTGCGCGATATCCGCGATGTCGCCTACGCCCGCTGCGCCCTGACGAACGGTCTGCTGCTGGAGCAGCGTAAGCTCAGCAAAATGGTTGAGGCGAACCTGCCCGCCGGGGTTGTGTCCGTGGCGGTTGCGGAGAAGATTGAGCAGTACGGCGGCAAGCTGGAAGCCATTGTTGAGGATGCCTCCCTGGACTCCATCTGGCTGGGTTTGCGTGTTGAAGAGGGCGGGCAGAACGAGTCTGCCCCCACCGACTCTTCGGATGCAGGCATGCGCTTTGAGGTGCAGAGCGTGCGGGCGCGCACCTCTACCGATTCGTCGAATGCGCAGTTGGCGGCGTTCATTACGCAGACCTTCGGCGCGGTGGAGATGCTGTGCGATTCGCATGCGCGCGGCGTGAACCTCACCCGTGAGGGGGACACCGCGATCCGCACCGGCGATATGGGTTCGCTGGAGCTTCCGTTGCAGGCGCATACGCACCTGTCGTGGGCGTTTAGTGATGCCGGTGAGTACGCGATTGAGCTGAGTGCCACCGCGGTCAATGCGCCGGAGTCGGTGCGTTCTTCGCGCGGCACCCTGTACTGCGCGGTCGGTCGTGACCCGCAACAGCTGGTGGACCGCCTGGCGAAGGAACAGAACGTTTCCGCCTCGGACATCAAGGTTCTTTCCGCAGGTCACGCCGATATTACGGCACGCACCGGCGACGGCAGGCTCGTACTTCGCGCGGATTCCTCGCAGGGCGCCGTCGAGCACGAACTGAACCGCACCGTGGTCGCGGTCCCCTCCCGCACCCTGCAGGAGGTGCCCGCCGGCGGTAGCTACCGTTTCCTGCGTTCGGGTGCTTCGGAGCATCGCGGTCAGGTGTACCTGCTGGCGCAGGCCGTTCTGGGCAAGCACGTGCACGGCGAAATCGACCCGCACATTTGGCATTCGGTACCGAATGCGAAGGCGAGCGTGCAGGTCATTCGTGACGCGCTCACCTCCGCCGATCCGGCGGGTGCGAGCGAGTACGCGACCCGCACCGAGCAGGTCATGAAGGAGCTTGACGCCCTGGACGCTCAGCTGCGTCAGGTGTACGGTGCCCTGCCGGAGGCGGCACGCAACCTGGTCACCACGCACGACGGCTACCGCTACCTGGCGAGCACCTACGGGCTGCACATTGCCGGTTTTGTGAGTGCCAGCGCCAGCGGCGAGCCGAGTATTCAGCAGCGTCAGCGTTTGCGTCGCACGGTCGAGGATTTGAAGGTTCCAGCGATTTATCTGGATAAGTCCACGGCGATGCGTTCACCGGTTCTCACGGAGCTGGCTCGGGAGGCGCAGGTGCGTACCGGGGTGCTCTATTCGGACACGCTGGATGCGCAGGCCCCTCACTACGCACAGATGATGTTGGCGAATGCTCACACGATTGCGCTGTGCTCGGGTTCTAATTCCAGTACTGAATCTTCGGGTGCTAGCTGCTCGGAGGCGAGCACCTCATAACCCGGTTTTAAGCATCCCACAAGCTTATATATCCGTATCAGCATATAGACAATCTTTCACACACCGTTTCGGTCATGATCCAAGGAAGTCCTCATGATGAACTCAACCACCCCCTCCCGTTCCTCACGTAGCCGCGCCCTGCCCGCCCTGGCTCTGGGCGCCAGCCTCATGCTCGCACCCCTGGGTATTGCACACGCGGAGACCACCCCGGCAACCGCCGAGAGCACCTCGGCTCAGCCGAGCGACAGCAACCTCAGCCGCGGCGAGCGCGCCCTCACCCAGACCCTGTCGGCGGAGCAGCCGGTCGCATCCGGCCGCACCGAAATTTCCGCCGGTCACGTGGACATGGGCCCCCGCTTCAACAACGGCAAGTTCGAGCTCATGCTCCACGACGACCACGGTGAAACCCCCGTCTGGCGCAGCCTGGACGAGGTCATCTACCGCGGTAGCGACCAGGCAATCCTTGAGGTGCCGAACGACCCGCGCTACTCCTTCGTGGGTGCGCCCGCCGGCTCTAAGGTGTACGTGATTCCGCAGACCGAAGCTAAGGGCGTGATCTGGCCGGGTTGGAACACTCAGGATCCGCAGCTGGTGTCCAAGCTGAACCGCGGCGTGAACCTGACCCTGGAGCAGGTGAGCGGCCCCGGCACGTTCAGCCTGTACCTGGAGAACGGCAACTTCTCGGCACCGCAGGTGCTGTGGTCCTCGACCAAGAATGAGCCGCAGAAGCTGTGGGTGGAGAAGAACACTCACACCCACGCGAACTGGGTGTTCACCGCCCCCGGCGAGTACCTGCTGAAGGTTACCGCGAGCGCTGAGCTGTCTGACGGTTCGACCGTGACCGATACTCGCTACCTGAAGTTTGCGGTGGGTGATTCTGCGAGCGCTGATACCCTGTACGCGATGGAAGCGCAGGCTCGCGGTTCTGCATCCTCGGGTTCGGCTTCTTCTGCTTCTCAGGCATCCGGTACTCAGGCATCCGGTTCTTCTTCTGCCGCCGCAGCGAGCGACCAGAGCGGTTTCCGTGCTGAGTTCACGATTTCCTGGAGTCCTATTGTCGCTGGCATCGTGGTCGTGGTGGGCGTGGGCGCATTCATCGCCTCCCGACGTCGCCGCTCCTCCGCGCAGCGTGAGGCTCTGGATGAAGTGCGCGGTGACCGTTCGTGAGCGCATCGGTAACAGCGGGTACTGAGCCCGTCCTAGAGATTTCAAACCTGTACGCCGGCTACGCGCGCCGTTCCATCCTCAAGGATCTGTCCCTGACCCTGGAGCGCGGCGAGTTTGCGGGTCTGATTGGTGCTAATGGTGCCGGTAAGACCACGCTGCTGCGCACTATTTTGGGTCTGATTCGCCCGGCGTCCGGTCAGGTTCGCGTGCTGGGTGAGTCGCCGCGTGTGGCGCGTGCGCATATTGGTTATGTGCCGCAGAAGCACCAGTTCCAGTGGGATTTTCCGCTGACCGTCAAGGATACGGTGATGACCGGTCGCGTGCGTGAGATTGGGTTCTTCCGCCGCCCGGCGAAGAAGGACTGGGTGCAGGTTTTTTCGGCGATGGAACGCACCGATGTTCTGCACCTGCAGGATGCTTCCATTGCGGAGCTTTCCGGTGGTCAGCGTCAGAGGGTTCTTTTGGCGCGCGCTTTGGCGGCGAACCCCTCCCTGCTGCTGCTGGATGAGCCGTTTACGGGCGTGGATGCGCCGACCCAGACCACTCTGACTCGCCTGTACCGTGAGTTGGCGTCGGAGGGCATCACGATTCTGATGTCTACGCATGACATGCTGGCGGCGCGTGAGTCCTGCTCGCGTCTGTGCGGTGTGCGCGGCAATATTCACCTGGATGGTCCGGCGGACTCCTTTAGCTTGGAGCAGCTGCATACGTGGTTGCACGGTCACGATATTGAGGAGGCGCAGGGTCACGCCCGCACGGGCTTCACCTGTGCCGGTGGTGCGTTGGATGAGTACGGCCACGAGCTGCCGGATTCCTGCGCTTCTGATCATTCTCTCTCCCCCGCCCATACTGCTTCTACCGGGGGTGCCCGTTGATTACTCCTATCGATTTTCTTGCCGACCTGTTCAACCCGTCTCTGGCGTTCCTTCCGCGCGCCCTGGCGGCGGTGCTGCTCGCGTCGGTGGTTACCGGCGTGGTGGGCTGCCACGTGCTGATGCGCGGCATGGTCTTCATTGGCGATGCGGTGGCGCACTCGGTGTTCCCGGGTCTTGCGGTGGCGTTCGTGCTGGGCGGCAACCTGGTGATGGGCGGTCTGACCGCGGGCGTGGTGACGGCTATTCTGGTGGCTATTTTTAGCCAGAATCAGCGGCTACGCGAGGATTCTGTGATCGGTATTTTCTTCGCGGCATCCTTTGCGTTGGGTATTGTGATTATTTCGTTGGCGCCGGGCTATTCGGGGTCGGTGCAGGATTTCTTGTTCGGCTCGATTGTGGGTGTTTCGAACGAGGACATTACCCAGGCGGCGATCATGGGTGCCGTTATTCTGCTGGTGTTGTGGCTGTTCCACCGCCAGATTGTGACGGTCAGCCTGGACCGTGAAAGTGCCCGCGCGATGGGCCTGCCGGTCCTTGCCCTGGATATTGTGCTGTACGTTCTGGTGACCATTTCTGTGGTGCTGGGTCTGCAGACGCTCGGTAATGTGCTGGTGTTGGCGCTTCTGGTGATTCCGGCGTCGGCTGCCCGGTTGGCGTGCCGCCGACTGGGGTCGATGATGGTGTTCTCGCCGGTGTTTGGCGGTATCTGCTCGATTGTTGGCCTGTACCTGTCGTGGGCGTTTAACCTGCCGACCGGTGGCACGATTGTGCTGTCGATGGTGGCGGCTTTTGTGCTGGTGTGGGCGGTGACGGCGGTTCGTTCGCGAGCGCGTGCCCAGCTGAAGAATTAAACTCAGCTCAACCTCGACTCAACCCAACTTTCCTCGATTAAACGCACGAGTAAACGCATGAGGCGCATCCCCGTTTGGGGGGTGCGCCTCGTGCGTTTTTTACAGGTCTTAAACACCCAAAATGAACCATGTTCATGTTTAAAGAACTAAAAGATACACTCCGCGTAATAAAAGCGCTTAATTCAACACGTCGGGTTTAATGAAAATACAACCTATCAAATATTTCTTATGGGTTGATACATGTAGTGATAAAGCAGTCACTACACCCTCATTAGAGCTTCAAAGAAGGAGTGATCATGAAGGCATATGTATACCACGGCCCCGACCAGAAGGGCGCCTGGGAGGAAGTCCCGAACCCCACCATTCTTGAGCCCACGGACGTTATCGCCCGCGTCGACACCACCACCATTTGCGGTACTGACCTGCACATCCTGAAGGGCGACTGCCCCGAGGTGGATTACGGACGCATCCTGGGCCACGAGGCTGTCGGTACCATTACCGAGGTTGGCTCCGCGGTGACTGACCTGAAGGTCGGCGACCGCATCATCATCCCCGCCGTGACCAGCTGCGGTAAGTGCTCCTACTGTAAGGCGAACCAGCCTTCGCACTGCCAGACCGTTGGTGGTGTCGGCTGGATTTTCGGTTACATGATTGACGGCACCCAGGCAGAGTACGTGCGTGTTCCCTACGCGGAGACCTCGGTTCACCTGGTTCCGGAGGGGCTGAGCGATGAGGACGTCCTCTTCCTCACCGACGCACTGCCCACCGGCTTCGAGATCGGTATTCTGAACGGCAACACCAAGCCCGGCGACACCGTCGCTGTCGTGGGTGCAGGCCCCGTGGGTCTGGGCGCAATCATGACCGCTAACCTCTGCGGTGCCGGCCGCGTCATCACCATCGACTTTGACGACAACCGCATGAACAAGGCACTGGAGCTGGGCGCAACCGATAAGGTCAACGCGGGCGACCCGGACTTCATCGAGAAGATTAAGGCTCTCTCCCCCGACGGCCTGGGCGTGGACGTGGCAATTGAGGCTGTGGGTGTTCCGCAGACCTTCGAGACCTGCACCAAGATTGTTCGCCCCTACGGCAACATCGCTAACGCTGGCGTGCACGGCAAGCCCGTTGAGCTGCCCCTGAACACCATGTGGATTTCTAACGTTCGCATCAACATGGGTCTGGTCAACTGCAACACCGTCGGCAACCTGCTGAACATGGTCCGCTCCGGTCGCCTGAACGCTAAGGCTATGGCAACCCACCACTTCACCTTCGACCAGTTCGAGGAAGCATACGACCTGTTCACCCACGCTGCCGAGCACAACGTGGTGAAGGTTGTTATCTCCCGTAACCCCGAGGTTGCGGCATAGACTGCGGTAGGCTCATATACCGCTCATACTGAAACCCCGAACGTTCGTTAGAGGTTTCGGTGGGATGTCTTCATGACACTGCGAACATCCCCACGATTCGCCTCCGGGTGGGAGAGGGTAGGTCCCACCCGGAGCGCGAATCGCCCTCCCCCCACCCCGAGATGTAGTTATTTTCTGAAGAGACAAGAGAGCTGAAGATATAGAGATGCTTCAGCTCGGGGTTTTCTGTTCCCTCAACCTGTTCTTTGGTGGGTTTAGGGGCGGTTCCTCAAGCATGATGCACCCTCCACCGGGCGCTCTGCCGACCCGCTCTTGCGGGTTCTTCTGCCAGGCAACCTCTACTGGTGGAGGGGCGCATCATTTGACTCTTCTTGGTCGGGCGGTACCTCCGATTCTGCTCCTCCTTGAAGGGAAAGGAAAAGGGTCGCACGCTTACGATTCAATGGCGATTCGTAGGCTGCGACCCT
>ERZ773066.1497-NODE-1497-length-11937-cov-9.921310_pt1 | contig 11937 bp, 11 predicted proteins | sample MGYA00580573_ERZ773066 | MGnify/ENA primary metagenome ERZ773066 (study PRJEB29015, sample SAMEA2738128) | human oral metagenome | biome: human oral; feature: human-associated habitat; material: saliva | place: China | collected 2203 ... | reverse complement strand
TTCAGTGCATACATCCAGGTGCCATACTTCTCCTGATAATACTCAAGCGGCTTCAGCAATCGAATCATTGCCACACCGCAATCTTCATGAATGTTCTTTTCCATTGATAAGGTTTTCTATCTTTCTTTTACTTTTAAAATCGTATATCTATCTTCATATCTCCCTTAATAAAAAGGAAGATGACTATAAACTTCACTTTATTAGGAGTAACACAGTCTGCACATTCGTTATATTCATTAAGAATAAATACACAGACTATGTTTTATAATGTCTGGCGTCAACCACTCACCTCCCCCCTACTCTACTGTTACAGACTTTGCCAGATTTCTTGGCTGATCAACATCCTTGCCTTTACATACAGCAATATGATAAGCCAACAGCTGCAATGGAACCGTTGCTACTAATGGCTCAAGACATTCCATCATGTCTGGGAGTTCTATAACAGCATCTGCTATCTTAGAGATGGTTGTATCACCCTTTGAAACTAAAGCTATCACGCGTCCTTGTCGTGCCTTTATCTCTTGGATATTACTACGAACCTTCTCATACATTCCATTATGTGTTGCAATAGCTACGACAGGCATATCTGAATCTATCAAAGCTATTGGACCATGTTTCATCTCTGCTGCTGGATAGCCTTCAGCATGTATATAGGATATCTCTTTCAACTTCAATGCTCCTTCCAGAGCTACCGGATAACTATATCCTCGACCCAGATAGAGGAAGTTACGGGCGTAAGTAAACGTACGTGCTAAGTCTGCTATCTGCTCATTTGACTTTAACACCTCTTCTATAATAGAAGGCATTTCAGCCAACTCTTTTATCACTTTCTTGTAATCTTCTTCGCTGATAGTTCCCTTTGCATTGGCAAGTGCAAGCGCAAACATTGTCAACACTGTAACCTGTCCTGTAAAAGCCTTCGTTGATGCTACACCAATCTCAGGTCCTACATGAATGTAAGTTCCGGTGTCTGTTGCACGTGGAATACTTGAACCAATGGCATTACAAATACCATAAATAAAAGCACCCTTTGATTTTGCAAGTTCTACTGCAGCAAGTGTATCTGCTGTTTCACCACTCTGTGAGATGGCTATTACAACATCACCATCACCAACCACAGGATTGCCATAACGGAATTCACTTGCATATTCGACCTGAACAGGAATACGACAATACTCCTCTATGAGCTGTTTACCAATTAGTCCTGCATGCCAACTTGTACCACAAGCAACAATAATTATGCGCTTTGCATTCAACAACTTATCACGATGATCTATCAAAGCTCTCAATGTTACCTGAGTATGTTCTGGATGTACACGTCCACGCATACAATTCTTCAAACACTCTGGCTGTGCAAAAATCTCTTTGAGCATAAAGTGAGGGAAGCCTCCTTTCTCTATCTCTCCAAGATTAATATCTACTGTACGCACCTCTGGTGACAGTTCTTCATTTAGAATATTAACAACCTTCAGTTCTTCTCCTAACTTCATAACGGCGATATTGCCATCATCCAAGTATACTACCTTATCCGTATACTCTACAATAGGACTTGCATCCGAGCCAAGGAAGAACTCCCCATCACCAATACCTACTACTAATGGACTCTGCTTACGTGCCGCAATAATAGTGTCTGGATTGCGCTTGTCAAGTATAGCTATAGCATATGCACCAATGACTTGATGAAGTGCTAACTGAACAGCTTCCAGTAAACTGAGGTTTTTCTTTGTCTGTATATAATCAATCAATTGTACCAATACTTCCGTATCAGTTTCTGACTGAAATGTCATTCCTTTTTCCATGAGATTATGCTTAATTTCAGCATAGTTCTCAATAATGCCATTATGAATAATAGCAAGATTCTTCGACTGTGAATAATGCGGATGTGCATTTAATGAAGAAGGCTCACCATGTGTTGCCCAACGCGTATGAGCAATACCGATATTACCTGTTATGTCCTTATCTGAACAATACTCTTCCAGGTCAGCAACCTTTCCTTTTGTTTTATAAACATTCAGTTCGTTACCTTTATTTATCAATGCTACACCTGCACTGTCATATCCCCTATATTCAAGGCGCTGTAAGCCTTTAATTAAAATGGGATAAGCTTCACGCTTTGTTCCAATGTATCCTACAATTCCACACATAATCCTTATACAATCAGTTACCCCAAATTCAAAAAGAGAATACCTCTCACACCCTCTCTTTTTAGTAGTCCCCTAAGGTCTACCCAAGACATGGATATCAAAGATATTCTCATTCCTATTATATTTTATCCAAAGAAAGGCTATAGACAAGCCTCTAAGGACAGTATTTTACTTTCTCAATACGTTTACAAGCAACGATGCCACTGATGTCACAATACCAATGAAAGAGAACCAGAGGGTAGTAGAACTACCGATACCAGAGTTCTTAGCCTTTACACTGTTTGGCTGAACATAGAGGACATCATTCTGCTGAAGATAATAGTAAGGTGAGTTAAGCAAGTTTGCATCATTGAGATTCAAACGTACAACATGCTTCTGACCTGTTGGATCTTCACGAATCAACATAATGTTATCACGCTTTCCATAAACACCAAGGTCACCAGCTTGTGCAATTGCTTCCAAGACGCTCATCTTCTCTGTTGATACAGGAATAACACCTGGATGACCAACTTCACCAAGAACGGTTATATGATAACTGCTCATACGAACAGTCACAATAGGATTCTCAGTGCGTGCCAAATAAGGCTGAATCTTACTCTTGATAAGGTCTTCACACTCAGGCTTTGTCAAGCCACTTACATGAATCTTACCAATTACTGGGAAATTGATGAATCCAGAGTTGTCTACCAAGTAACCCTGCAAAGAGCCACCACCCGAAGCAACCTGCTTACCACTACCCAACTGATTACGCACCTGCAAATTGAAAGGAGCTGCAGCATCTGGGTCAGTAGTGTTTACAGTAATCGTCAATTCATCTTTTGGCATGATGCGTGCATCATACAAGCCACGTGAAGCAGCAAGGCTAATAGAATCAGCGTTTTCTAAGTAAGTAAAGCCCTTACTTGAGCCACATCCCGTCATGGTCATAATCATAGCCGTAACTATGAGGGAGAAAATAATTTTTTTCATTTGAACAAATAACGTGTAGTCAACTATCAACATTAATTTTAGCAAAATAAAAACGAGCGAAAACAAAGGAACTTCTTTCCTTATTTCATCGATCGAAATATATTCTTTGCAAAAATACAACTATTTTCTGATAACCGCAAACTAATATCTGTTTTTCTTTTTAGATTCTTCAACACATCGTAACGAACGACTTATCTTATTAAGAAAACGTTGGAACATCTTTAGAATTATTCTGTCTTAATCTCTCATCTGGTGATAGGCGATAATGAAGTCTTATTTCTTAATTACATCGTACAATTACCGACCTTATCGTTTATATTTGGTTATATGCTTCTTTTCCGACAATGCATAGCCCCCCCTCTCAACAAAAAATAATAAAACATAAAACCATGAACACCAATGGTGCTTACGCCCCGCACCTATGGTGTTCATGCTCCGCACCATATGTGCGCAGCATGAACATTATAACAGATGATGAAGAATTCAACTTACAGATATCATTTAATGAAATAAATTAAAATACTAACAATAAGCATATTATACTATAAGTAGATTATTAAAAACATTGTTCTAAACAAACAGAATGGTTAATTCCTACTTGATATCAGCTACTACATATTCAGACCTTGTTCCGATACGAAACTTACCACCCCAAATACCGATTCCAGAAGACACATAATATTGAGTATTCCCTTTCTGTAAAGGTCCGAAAGCATCCTCATAGATAAGGTCTTCTATCCAGCTCACAGGCCACACCTGACCATAATGCGTGTGGCCAGAGAGTTGGAAGTCGATACCAGCTTGCTGTGCCTCTTCCAAATGATAAGGCTGATGATCCATAAGAATTGTATAATAACCCTTTGGAGCAAACTTCATCAAATGCTGTAGGCTGGCACGCTTTTTATTCGTCCTATCATCGCGTCCTACAATAAGAATTGAGTCACCACCTGCCAAAGGCACCACACTATGATTATCAATGAGTAGATGAATCCCTGCATCTTGATAGAACTTCTTTGCACGAGGTTCCCCACTTAGATATTCATGATTGCCTAAACAAGCATAAACAGGAGCCTTCAGACGACGAAATTCAGCTGCCATATCTTGGTCTATTAATGCACGAATACTACCATCAATAATATCTCCTGCTATAAGAATAGCCTCTGGTTGCTCTTCATTCACCTTATCAACCCACTTTCTAAACTCATCTGCACGATTATGATAACCTAAATGTAGGTCGGTCATCATTACCAAACGATGTTGCTGTTTCATCGGTTTTGCCGACTGCAAAGTTAAGGGTACACGCTCTTTGTGTAAATAATTGAAATATCCATAAACGAACAATCCAATCATAATAACAACTACCGATACTGTACCTGCCCAACTATTATAAAGGAAGGAACGAGGAACAAGATGAAGTAATCTTCCCAAGTCGAGCACAAGGAAGAGTAACAACAGATACAGCCCGATAAACACAGCAGAATTGCCAACTTCATACAATGTTATAGCTATTGGCATTGGCTTATTATCCAAGCCTAAGATAAAATTGGTAAAGAAGCATACGATGCAAAGCAACAATGCTCCAACGACAATCCATTTACCTACTACAGCAAGGGGCAGAATCTGCCATACATGCCAACTTACATATCCACAGCCCAGCAAAAGGACCAAAAGAAACACGATTATCCAACCATAACCCATCTTACAATCTTATTTCTTAAATTATTACTAAATATCTACGTGCCCAGAGAATAGAGGCAAATCCTCTCATCCCAAGAAACGATAGGAAAGCTATCCATAAGGCATTATTTCCATGACTATTCCAAAACAAATAATAGACAACAAAGAATGTTATCATTGCCATAGCTGTTGAAAATAACATTCCCTTAGTAGCTGTCAAGCCGATAAAGACCCCATCTAACACAAAAGCCGCCATTCCTGCTATAGGAATAAGGTAAGCCCAAAAGAGATAAGGCTGTGCAGCTGTCACAACAGCCGTATCACTTGTGAGAAGACGAAGGAAACCTACGCCGCCAAAGACGTAAACCACAGTAAACATCAATGCCATAATGACACCAAAACCAAAGAGTCGACGAACTGTTATGTGCAGTCCTTCTTTATCTCCTGCACCATAATACTTACCACTAAGCGCCTCTCCAGCATAGGCAAAACCATCCATCAGATAAGAGAAGAGCGTAAACAAGGTCATTAATAATGTATTCACAGCTAACATCATAGCCCCCTGCTTTCCTCCAGCTGACGTAAAGAAGAAGTTCACTGCCACCAAACAAAGCGTCCGCAAGAAGATATCTTTGTTTACACGGAAGAACTCACCCCATTTTCCTCTCATGATAAATACATGACGGAAGGTTGTCTGCAAGGCTACACAACGTTCTTTCCCAAAAGCCAATCTTCGCTCTTTTCCTGATGTTATCCGCTTGTATGCAGCATATAAAGAGACTACAAAGCCTGCCCACTGAGCCAAAGCTGTACCTGCTGCAATACCACTGATTTTCCAGTCAAATACAAAAACGAAGAACAAAGAAGCAAGGATATTAACTACGTTCTGCAACACAGCCACCATCATTGGTGTACGCGTATCTTGCATTCCGATAAACCATCCAGTCAGTCCATAGAGTCCCAACATAGCTGGTGCACCCCATATAACGATCCTAAAGTAGGTAGCAACAAAGTGCCACGAAGCCTCTGGCGTATTCATCAACCGAAGCATCCCCCACTCTATACCACGCTGTGCCACGATAAAGAGGACTCCCATTCCCACTCCTATTGTCAGTGTGCGCACAAGAATATTCATACATTCCTGTCCGTCTTGTCGTCCATATGCTTGTGATGTCATGCCACTCGTTCCCATACGTAGGAATCCTAATAGCCAGTACATCACATTGAATATCATCGAACCAACAGCTATCGCACTTATATAAGCCTCATTACCAATATGCCCTACCACCGCCAAGTCAATAAGACCTAACAATGGAACAGTCACATTACTTATAATAGAGGGGATGGCAAGACGTAAAATCTCCTTGTTCCAGTTATCCAACAACTGCATTTCGCTACTCCCTTATGTAATCCTTAGCAACAAGGTCGTAATACAAAGCTTCCAACTCTGCCAATGACAATCGCTCTATTGAATGCTCCAACACGCGAATCAACTCTGCCCGACGTGTATCATTCTCTATTCTATCAAAATTCATATCGTACGTTTATAAGCTATAGAACAAATACTATGCCGAAACAAAAGTAATTGAATTAATTGTGAAATCAAAAGATATTGGCTAATTTTGCGTGCATTAATGTAGAATTAAGATGTATGGGAAAGAAACAAGAATACAAATTAAAGAATGAAGAACACCTTAGAGAACTTAGTCAGAAGGAAGGTATCAAGAAACTTCCTAATGGTATTCTATACGAAGTAATAAAGGAAGGAAGCGGTGAAGGAAAAGTTACAGAACGTTCTATTGTCACCTGTCATTACCGTGGTAGTCTTATTAACGGCAATGTTTTCGATGATAGTTGGCAGAGAGGTATTCCAGAGGCATTCCGTGTAAACGAACTGATTACAGGATTTCAAACGGCACTCTGTGCGATGCATAAGGGTGACCATTGGCGTGTTCATATCCCCTACCAAGAGGGTTATGGCTCGAAACGCGATGGTGATATCCCTGCTTTTTCCACGTTGGTTTTTGAGATAGAACTATTTTCGATAGGATAAGTAGTTGGGGCTTCCCTTTGTCTATAAAGCGTATTAGAAATCAATATACATCCCCAAAGAGTGGCTATGCGTTGATTGGCATAGCCACTCTTTTTCAATTAAAGAATAGGAAAAACTAAATTACACAATATTTCATCATGCTGAATACGTCACTTGGCATATTTTTTGTAACTTTGTAGTCTAAGAATTATAAAACAAAAGACACATAAGATGAATATAAAAGAGACTCCTGTCCTCCTGCTTACAGGTTATTTAGGCAGCGGTAAGACAACGTTAGTAAACAAGATTCTTGCCAACAAGAAAGGTATTAAGTTTGCCGTTATTGTCAACGACATCGGTGAAGTGAATATTGATGCTGACCTCATCGAGGCAGGTGGCGTTGTCGATCAGAAGGATGATTCGCTCGTTGCACTCCAAAATGGTTGTATTTGTTGTACGCTGAAGATGGACTTAGTGCAGCAGTTGAACGAAATTGTTTCACAGCAGAAGTTCGACTACATTGTTATTGAGGCAAGTGGTATCTGCGAGCCTGCCCCTATCGCACAGACTATCTGCGCATATCCACAAATGTATCCAGACCTTGCTAAGAAAGGTAAGGCAGTACTTGATTCTATTGTGACCGTTGTTGATGCACGTCGTATGTGTGATGAGTTCTCTGCTGGTAACGACCTTTTGAAGAAAGACTTGCAAGAAGATGACATTGAGAACTTACTTATCCAGCAGATTGAGTTCTGTAATATTATCCTTCTTAATAAGGTGGATGATGTCAGCAAAGAGGAATTAGGACTGGTGAAGAAGATTATTCGTTCACTTCAACCAAAGGCTGAGATTATCGAGTGTAATTATGGAGATGTTGACTTAGACAAAATCTTCAATACAGGAGATTTCAACTTTGACAAGGTTGCTACCTCTGCTTCATGGATTGCAGAGATAGAAGGTCACGATGATGAGGAGGATGAACATGAACATCATCACGACCATGATGAACATGAACACCACCACGATGAGCATGACGATCATCATCACGAGCATCACCATCACCACCACTGCCACCATCATCACGGTTTGGAGAATGAAGAAAGCGGTGAAGCTTTGGAATATAACATCCAGACCTTCGTTTACTATGCACGCCGTCCATTCGACATCAATTTCTTTGATGACTTCGTAGCACGTCAGTGGCCTAAGCAGATTATTCGTTGTAAAGGTCTCTGCTATTTCTCTAATGAGAAGGATATCTGTTATGTCTTTGAGCAGGCTGGTAAGCAGGTGAGCCTTCGCAATGCAGGTCAATGGTATGCTACTATGCCACCATTCCAGTTGCGCGAGTTCCTTGAGAATAATCCTAAACTTAAGAAAGATTGGGAGGAGCCATACGGTGACAGAATGCAGAAACTCGTATTTATTGGTCAAGACCTCGACAAAGAGGCTATCACCAAAGCATTGGATACCTGTCTGACTGATTTCTAATCAGTCATAGGTCCTTATCCGCTTCTTAGGAACTCTAACTATTTTACCGTCGAACAGATTGTTTGCATTTGTTGCAAAGGCGTAGCAAATAGCGTAAAGACAAACAAATAACAAAGCCCTTACTTATCTATAAGCAGATAAATAAGGGCTTTTTTATGTGTATTTAATAATTATCTTGGCCTCCTATTAGTCATTAAAGCCTAAACTTTCTTTAGTCTTATGACTGATTGGGCAGGTATCAGATAAACCATTTTAGAGAGATATTACGTTTAATCCAAAGCTCTAAGTTTACAATATGAATTGCAATGAATACAGAGATTGGGGGATTAATATAATATCACCTCATCGCCAATTCTCAGACCACGCTCGGCAATCTTTTCGTTCTTCTTCACAAGACTCTTCAAACGAATACCATAACGTTGTGCAATATCGTACAAACTCTCTGACTTACGTACATAATATGGACGCTTCTTAAACTCCTTCGGACCTTTCTTTTGTTTCTTCTTCAACCAGATATACTCTCCAGGAATCAGACGTTCATGCTTATCACGTTCATTGTACTTAGCCAACCTACCTACACTAATTTCTAATTCTTTACTTAACGACTTAAAAGAATCTCCCTGTCTTACAATAACATAATAGTTGTCATTGTATTTATTGATAGGATGTGCACCCAAAACCTGAACAGGATTTGGACGACCATTTTCTATGCTACGAACAACAGAATTCTCACCACTATGATGAGCCATAAAGCGGTCATAACTTTTCGCCTTATCATACTCGTAAAGCTTATAAAGCTCAATAAGATTAATGAGACTCTGTGCATAGACAGGATTAGTAGCATAACCTGCTCGCTTCAACCCATACGCCCAACCACGATAATCGGATCTATCCAAACTGAACAGACTTCTATAACGGGGACGATCACGAAGAAACTTACAATGATCTTCGAAACTTTCTAACGCACTATCATACGCACGGAAACATTCTCCTTTTGCATCATCATCATGTGAAATCGTACGACCCAGCCAACCATGACATTTGATACCAAAGTGATTATTACCAAGAAGAACAAGTCTTCCACGCCCTGCCCCACTCTCGAGCAAACCTTGTGCTAACGTGATACTTGCAGGTACGCCATACTTCAACATACCTTCAATAGCCATGTCTTTATACTGATCAATATAGGATTGATAAACTTGATTCCACCTTGCCTGTCCCGACGCTACGGTAGAAAACATATAGAGGAATGAGATAAAAAGGAAGATATATCGCTTCATAAAAAGTTCTTTTTAGATTATATAACTGCAAAAATACGGGTTTTATTATATAATACAAAGTGAATTATCTTAAATCTCACAAAGATTTCAAAACTTATACGTAACTTTGTATTCATGAAGACAATCATTGCACTTGGCTCAAATTCTAATCAGGAGGAGAATATTTTCAAAGCTCAGACACTACTGGAACAACGTTTCGAGAGTGTCAAATTCTCTGATACACAATGGACTGAACCGATTGGAATAAAGTCTGACAAATTCTTGAATTGTATAGGAACTTTTGATACAAAATTATCTCTCAACCAAGTAATACAATGCTTAAAGGAAATAGAACAAACTATGGGTGACTCTCACGAAAATCATCAAATAGGAAAAGTTCTGATTGATATTGACCTTGCACAATATGGCGAGAAGATTGTAAAAAAGATAATATGGCTGTAAGAAGAACAGGAAAATTAATCATAACGCTTCTGCTATACCTTACAACTTCTATCCCTGCATTTGCACAAAAGAGCAAGGATGCTGAAGAATTAGGGAAAGCACTGGAATACTTTACTTCAGCAAAGTATCATGAAGCCCTGCTTATCTTTCAGCGATTGGATAAAGAATATAAGCTTAACGAACGTTTCAAAGCTTATATAGGTCTTTGCTATTACCATGATTGGGATTATGAAGCAGCAGTTAAATACTTGGAGGGTGTTATGCCCAAATTGGAAGTATTTGCGCCACATGAGCGGTCAGTCTACTATTATACTACTGCAGAAAGTAAGTTTAACTTAAAGCAATACAAGGAAGCAATCCCCTATTATGAGAAAACACTAACCGTATGTTATGAACGGGAAAAAGGAGATGTCTATTATCGGTTAGGTCTATGCAATATGTTTCTTCAATCATGGAAACCTGCATATGACCAATATATGAATGCTGAAAAGATTTATAACCAGTATAAACAGGAAGAAAATGTGCTGGGACGACTTGCACAGATAAAACGTATGGCTGCTGCTTGTTGGACAAATTATGAGGCTACATTGCCAAAGGATTCTTTGTCGAAAATAACAGACAACACGACCAATAAAGATAATAAGACGACGCAATTAAAAAACATATCGACAATTATCAACTCATTGATTTCTACGATGTTATTACCATCTACAACGCCAGATAATGTAAAAGATATTATCAAAAAAGAAGAGAAAATAAAACTTGAAAAATAAGTACTAAATTTCTATTCTTTTCTTCGTTCGTTCAGTTTTTTTTCGTACTTTTGCGACACATACATATCAAAAATGGTAGAAAATCATGCCTTTTATCCACTTGACATACAAACCTAATAAAAATTGAGATTTTTATTTATTCATTTGATAATCCCAACGGCTTTTATGTAGAGGATAAGAAGGTAAGGTAAATCAGATATTACCATAATCTAATATATGGAGAAACACAACAAGGGCTGGCACCGAAGACATTAAGATCTCCGACGTCAGCCCTTAATATGGGTTATAAAAGAAGGTGTTTACTCCATTGCCTCTTTTATCTTCTCCACAATATATTTCACATCATCATCTGTTACTAATGGTCCACTTGGTAAACACATACCTACTTTGAAAAGACTTTCGCTCACACCATTTACGTATGCTGGACAATCCTTATAACATGGCTGCTTGTGCATTGGCTTCCAAAGAGGACGGCTCTCAATATTGGCTTTATCAAGGAAGACACGCATAGCCTCAACATTAGCATTTGGTTCACAATCGGTATGGGCATTATCTACTGAATGAATAACACCAGCTGCACCACCTACTGCTCCCTGTACTGTTGTCTTATATGCATTCTCCTGACCTTTCACCTTAACAGAAGGGTCAAGAACCATTGTATTCAGCCAGAAGTTAGAATCAAACTCTGATGAAGGGTTTGCATGGAAGGTAATACCATCTATCTTACTGAAAGCCTCTTCATATAAATGAGCAATATGACGGTGATGAGCAATATGCTCATCTAAAACTGTCATCTGACCACGACCGATACCAGCACAAACATTACTCATACGATAGTTGAAACCAATCTTCTCATGCTGATAGTATGGATAACCCTCGCGAGCCTGTGTTGCATAGAACATCACATTATTACGAGCCTCTTCATTAGGACAAACAAGTGCACCACCACCTGATGTGGTAATCATCTTGTTTCCATTAAATGACAGAACACCATACTCACCAAAGGTACCACATACCTGTCCTTCGTATCTTGAACCTAAACCCTCTGCAGCATCCTCTACAACAGGGATATCATATTTATCTGCTACTGCAAGAATTTCTTTTATCTTTGCAGGCATACCATAAAGATAAAC
>ERZ773066.1491-NODE-1491-length-11953-cov-7.880064_pt1 | contig 11953 bp, 9 predicted proteins | sample MGYA00580573_ERZ773066 | MGnify/ENA primary metagenome ERZ773066 (study PRJEB29015, sample SAMEA2738128) | human oral metagenome | biome: human oral; feature: human-associated habitat; material: saliva | place: China | collected 2203 ... | reverse complement strand
TTGCAATTGGGGTATCAGCCGTTCTAGAAACAATCTCCAATCGTGAAGAGGATAGCCGCTACACCTTGGGTTACAAACGATTTAGCCTTCTAGGAGCTTTGATAACGGCTGTGATTTTGATGACAGGATCTGTTTTTGTCATTTTGGAAAATCTAACGAAACTATTTCATCCCCAACCTGTCAATGATGAGGGCATCCTCTGGCTAGGAATCATTGCGGTTACGATCAATGTGCTAGCGAGTTTAGTGGTTCGTAAAGGAAAAACAAAGAATGAGTCGATTCTTAGCCTGCATTTTTTGGAAGACACCTTGGGTTGGGTCGCCGTCATCCTGATGGCCATTGTCCTCCGATTTACGGACTGGTATATCCTAGATCCTCTCTTGTCGCTTGTCATTTCCTTCTTTATCTTGTCAAAAGCCCTTCCGCGTTTTTGGTCTACGCTTAAGATTTTCTTGGATGCTGTGCCAGAAGGAGTAGATATCGAGCAAGTTAAGAGTGATTTGGAGCAATTGGAGCACGTGTCCAGTGTGAATCAGCTTAATCTCTGGACCATGGATGGTTTGGAAAAAAATGCCATTATCCATGTTTGTCTCGAGCAGATAGAAGACATGGAAGCGAGTAAAACAGCTATCCGTCATCATCTAAAGGACATTGGCTTTCATAATATTACCATTGAAGTGGATAGCGATCAAGATAGTCATGCCTGCCATAAACGGGATATCCATGCCATAGAGAGTCAGAGCGGACATGATCACCACCATCATTAAGATTTGTTTTTAAACTCTTAGAGGCTTCTCTAGGAGTTTTTTTGACACTAAACTCTCTAAAGTATGCCTTTTCATGTTAAAATAGAACAAACGTGGAACAAGGAGTAATTATGAGTAAAAGAGCTGTGTTGATGATGACTTTTGGGTCGCCTGAAGAGATTACCTATGAAGGAGTAGCGGAGTTTTTCACGAATATCCGGCGTGGTGTTCGTCCTGAACCACATGAAATTCAGACTTTATATGACAATTACGTACGAATTGGCGGAACTCCACTCCAAAGGATAACTAGAGAAGAAGTGGATTTGGTTGCTTCTGCTCTTGGAGAACACGCATCAGTATACTTTGCTAATAAATTTTCCCGCCCTTTTATCACTGATGTAATCAAAGAGATGGAGAATGACGGAATTGAAGAATGTTTGTGCTTGATTTTAGAGCCCCATTATTCTTACTATTCTGTCATGGGATATGAGAAATTTTTAGAAAGTGAGCAGATTAGGTTCCAAATTATCAAGGAGTGGTACCAAGAACCTTCACTTCTCCACTATTGGGCTGATGAGATTCGAAATATTTCAGATCAAATTAGAGATGACAGCTATAAGGTGATTTTTTCAGCTCATAGTGTCCCAGTTTTGGCACTTGATTTTGGCGATCCTTATATCGATCAGATTTATGACAATACTCGCTTGATTGTGGAAATTTTAGGCCTTGAAGAAGACCAGTATACCAATACATGGCAGAGTGAAAGTGATATTGGTATTCCTTGGATTAAGCCTGATGTCTTAGAATACCTTCGTGATGAGAAGGAACACCCTGACCACTATATTTTTGTCCCGATAGCTTTTATTAGTGAGCATATTGAGGTTCTTTTTGATAATGATGTGGAGTGTAAGGAGCTTTGTCATGAGCTTGGTGTGACCTATCACCGTCCTCCTATGCCAAATAGTGATTCTCGATTGATTAAAGCCCTTCTTTCAACCATTCAGTCTCATATAGACGGTGACTATTGTTACTTTCAACCTCAACTAGAGACTTTTGATGAGTTGGAAGCTCCTTCAAACACAGGAAAGATTTTAGAAGAGTCAGAAGATATTCAGATGCCTGATTTCGTCAAAAAATTGATTGCTAAAAAAGGTCGAGAGAATGTCAAGATGCCATATCTAGTTAAGAAAATGCTTGAAAAGAAGTATGGAAAAAAATATGATTAAGTAACTAAATATGACCGTAATTGGGAGTGTTTGATGTGAGCGATTTCTTGTTAAAAAGTGTATACTATAGGTAAGTAAGCAATAGAAAGTAGGTTGTTCCTATGAAGAAAACAGTCTATACAAAAGCTGGGCAAGTGGGCCTTGTAGAAGTGGAGCGTCCACACATAGAAGCACCAGATGATGTCATTCTCCGCATCGTTCGCACCTGTGTCTGTGGCTCTGATCTATGGAGCTACCGCAATCCAGATATTGAAGAGGGCCACCAAAATAGTGGTCACGAAGCCATTGGGATTGTGGAAGAAATCGGAGAAGCTATTACAACGGTGAAACCGGGAGACTTTGTCATCGCCCCTTTCACTCATGGTTGTGGGGAGTGTGATGCTTGTCGTGCTGGCTATGATGGGACCTGTGACCGCCATATCGGCACCAACTGGTCTGATGGGGTTCAAGCAGAGTACATGCGCTTTGAATACGCCAACTGGGCCCTTGTCAAAATCCCTGGGCAACCATCTGATTATACCGAAGCCATGCTCAAATCCTTCTTGACGCTAGCAGATGTCATGCCGACGGGCTACCATGCAGCGCGTGTCGCAGATGTGAAACCAGGTGACAAAGTCGTGGTCATCGGGGATGGAGCTGTGGGTCAATGTGCTGTGATTGCTGCTAAGATGCGAGGAGCATCGCAAATTGTCCTCATGAGCCGTCACGAAGACCGCCAACAAATGGCTTTGGAATTTGGTGCAACAGCAGTCGTAGCTGAGCGGGGAGAAGAAGGGATTGCCAAGGTCCGTGAAATCCTTGGTGGAGGAGCAGATGTAGCTCTTGAATGTGTCGGTACAGCGACAGCTGTCGACCAAGCCCTTGGGGTTCTTCACAATGGAGGGCGCTTAGGTTTTGTCGGTGTTCCTCACTACAATAACCGTGCTCTTGGTTCGACCTTTGCCCAAAACATTTCTGTTGCAGGGGGAGCAGCTTCCGTAACAACTTATGACAAACAGTTCTTGCTGAAAGCAGTGCTTGACGGAGATATCAATCCAGGCCGCGTCTTTACACACAGTTATAGTTTAGAAGAAATCGACCAAGCCTATAAAGATATGGACGAACGCAAGACCATTAAGGCCATGATTGTGATAGAGTAACGAAAAAGTCTAGTAGAATTGTTTCTACTAGACTTTAAACTTGGTGTAAATAATATTATTATCATGATGAACAAACGCTTAAATCTTTATTTATGAAGGATTTTCATGCATGAAGGGAAGAGAAGGCAAACAAGAAATTAAAAAAAATTTATAAAAGCGCTTGCATAATATTTTTTTTGTGATATACTAAGTTCATGGATTGTTACTGGTCATGCAGGCAAAACCTAAGCATATACAAGATAGAAATCGCTCTCTTTGTGCGTATTTTCTGTTTGGTATCTGTTTAGGTTTTTTTCTTACCCATTTTCCGGGAATAGGAACGGACTGATGGCCTAAAAATATAAGGAGGCTCCATTATGGCTAAAGATTATACAGAATTAGCTCAAGATATTGTGGCACATGTAGGTGGCAAGGACAATATCACCAAACTAGTACACTGTGTCACACGTTTGCGTTTTTCTTTGAAAGATGAATCAAAGGCAGATACAGAATATTTGATGAAGCGAGACGGCGTCGTAACCGTTGTAAAAGCTGGAGGACAGTACCAAGTCGTAATTGGAAACCACGTACCGGATGTTTATGAGACAGTGCTCAAAGTTGCAGGTATTAGTGGTGAAGGTAGTGTCGATGCGGATGACGATGTGGTAGAAGGAAATCTCTTCGATCGCTTTATTGCTCTCGTATCTGGTCTCTTCCAACCAATGCTAGGAACCTTGTCAGCAGCAGGTATGATTAAGGGTGTAGTAGCTATTATGGCAGCTCTTGGTGTTGCTAAAACAGATGGTGCCTATGTTATTCTAAATGCAGCGGGAGATGGTCTCTTCCAATTCCTTCCTTTGATTCTAGCCATTACAGCTGCTAAGCGTTTCAAGATGAATTCATTTACAGCTTTAGCGATTGGATTTGCCTTGGTTTATCCAAATATTGCAGCTAGCTTTACGGCTGAAAAACCGCTCTACACCTTGTTTGCAGGTTCACCAATTGAATCTCCTGTCTTTTCTACTTTCTTTGGAATTCCAATTATCTTCCCTACTTCGAGCTATCTATCAACAGTCCTTCCAATTATTGCGGCTGTATGGGTAGGAGCGAAGGTTGAGAAGAGCTTCAAAAAGATCATTCCGGATGTAGTAAAAGTCTTTATCGTTCCCTTCTTTACTCTCTTAGTAACGGTACCATTAGCCTTTCTTGTGATCGGTCCTGTGATGAGTTGGGCGTCAGATCTAGTTGGTGCTATCTTTACAGGAATTTATGATTTTAATCCAGTGATTTATGGTCTTGTTCTAGGGGCAACATGGCAAGTGTTGGTTATGTTTGGTCTGCATTGGGGCTTGGTACCCTTGGCTATCTTGGAATTACAAAAAGGTCCAGGTGTAATCCTAGTTGCCTCTGTTGCGATCTGTTTTGCTCAGGCAGGAGCCCTTATCAATATCATGATGCGTACGAAAGAAGATAAGGTTCGTCAACTTTCTATTCCGGCCTTTATCTCGGCTCTCTTCGGTGTCACTGAACCAGCTATTTACGGGATCACCCTTCCGATGCGTACTCCATTCATCATGACCTGTATCTCAGGTGCGCTCACAGGGGCTTACTTATCCTTCTTTGATGTTAAACTGCAAGTAATGGGAGGTATGGGACTCTTTGCTATTCCATCCTTTATCGAAGCTGGAAACAGTATGACTCTGATTCATTTCTTGATCGCGATTGTAGCGAACTTTGTATTAGGATTTGGCTTGACCCAGTTAGTGAAAATTCCTAATCTTTTCGGAGACTCAAAAGTAGAGACACAAGATGAGGAAACAAAAGAAATCCAATCAGCTGGGCAAGCTCAAGTGATTGCTAGCCCTCTTACTGGAGAAGTTCTTCCGCTTTCAGAAACTCCGGATGCTGTCTTTGCGAGTGGAGCTATGGGGCAAGGAGTTGCGATACGTCCATCTGTAGGAGAAGTAGTTGCGCCAGCAGATGGAACTATTCGCTTGCTCTTCCCTACCAACCATGCAATCGGTTTGGCGACAGATGATGGTGCTGAATTACTGATCCACGTTGGAATGGATACGGTTGAACTTGATGGAAAAGGCTTTACGGCTCATGTCGTTCAAGGTTCGAAAGTGAAGAAAGGTCAGTTGCTTTTAAGCTTTGATATGGAAGCTATTCAAGAAGCAGGTTACTCTGTGGTTACACCGGTTATTGTGACCAACTCAGCTGATTACCAAGCTGTTGAAGTTTTGGCAGAAGGTCAGATTGATTTGGGACAAAACTTATTGGATATTCGTTAACAGGTCAGAGCGTAGGGAACTGTTCTCTACGCTCTTTCTTTATGATATACTAGAAGTATCAAACAACAAGGTAAACGACATGGTTATTCTTAAAATTTTTAACAATAATGTGGTCCTATCTGAAGAAATGGACCAGGAAGTGATTGTGATGGGCCGAGGACTGGCTTTCGGTAAAAAGGTGGGAGAAGAGCTAGATGTGGTAGCCATTGAAAAGCGGTATGTTCTCTCTAAAGGAAGTCATGACCTCTTTGTGGATCTTCCAGTTGAACTCTTGGTACTAGCAGATAAGGTAATTTCTTTTGCCAAGTGTAAATTGGAGATTCCTTTAAAAGATAAAGCGTTTTTGAGTTTGGCAGACCATATGTATGGGGTTGAGCAGCGAGTTCGTGATGGCTTTTTTATGAAAAACTTTCTCATGTGGGATATCAAGCGATTCTTTCCCAAGGAGTATGAGGTCGGACGCTATGCACAAGAGCTTCTCAGTACCTATCTAGGGCAAGAGTTACCGGACGATGAAGCTGGTTTTATAGCGTTGACCTTAGTAAATAGCGAGTTGCAACAAGGAAATTCCAATGCTCGTGATCTCACACAACTCATGGAAGAAATCATGACCATTGTTAAGTATAGCTTAGAAATTCCATTGGATGAAGAAGATATCTATGTTCAACGTTTTATCACCCATTTGAAATTTTTCTGTGAACGAGTCCTAACGGATAAGGGGTATCATGAGATGGAGGACAATGATATGTTCGAGATGCTGAAATGCAAGTATCCCGTCGCCTATGCCACGACAGAAAAAATCGCCCATCATCTGAAACAAACACGAAACTATCAAGTGTCTGAAGACGAACAACTCTATTTGACAATCCACTTATCACGGATTCGAAAGAAAAAATAAAAATCATAAACACTAGTTGTTTATGATTTTTTTATTGATTGGGAATTAGTTGGTTACTCTTTGCCAGTTGCTAAAGTCGTGGTGAATGACCTCTTCTAGATAGAAAACACCTTCAGAAAATGTGAATTTTAGGATACAGCAATTGGTCATGCGACCAGTGATCGACGTCCTCTGATATTTCTCCCAGACTCTTGCAAAATTGCGGATAGAGCCTCCATGAGAGACCATGAGAATCGTATCCCCTGTCGCTTCGATCATTAGGGTTTGGATTGTCTGATTCATACGCTCTTGCAGTTCTGACTCAGATTCCCCTCCATAAGGGACAAAGAAATCCCTGTAAGGGAGGGCTGGATTCAGGTCTTCACTTTCGCCTTCAAAAGTACCAAAATTCCATTCTTTGAGACCTTTGACTCGTTGATAGGGGATTTTCCCACCTGTAACAATTTCTAACGTATCACAAGCCCGTTCGGACGTTGAGCTAAAGGCTTGGTCAAACTGAATCCCTTGATTGATGAAATACTCCCTAGCAATCTGGGCTTGGTAGATGCCGAGTTCTGTTAGAGGAGAGTCGCACCAGCCCTGGATCAGCTGGCGCTGGTTAAAGAGTGTCTGGCCGTGGCGCATGAGATAGAGAGTTTTTGACATAGTCTCCTCCTTAGAGTAGATTTAGTTTTTCAAAGGCCTTATAGAGACCGTCTTGACCGACATCATCTGTTATGAGGTCTGCAACAGCAAGAATTTCTGGTCCACCATTTCCCATTGCAACGCCAATCTGACAGGATTGGAGCATAGGAATATCCACCTTTGCATCACCAACAGCAATTGTATTCGCTCTATCAGCATGAAGATGATGAAGGATGACATCCACGGCATGGCCCTTATTGATATCTTTTACCCCCAAATCACCAAAGAGTGCCTCTTCTCCACGCCCTCCCCAGGTTCCAGCTTTCAGTTCTGGAAAGGCCTCTTTAGAATCCAAATGGTTCTGGTAGGAATGTAGGATGAAGCTGATTTTATTGAGGTCATCACGGTAGAGATTTCCACCGTGAATCAATCCAGGAAAGGCGTCTTCCACCTCCATATGTAAGACTTGATCCTCACTGGCTCCTTTGCCTAAAGCATAAGTTCGTAGAGTTGGTCGAGCAACCTCAAGGAAATTTCGACTAGCAAAGAGTCCGTTATTGCTTTCAAGATAGTATTCTAAACCTCGCGATTCTAGCCAATCAACAGCCCGCTTGGCTGTCTCATAGGGAATAACTTGATGTTGGAGGACCTGGTCCTTATGTTCAACATAAGAACCATTTCCTCCAATCATGCCATCAAAACCGATGTTCCATATCTCGTCAGGCATTTCAGCCTTACTCCGGCCAGTACACACATAGACAAGATGTCCATTTTCACGCGCTTTTCGAATGGCCTGTCTAGCTGAATCCGGAATATGATTTTCATAATCAACAATAGTCCCATCAACATCTAGGAAAATAATTTTGTTCATTTTATCCCTCACTTATATGGTATCTTTATTCTACACTTGAATCGTCACATACTCTACTAGTATACTTTCTTATAATGATACTTTCCTATGTTTACTTCTTAGACAGTTGTGATTTCTCGATATTGACTTGGTGTCATATGATAAGCCTTCTTGAACTGACGATTGAAGTTGGATAAGTTAGTAAAACCAACCTCAGATGCAATATCTAGGATGGAGAGAGTAGAGTGTTGGAGAAGTTCTGTTGCCTTACGTAACCGGTAGGATATGAGGTAATCGATGCAACTAACTCCAAGATTTTTCTTGAAGAAATTCATGAAGTAAGTGGGACTATAGTTACAAATGGATGCTAGGTGATCAATGGTGAGCTCCTCTTTGTAATGCGCATTGATGTAATCAATGATGGTCCGTATTTTTTCCTCTCTTCGATATGCGTCATGGGTCTGGTCTTTGGAGTGAACATAGCCGTGTTTGAAGAGTAGTCCAAGAAGAGATAGGAGCTTGCTTTTTAGTTCTAATTCAAAGTAATTTTCACGATTATAACCAATTTCCATTGCCTCGATAAGCAGTTTTCGGATTTCAGTATAGCCCTTTTGATGAGGCTTGATCACACGGTCAAAATCTAACTGGCCATTGTAAAGAGGCTGGAGATAATTAATCGAAGCATAATCTAAAGTTGAGTAGCCTAGCAAATCTAAATGGAAATTGATGGCATCCATAAAGTGATCGTTTCTACCTATTGGGTGGATAGAGTGGAGGGCATTGGGGCGGATGAGGATAATATCGCCTTTTTCACTGTTGAAGTAGTCTTCGTCAATGTGGAACTGTGCCTGTCCCTCATGAATATAGACGATTTCCATATCTGTATGCCAATGAAAAAGAATATCAGGATGACCATCTTCCATAATGGTCCGAGTGATAGAATAGGGGGTGAGATCGTTTTTATAGGGGATATTTTTGTGGAGTTTACCTAAATTGAGCATCAGTTCTCCTTTTGTGAGAATAGTATCAGTAATGAATAGTTTAGTGTAAGACAGTCGTTTCTGGCTTTATTATAATATAAGCAAGAACAAAAGAAAAGAGAAAGAATATGGCTAAATTTCCAACAGATTTTCTATGGGGTGGCGCGACTGCTGCCAATCAATACGAAGGCGCTTATAATGTTGATGGAAAAGGTCTTTCTGTTCAGGATGTGACACCAAAAGGTGGAGTTCCAGCTAAACCTGGAGACCACAATCCTCTGATTACAGATCAACCTACTCCTGACAACTTAAAACTTGAGGGAATTGATTTCTACCATCGCTACAAGGAAGATATCGCTCTATTTGCAGAAATGGGCTTTAAGGTTTACCGGACCTCCATTGCTTGGTCACGTATTTTCCCAAATGGGGATGAGTTAGAACCAAACGAAGCAGGCTTGCAGTTCTACGATAACTTATTTGATGAATTAGCCAAGTATGGTATCGAACCTTTGGTGACACTTTCTCACTATGAGACCCCTCTTCATCTGGCTCGCCAGTATAATGGTTGGGTTAATCGAGACTTGATTGGTTTTTATGAGCGTTATGTTCGTACAGTTTTCAATCGGTACAAGGATAAGGTAAAATATTGGTTGACATTTAATGAAATCAACTCTGTTCTGCATGCGCCCTTTATGAGTGGCGGGATCGCTACACCAGCTGAAAAATTGTCTAAACAAGACCTCTATCAAGCGGTTCACCACGAGTTGGTGGCTTCTGCCTTGGCGACTAAAGTTGGTCATGAAATCAACCCAGACTTTAAGATTGGCTGTATGGTCCTTGCCATGCCTGCCTACCCAATGACACCGAATCCTAAAGATGTCCTTGCATCTCGTGAATTTTCAAATCAAAACTATCTTTTCTCGGATATTCATGCGCGTGGGAAATACCCAGCCTATATCAATCGTTATTTCCGTGAAAATAATATTGCGATCCATTTCGCTGATGGGGATGCCGAATTATTAGCAGAAAATACGGTTGACTTTATTTCCTTCTCATACTATATGAGTGTGGTGCAAGCACATGATCCAGAAAACTATGAATCAGGTATGGGAAATCTTCTTGGTGGAGTGAGCAATCCTTATCTTGCTAGCTCTGAATGGGGATGGCAAATTGATCCAGTTGGTCTACGTCTAGTATTGAACGATTTCTATGATCGTTATCAATTGCCACTCTTTATCGTAGAAAATGGACTCGGTGCTAAAGATGTCTTGGTGGATGGACCGAATGGTCCAACAGTAGAGGATGATTACCGCATTGATTATCTGAAACAACACTTGCAACAGGTAGGAGAAGCAATCGAAGATGGTGTAGAACTTTGGGGTTACACGACTTGGGGTTGTATCGACCTTGTTTCCGCGTCAACCGCAGAAATGAGCAAACGGTACGGATTTATCTATGTGGACCGCAATGATGATGGCTCAGGGACTCTAGCTCGGTATAAGAAGAAATCCTTCGACTGGTACAAAGAAGTAATTGCAAGTAACGGTCAGTCCCTTTATGATTAATTTGCTCCTTATAAGATGACAAGTCTGAGAAAATCCTCAGACTTGTTTTAAAACAGAAAAAAGAGAAATTGGAGAAATAACATGGTTTTAACAGTCAATATTTATTACAAAGGAAAAGATGGGGCTGCTATTGCTTTTGCTAAAGAGATGATAGAAAGTGAAATTGTAGCTGAGATTCGAAGTAAAGAAGGGAATCTAAAATATGAGTATTTTCTTCCAATTGAGAATAAAGAAACTGTCCTCCTGATTGACCAATGGGCCAATCAAGAAGCCCTTGATCTTCATCACCAGTCGCCTACTATGCAGAAAATCTTGGACTTACGCCAGAAATATAACCTTGTCATGGAAGTAGAGCGATATATCGAAGATGAATCAGGAATTCCAGAAGGTGATGAGCAGTTTATTGCTAGGGAAGAACTTTAAAAGTAAATGATCAAAAAAGCATCCAATTCCCTCAACTAAGATAGAGAGTTGGATGTTTTTTTATTTCAAATCTGACATCACTTGCTTCTTGGTGAAGGTGCGCTCTTGTTTGTTGGCGAGTGCTTTGATGCGTGCATCTAAAAGAATAGCACGGCCTTCAGCGCTTCGGGTATAGACGAGGTCATACTTCCCCAGGCTCTTTCGGATCTGCTCAAGAAAGGCTTGCGCATCCTCTTTCCGTTTGTCAAAGAGGCTTGGGACGGCGAAATATTCTGTCTGATCGGTCACTTTTTCCTGTGCTTTCAGGATGTAACGTTGGTTTTCAATGGGTGCAAAAAATTCGATCATGGTTTGCGAAAAGAGTTCTTTCTCCCTCATGGTTCCGCCCTTCAAATAAATCAGCGTGTGGATAGCATCCTTTCTGTCTCGTACAACTTGGATTCGGGTTTCTTGGGTTTGAATCTGTCCCGAAAGAAGCAGGACTTGGTGAATAGCTTGGCCAAAGACTTCTAAGCGTTTGTATGGACTCTTATAGAGATAGTAGCGCAACCAAGCAAGGAGTGAGAGAACAGCTAAGAAGAAGAGAAGAATAAGAGAAGCTGTATTCCATCCTCCTCTAAATGAATAGTAAATAAAGTTGGCGAAAGCATCGGTCAAAGTGCAGGCTGATAGCCACCGTGCCAGCTTTCTAGCATCAAAAAATAGAGCCAGAGGTAGGAAGTGTTTGTCCACTTGGACCTCATTTGCAATCTCCATATTCTCTAAAATAGGGAGGGCTTTTTGCCAGCCATCTCTGAGTTCTTGACGATGGGTGGAGCGCTCTAAGGTCTCTGCATTCAGTTTTTCTAAGTGTTTTTTAGTATAGCGGATCTGATCAAAGGCCAGACGCTCGATGCCGGATTCAATGAAGGGTTCCTTGTAGTGGAGACCTAAAAATTGCTTCATCCGTCTCTCTAAAAGCTCTAAGTCAGGACTGTATTGTTTCAGCTGATCAGTGATAGCTTCGATTTCTTCCTTTTCAAGATCTGACTTTTCATACCATTTCTTTAGGGAAAGATTGATAGAGACTAAATGCCAGATATTACTGGTCTTATTTGGATCTTGGGGCCACACTCGGATGGCACGACCTCGCATTTGGTTACTGAGCATAAAACTCCCCACAAAGCTAGCTAGAATCAGGGAGTTGACACAAGGAGCATCCCAGCCTTCTCCTAGAAGAGACTTGGTTC
>ERZ773066.1489-NODE-1489-length-11969-cov-3.308041_pt1 | contig 11969 bp, 9 predicted proteins | sample MGYA00580573_ERZ773066 | MGnify/ENA primary metagenome ERZ773066 (study PRJEB29015, sample SAMEA2738128) | human oral metagenome | biome: human oral; feature: human-associated habitat; material: saliva | place: China | collected 2203 ... | reverse complement strand
TTCTTATCAGAAGAAACACTTATAAGTCACTAATAAACAACAATATACACATATATATAAGAAATGTAATTAATGTTTCAATCTTCTAAAAAATACAAGTAGAAGAATAACTTTTAATATTTACAAAAGAAACATTAAAAACGGGATATATAAAAAAAAGTAAACGCTTTCACCAATTTATCATAAGTATAAGACACTTTCGTTCCCCTCATTAAAGAGCAAATCAAGAATACTAAGATTGGGTTGAAAACCTATTTTGTGCTCATAAACCTGATAATAAGGGCGTGGGGAGAATTCAGGATCAGTACCTGGATGCTTAGGACGAATCACTTCACGGAAATCAACAATGCTGCCAGAAGGGTCTGAATCATAGCATTCTGTACGTCGAAGAGAAGGCATAATATCGATGAGTTCGCACATTTTCAACGTTATTTCCCAATTGAAATCATAAAGATATTTCCACTTTCGTTCAAAAAAAGGATGTAGATCATCAGCATAATATTCAAAGAACGGACTCTCTCCATAAGCAGATTGCAAAGCATTCCAATGTAGATGGCGCCAATTAGCATGGTCACTAATACGCACATCTTTCATCTCACACTTCAATCCTTCAAACTTTTCTACTGGTATGGATAGTGCTTGTAAACCATTAGTCGTAGCAATAACACAACGATTCCTATAGGTCTGCTTGACAAAATGGTCATGTTGTTCTATCAGACATGTATCAAAACGATTCAGTTTCTGATACCACTGAATGGGTGCGAAGTAAGCAGAAGAAAGCAATGCTATTGCCATAATGTGTTGAAATATGTGATGGAATGGGGGAAAATAAATACTTATACATAAGAAAAGGACAATGAAAGTCAGTCTTTAACAACAGCTATTCATTGTCCTCTTTGGTGAAATCTCCCCTCTCAAAGCTGGGAGAGGGTGAGGATGAAGCTGTACTTATACATGCTTCTACTTTATATTATCAACCCAATTAAACAGTCTATGCCAGCGGATTCCGCCAAACCCTTTACGGTCAGGATCGCTTGACCACCATATAAACAGTGGTTTTCCTACAACATGATCCTCTGGAACAAAGCCCCAATAGCGGCTATCTGCAGAGTTATGACGGTTGTCTCCCATCATCCAATAGTAGTCAAGTTTGAATGTATAGCGGCTCGCAGGCTTACCATTAATATAGATTTTTCCATTCTTAACCTGCAGGTCATTCTTCTCATACACCTTGATACAGCGCTCATAAACAGGCAGATTCTTCAGTGTAAGGTCTATGCTCTTTCCCTTTGCAGGTATCCATACAGGTCCATAATTATCACGTGTCCACCCTGTAAAGGCGTTCAATGGATAGTTAGGACCAGAATAAAGATCTTTGTCTGTAACCAAACGCATTGACTTAACAAGCCCTTGGCGCTTCAACTCTGCCGCAGCTCGCTTGGTCAAAGGCATGTAACCATCATAGGCAAGGGCCGCATTGTTGAGTACATATCCCTGATCAACATCATATCCATGCAGTCTGCTGAGGCTCTGAATATCCTCTGCACTAATGTCTAAGTCCTTACGGAGAACATCAAAACGCTCACCAAGGAGGTCAGCAGCAGTGATATTATTGAACTTTATAAGGTAGGTATATTCTACTTTTTCAGGTTCTTTATTTGCCTTTCCATCGAGATAAACGATCTTATTCTTTATCTGCAAGGTCTGCCCTGGGAGTCCTACACAACGCTTAACATAGTTCTCACGACGGTCAGTAGGACGCCAATCCAACACCCCATACGTCCCTACATTCCTTACAATGTAAGCTCTCCCGACAGCATATGCCTTGTTATAGAAGTCACGTTGCTGTAGTGTGGTCATCTTAGACAGATTTATATGAGGGTTCTGCTGGGCTAAGATGTTCTCACCCATTGTATAAACATCACGATAATAGTCGTCTCCTTGATAAGCAGGTTCGCTCATTATGGTGTCACCAGCAGGGAAATTGAACACTACAATATCGTTTAATTGTACTTTTCCAAGTCCTTTTACACGACGATAATCCCATTGTGGCCATGAGATATAACTTTTTGTATTGATGATTGGCAGTGTATGTTGGGTCAAAGGCATGGTCAAAGGCGTCTCTGGAATACGTGGACCATAGCTTACTTTAGAGACAAACAGATAGTCACCCGTAAGCAATGACTTCTCAAGAGACGATGAAGGGATGACATAATTCTGGAAGAAAAAGAGGTTAATGAAGTACACTGCAACCAACGCAAATACCAAAGCGTCTACCCAACCCATTATGAATCGGACTGGCCCTTCAGCATCTTTCCACCACTGCCAGCGTATTTTCTTTGTTATATACGCATCAAAGATGAAAGGAACAACAAGGAGTCCCCACCAGCTCTCTACCCATAAGAGGAAGAGAAGATAGAGAACAAGAACTACAATAAACTTTACCCATTGCTTAGTAGGGTTGAGTGCGGCTTTCTCTTTATCAATCATAGGAGATTATTTTTAGGCGATATCAAACGTTGATAGTTGCTATTAAAACTGGAAAAGATCACTTGTAGTGAGCAATCCATGATGATTCTTTGTATATTCAGCTGCAAGAACAGCTCCCAACGCAAAGCCCTTACGACTGTGGGCATCATGCGTTATAGTGATTTTGTCGGCATCAGAGTCATAACTAATACTATGAATACCTGGTACTTCATCACGACGAATAGAGGCAATGGGCAACTCATCGGCAGCAACATCATTACTTCCCGACTCCGTTCCATCGGCAGCATGCTGGAAACCTTTTACCCATTTATCCTTCCGGTCGAGATTATCAATGATCTCTTCTGCCAGAGTTATGGCTGTTCCAGACGGCGCATCCAGCTTATGAACATGATGAACCTCCTCCATCTGAACATCATATTGAGGGAATTTATTCATTATTTTAGCCAGATAACGGTTCACTGCAGAGAAGATAGCTACACCGATTGAGAAGTTACTTGCCCAGAAAAGAGTCTGCCCATCCTCATTACAAAGGCGCTCCACATCAGCCTTATGGTCCTGCATCCAGCCTGTTGAACCACTTACAACTTTCACATTATGCGCAAAAGCACGCTTATAATTGTCATAAGCTGCCGTTGGATTCGTAAACTCTATTGCCACATCTGCCGATGCAAACTCAGGAGAATCGAAGTCATTTATATTATTAACATCTATAATACTCACGATTTCGTGACCACGGTCACGGGCTATTTCTTCAATCATATGCCCCATTTTACCATAGCCAATCAATGCTATCTTCATAATTAATTCGAATTAAAACACATGCAAAGGTAGCTGATTTGTCACACAAAACAAAATAACTTCACGTATTTTATATAAGGTGGAACCCCACGACAGCAAAAAATAAACCATCTATGTGAGCATTGTAGTGGATTTTTTGTATTTTTGTCGTCTATAAAATACCAAGAATCTGTATGGAACAACTCATCCATTATGTATGGAAACACAAACTGTTTCCCCTGACTGGACTTAAAACAACCGACGGAAAGCCTGTGGAAGTCATTGATCCTGGACTACATAATCACAATGCCGGGCCTGATTTCTTCAATGCAAAGGTAAAGATTGACGGCACTTTGTGGGTGGGAAATGTTGAAATTCACGACCGTTCATCAGACTGGTTCCTACATCATCATGAACAAGATGCAAACTATAACAACGTAATCCTGCATGTAGCAGAATCGATTGACACAGATGTAAAGACGGAACAAGGTGACTATCCTCCACAGATGCAGCTGAATGTTCCTGTCAAGATACGTGAACATTACGACGAACTGATAACTACAGATAACTATCCTGCCTGCTATCGCATTATTTCAGACCTACCCAAACTGATGATTCATGCGTGGATGAATGCTCTACAAGTAGAACGTTTAGAGCAAAAGACAGATGCTATCACAGAAAGACTGACCGCCTGCAACGGTTCATGGGAGGCTGCTTACTTTGTAACACTCGCTCGAAACTATGGCATCAATGGTGATGCCTTTGAGACGTGGGCTAAGACGGTTTCTCTGCAAAATGTAGATCATCATAGGGATGATATCATGCAAATAGAAGCTATCTTCCTGGGACAAGCAGGGCTATTAGAACTACCTGCCATACCAGAAAGATACCAGCAAGAGGCTGCGAAAGATGAATATTTCATACGCCTTCAACAGGAGTATAGATACTTAGCCCACAAGTTTGGACTACATAAAATGGATGCTCATCAGTGGCGTTTTCTGAGATTACGACCACAGAATTTCCCACATATACGCATTGCACAACTGGCACATCTCTATTATCAACGACATGCAGGACTGTCGCAACTACTAGAATGTGAAACCGTAAAACAGGCTAAAGAGCTTCTTGCAACACAGGTAACACCCTACTGGGAGACGCACTACATGTTCGGTGCAGAGAGTGAGAAGAACGAAAAGCATCTCTCAACATCCTCTTTGAATCTGTTAGTTATCAATACTGTTGTCCCAATGCTCTTTGCTTACGGCAGACACAAAGGCTCAGAACGACTCTGCAACCGTGCCTTCGACTTCTTAGAAGCTTTGAAAGCAGAGAACAATCACATTGTAAGAATGTGGAAAGAAGTGGGGTTAACCGTTGGAACAGCAGGTGACTCACAAGCTCTCATACAACTGAAGAAGACATATTGTGACAAGAAAGACTGCCTGCGATGCCGCATTGGATATGAATATTTGAAGAAAAAAGACGCATAAACAACAAGAGAATAAAAACAAAACAATGGAGAAGAAATACATTTATGAGACCCGAATGGATGTCCGCGACTATGAATGTGACATTGAGGGTATTGTCAACAACGCCAACTATCTACATTATACAGAACACACACGCCACCGTTTTCTGCGGTCATTGGGGGTGAGTTTCTCTGAATTACATGAGAAAGGAATAGACGCCGTTGTAGCTCGTATGCAATTAACTTACAAGGTTCCGTTGCGCTGTGATGACGAGTTCATCTCACGTATGGGGTTGAAGAAGCAGGGATTACGATGGGTTTTCACACATGATATCTTCCGTGCTAGTGATGAACGTCTGTGCTTTCATGCTGACGTAGACCTCGTTACGCTTATCAATGGTAAGTTAGGGCTGAGCAAAGAATACGACGAAGCATTTTCAAAAGTTTTAGAATAAGCAAAAAAACAACGCCCTTCTCTCCTAATAAGAGGGAAGGGCTAACTACTTATGGAAACACTTAATACCATCCTTCTCACACGTATGACACGGTTTCACCTTACTGAGTTAGTGGAGCTATACCGTCGTGCAGGGTCGGCAACGACTGTTATTGAACACCATAAAGACATCAGAGAGATTCTTCCTGATGCCTCTACGCATCTTGTCAATGCACTGAAAGACATTGATAAACTGAGGATAAGGGCTGAAGAAGAACTGACATACGATGAAAAACACAACATCCTGCCTATCTGTATGAACGATGAAAGATATCCACAACGCCTACGTGAATGTCCCGATGCACCTCTCCTACTCTATCAATTGGGGAATGCCGACCTCAACAACCGACGTATAATAAATATTATTGGCACTCGTCATTGCACCCCATATGGGCAAGATCTCATCCGCTCCTTTGTGAGAGAGTTGAAGACTTTGTGCCCAAGTGTTCTTATTTTCAGCGGACTGGCGTATGGCGTTGACATCCATGCACATCGTGCTGCATTAGAAAATGGGCTTGGAACAGTAGGAGTTCTTGCACACGGACTTGATGATATCTACCCAAGAGGACACCGTGATACTGCGCTGGAGATGATAAAACACGGAGGATTGCTCACCGAATACATGACACATACGCAACCTATAGCTCGTAATTTCGTGCAAAGAAACCGTATTGTAGCAGGTTGTTCGGACGCAACTATCCTCATTGAGTCTGCAGCTAAGGGTGGTGGACTCATCACTTGCAGTATTGCCCGAAGCTATGGACGTGAGGTCTTCGCATTTCCGGGTGCCATTGGGGCTGAATACAGTGAAGGATGCAATAATCTGATACGCGACAATGGTGCTGCACTCACCACCTCTGCAACTGACTTTGTGAAAGCTATGGGATGGAATGAAGACTTAATTTTGGAGCAAGCGCAGCTAAAAGGCATTGAACGTAACTGTTTTCCAGAGCTTTCAGCAGAAGAGGATACCATCGTGAAGACGCTCAGTAAGAACAATGATCTGCAGATTAACCTTCTTTCCACACAAGCTAATATCCCTATTTCTAAGCTCTCGGGACTCCTCTTTTCCTTAGAAATGAAAGGTGTTATCAGGACTATGGCGGGAGGATGCTACCACTTGATTGTGTAAAAAGGGGGTATAAAGTCAATGGTAAAACAATCTTACACTTTTACAGACATAAGAAAGTTCAAAACAAGAGAAAACCAACTCTTTTCTCCTTTGTAACGTTCAAGTATTCAATCAGTTACAAAACGGCTTATAAAAGGGCATGTTTTACCATGTAAAAGGGCACCTTTTACACCTCAAAAGGGCACCTTTTGCATTGCAAAAGATGCCCTTTTAGAATGCAAAAGACGCCCTATTAAAAATGAAAGAGTAAATAGTTTTACAAAAAAGGATTATCTTCGTCCTCTACCCTCGCTGTATTTCAATACTTAAAGATTCTTTGTGCGTGCTTCTTTAGTTGGCAGTTAAGCATTCAGATTAATACATATCTGTGCTTAAATAGCCATTTTTTATTTGCTATTAGATTATATATTCTTTATAAAAACTTATCACAATAACAGGCATAACACACTGATTAACAGTGCATATAACTATCTAAATGTTTATATTCACTTCCATATCGATATTCTTTCTATCTAACATTTCATAACTTTGTATTCGTTTGACAGAAGTCAGAAACAATCCACAGCGTATGACATATACATCTACTGCATGGAGTTTCTTGATGGATAAATCATTATAACGACGTATTTCCAGAAACAACTCAGGACTATCTAATCGGTAGACCTGGGCGAATCTGAAGGGAACTAAAGCCGCAAAAAAACTCATTAAACAATTAAATAAAGTACAAACAAACAATGAAACGAAAACTACTTTTGGCAATTTTGACAATCATCTCTATTGGATGCTTTGCTGACTCTCAGCCAACCGATGCCGAACGAAAGGCCAACCTGTTCATTTACAATGGCATGTTGTTCAGTATTCAGCATTTCGAGAGCATCGGCTCGCAGAACAATACTGTAGAGTTCTGTGGTTGGACCACTAAGACTAGTGTAGCTAATGACGCTGAAAAGACTGCTGCTTTAAACGACGCTCTTTATCAATCAGTGCGCAAGACTGGAGAAATTACTATTCCCGAAACAGTACAGGCTGCTGTTACATATAACGGACAACTCCAAGGTAACGCTACATATAAGGTGATTATGCTTCGTGCTAACCTCTTTCGTGCAGCTGGTTCGGGCGTAACAAGTCAGATAACAAAGATCACTATTCCTAAGACTATTCAGCATATCGAGTCACGTTGCTTCGATGAATGTGTGAATATGACAGCCTTTGTCATTGAAGGAGCAACGGATGGAACATCCCAATTGAAGGAGATTGACTCACATGCATTCTTGAATTGTAAGAAGTTGGCGTCTATTACTCTTCCTAATTCAGTCACTTACTTAGGCGATAATGTTCCTAATTCCATAGAAGGCGGTGTGTTTGAAGGCTGCGAAACACTTACATCCTTCACCTTTCCAAGTAGCTATGCCTCAAGTAATGTATCAAGTTTCACCTTCAAAAACTGTACGAACTTAACTACAATCAATTGGAATGGCTTCAATCCAAAACGCTTAAACAATAGCGCTTTCTACGGTTGCAGTAAGATTACATGGTCTCAAATACCTCAATCTGTAGAGGAGTTAGGAGCAACTTGCTTCTATGAGTGTAGTAGCTTGACTTCTGTTGACCTATCAAGAATCAAGAAGATGGATACCGGAGTGTTCTGGCATACACCACTTACATCCGTAGAATGGCCTACTGCAGTGACAGAAATACCTGCAAATACTTTCTGGGGTTGTCATCAGTTAACAACCATCAAAGGTATTCCCAGTCAGCCAGGTGCATGGGACAACATCACGAAGATTGGCGCTAACGCCTTCAATGAGTGTACTGCTTTGACAACTATCAAGCTACCAGCAGAGCTGAAGACTATTGATACGCAAGCATTCCGTACTTGTACGAGCTTGGCAACAGTTGATTATGGCACAAAATTGGAGACCATCGGCGACGGTGCTTTTATGTCTACTGGTGCATTGAAGAAGTTCTTTTTCAAGGGATCTGTTAAGACTCTTGGTGCTAATGCATTCCAAGAAAGCGGTCTTACCTGCGTACACTTAAAGGGTGATATGACTATCGGTAAAGAGGCTTTCATGATGTGTACAGGCTTGAAGTATGTTGAAATCCCTGCCACTTCAAATGCTTCTCAACCATTAAATAATGTATCTGAGGGTATGTTCGCAGGTTGTACAAGCTTGCCTTTCATCACACTTCCTGCTTCAATAACAACAATTAAAGCCAATGCTTTCAATGGTTGTGCTGCCTTGAAGTACGTTAATATCCTGGCGGACAGCCCTGCAACTTTGGCTACTAATGCATTCGATAATACTCCAAAGGATATCTATGTGAAAGCAAGCAAGCTGTCTGCTTATCAGGCAAATGCCGCTTGGAATGCACTTAACCTTAAGGATACTTACGAGCGTACATTGACAACTAAGTATGCAACCATGACCCATGACTTCCCAGTAGAGTTTGTTGCAGCTAACGGTCGTGAAGCTATGGTGGCTTATGTGGGCAAGAGTACATACAAAGTAACACAACCAACGAAAGTTCAGAAGATTCTGAAGATGACGAAGGTTAACGCCATTGCAGCTAATGAAGGAGTAATCCTTGCTGGCACACCTAATACTACTTACACTTACCGTATTGCTGAGACAGCAGCTACAAAGCTTACTGATAACAAGGTAATGCCTGTACGTGAGGATACACTTCTTTATCAAACAGAGGCTGATGGTAAGAGTAACTGGACGTTACAACCTGATTACAAGTTGCATTTATCAGAGAATGCAAAGACTATCTATTGTGGTAGAGCTTATATTCATGAGCAGAATGAGGCTGGAGTACAGGGCGCAAAGAGTGTTTCCTTTGCATTAGAGCTTGATGATAATCCTGTGACAACAGGCATCAACACGGTTGAAGGCAATAAGAAAGATAATGACAACGTTTATTATACACTTTCAGGTGTACGTGTCATCAACCCAACAGAGAAGGGTATCTACATTAAAAACGGAAGAAAGGTAATCATAAGATGAAACGAAATTATATAACACCTGTTACAGAACAGATAACAATAAAACTCGAGAGACACTTATTAGACTTGTCATTTGATGACACACCAGCAGACCCAGGTTCTGCTCTTGCGAAACCACATGTCCTGCTTGAGGATGACAACAATGACCAGTTAGATATCAATTCTACTGGAGTAGTCTCAATAGGAAAGCATTCTGTATGGGATGACTAAGTTCCAAAGATTTTTAAGAAGGCATTACCACTAAAGAAATTACTCGAAAGAGTAAAGGAGTGGTGATGCCTTTTTTTATTTAAAAATGATATGCTGAAACAAAGGAAACGAAAGGTTGAAGCCTTTAAACTATCAGTAGTAGAGTAGAATTCTACTATAAATAGAGACTCAACCATGAACATCTAAGGTGTATATATACATAATGGTAAGGAAGTAATGACAAAGTAGTCGAATATTATAGCCTATTTATAATATATAGTTTTACAATCAACAATTTTAAAATCATGAACATCAAGAAAACATTCGTGTTGACACTTGCCTTGTTTGTAGCATTGGTTTCATTTGCCGATAGCTTCAATAAGAAAGGTATCAACTACGAGACTACTTCCCAAACGGAGGTCCAAGTCGTTGGAGGTAATGGCGTGAATGGCGCTGTAGACATCCCCGAAAGCGTGTCTAACAATGGACATAATTATCGGGTAACAGCCATCCGTCACAATGCCTTCGAAGGTAACAACCACATTACATCGGTGACAATTCCTCGTTCAGTCACCAAGATTGAATGGTCAGCTTTCAATAGATGTCAGGGCTTGACAACGGTAATTGACAACTCAAGTGTAGAGGTAATGGATGGCTACATCTTCACAGATTGTAGCAATCTAACGGTAGTTAGGTTATCAAATGCGCTCAAGAGAATCGGTCAACGTAGTTTTGCCAATACAGCTTTGACATCTATAGCACTTCCTGCAGGCTTTGAAGGCTTTGGAGATCAGTCCTTCTGCGGCTGTCGTTCGCTCTCAAGTGTCTATTACTCTGGTAATAATTGCCTTGCAATAGAGGGTAGCACCTTTGCCGATACACCTAAAGATTTCACAATCTATGTAAACCCAAGCGCTTTCAATAGCGTTAGTGGGATGGCTTATTATGGTAATAAAGTAAAGGATAAGATCCCTTATGTACTTACAAGTAACTATGTAACATTCTCTCGAGACTTTGCCATTGATTTCTCATCAGCACCCGGATTGACAGCTTATGTTGCTCAACGCAATAACAATGCATCAATAAAGTTGGTGGCAGTTACTGGTGCTGTTGCTGCTGGTACGGGTCTAATACTTAAAGGAAATGTAGGTCAGACCTATAATTTAACCATCTCAAGCAACGGTAAAAGCTATGAAAACAACCTTCTGAACCCATCAGATGGTGTCGTTGTAGAGACAAATAAGTCAGACCTTGACGCAATAAGATTTAAGTCAGATGGGACAAATGCTTATTTACCAAAGCTCCTTTCTACAGATAAAGTCCGTTATAGACCAGGTGATATGGTTAACTTCACACTCAGCCTGATCACTTTCCCTAATGGTGCAAAGGTACGTTATTTACATGGCAACACTGTTGTTGGCACCGCAGATGTAGGTGGTAAAAAGTCTTGGACATGGAAGGTTCCTAAGGACGACTTCAAAGGTTACTTAGCTGAAGTTTATGTAAAAGAGGGTGATAAGGATAAGGTTCTTTCAACTATCGGTATAGATGTTTCTTCTAATTGGAAACGTTTCCCTCGTTATGGGTTCTTGTCTGATTTCCAAAACAGCAAGATGAATACAATGAACAAAGAAGTAAACGTTCTTCTTCGTCATCATATTACAGGTTTACAGTTCTATGATTGGCAATGGCAACATCATAGAATGTGGAAGAAAGATAACGATGGTACGTGGAAGGATTTTGCTAATCGTGAGATCTCTGTTAATGTTTTACGCAACTACATTAGTAAGTTACATAACGTAGGGGCCAAGTGTATGTTCTATAATCTCTGCTATGGGGCAACTGGAGACACACTAAATGGTGAAGCTTTTCGTGTCAATTACCTCAATAAGGATGGAGTGAATGGACGTGAATGGGGAATGATTTGGTATGATGAAGGTATACTCCGACAAGGTTGTTATAATGCTTATAAGGAGTGGCCCAATATCTATCTGATGAATCCTTCAAATGAACATTGGATTAAATATATGACAGATTCTGTTAACTTAGTATATAAAAACCTTCCATTTGATGGTTTCCATGTAGACCAAGTAGGCAAACGAACAGATTGGTTATATAATGCTGACGATACTAACAGACGTGATGATCGTGAGATTTATGAAGGTTTTGCAAAGTTCTTGAAAGCTATGAAGGCTGCACAACCCGAAAAGTATCTTGTCATGAACTCCGTTTCAAACTATGGACGTCGTAATATTGTTGGTTCAGGAAGCATAGAGTTCGCATATAACGAGATGTGGGAAGGTGAACGTTGGTATACTAGTTTCCGAGATGCGATTAAGGGTAATAGGGAAGAAAGTGCGAATCCTAAGCTTAATACAGTCTTCGCTGCTTATATGAATTACCGCCGTGA
>ERZ773066.1488-NODE-1488-length-11971-cov-3.426066_pt1 | contig 11971 bp, 10 predicted proteins | sample MGYA00580573_ERZ773066 | MGnify/ENA primary metagenome ERZ773066 (study PRJEB29015, sample SAMEA2738128) | human oral metagenome | biome: human oral; feature: human-associated habitat; material: saliva | place: China | collected 2203 ... | reverse complement strand
CTCAATAGCTTTATGAGTGATAACAATACTAATATTACTTCTACTACTAATACTGTATCATTTGGTAATGACGCCGCTGAAGAATCTACAGAAGATACTAGTAATAACATTCAATTATAAGGTATATAAAGAAGGGAGCTTTGGATTACGATGGGCGTTTATCATCCAATCATCAATATCGATATCAACAAAGGTTATCTTATTAGAGAGCATAACAATGAACCAGCAGAGTATATAGCCGATGAAATTAGAAAGTTATCGGAAGATAAGACTGGTTGGTCTAATAAGGTAATGTTTGCTATTAGTAAGATCATTCATACTAATGGATATCGTCTGCCAGATGATTTGTTTATAGTATTGGATAATAGTACCAAGACTATGAATATCTCATTAGATCGACCTATGCAAGAGTATAAACGCGAAGAATTAATCGATAAGATGCGCACAACTTTAGATTCTGTTAATAATGAAAACGATAAAGCAGCTTCTATTACAGAAGTGTATCTTGGGCTCAATAGTAAGTATCAACAGTTTGATGATATTACTATGGCGCAATTGATTATGCTACTTAGTGAACTCTCTAAAGATTCTAAAAAGTTGTGGATTACTGTAACTTTTAGACTCAAGGAGATTAAAGATGCAATCTTTCATATCTCTAATGAAACTGGTAGAGTAAGATTAAGTGAAAGAGCTTTTCCTAATCTTACTAAGGAAGATATAATGAGATTACATAGCAAGATTCTGCCATATATTGATAGTATGAATGAATTGATTGATGGTAAAAGATCATTACCAATCTAGCACATCATAAACTATCATGGATACTAATCCAATACAGCAACCTCAACAGATTGGTATACTAAATGATTGGGCTTATGTAAATTACAATCATGTACCACAAGATGTATATCAGGATCTGGTAGTGTATCTACCAGATGAAAGTGATCCTAATATGAATATACCATGTAGTATATATGATACATCTACTATTCAAAGTAATGGCATAGTAGCATTACCAAGATATTGTCCATTTGTAATGAATGCGACAAAGTGCGGCATGTTAGTAGATAATAGACAAAGTGGTGCGCATATAGATATTGATATCAATGTTGCTCCAAGAGATCACTATCAAGTAGACGCAATTAATAGTATCATTAACAATGATCATGGTATATTATGCGCCAAAACTGCTTTTGGTAAAACATATGTAGCTATACATTGTATAGCTAAGTTAAAAACTAAGGCGCTTATACTAATGCATAAAAGGGATCTTATGTATCAGTGGAAGAATGATATAATCAAGTATACTAATCTTACTGAAGATGATGTGCAGATCTTTACTGGTAGTAACTTTGATAAAGATAAGCCTATTACTATTACCACTGTACAAAATATTGGCGCCAAGATTCGTCTTGGTCAATTCAATATAAGGCAGCAATTTCAAGAGGCTAACTTTGGTATCACTTTCTTTGATGAAGTGCATACTACTGTTGGCCCGCTATCTAATTCATTGGCATCTAGATGGATCTTTAGTAAAAGAGTGTATGGGTTATCAGCTACACCTAAACGAGGCGATGATCTCGATAAGGTAATTAATTATCTTATAGGTAATGTTATCTATAGAGATGATCGCAAAATGATACCAGTGTATGTATCATTTGTACCAGTATCAGTAGAAGTACCAAGTAACATTAGATATTGGCTCAGTAAGTCTGATAAACAATATACTATCAATTACAATAAGTGGATTAAGAATCAAGATACATATATATCTCACTCTGCTAGTATCATAATAGAACTCATTAAGAAGAATCGAAAGATATTAGCAGTAGCTGCATATAAGAATCTTCTTGATGTAGTATATGAAAGAGTGTATAGTATGCTTGCTGATAATGATCTACCTGTTGGTAAGATAAGAATGGTACATGGTACCTCTGAGATAAAGTTATCTACTATTAAAGATATGAGCGCCGATGACATTAGTAACTTTAACTGTATCTTCTCTACCAATAAGTTCTTCTCTGATGGTATATCAATTGATTGGTTAGATACTATAGTATATTTGACGCCGCCATCTTCTAAATCACTATCAGCAATACCACAACTGGTTGGTAGAATTGTAAGAGATTATAAGGGTAAGAAGTATGTAATAGTGATTGATATATTGAATGATGCATTTGAGATAGAGAAAGCAAGAGCTCGCAAAAGAAGTATTGCATATAAGAATCTTCATTATAGAGAGCTTACGGTTTCTAATAACCTTACTGCAGATATAGTTATTGATAGTATTTTAAAAAGCGCCGAATCTTCAACTATTGATAACGATATCATGATACCATTCAAATAAGGAGGATGGCGCACAATTTGTGTGCTATACTAGTCGATGATTACTAAGTTTAAGAACGACTATACCATTCTAAAAGATATCATTAAGAATGAGTATCAGTTTGTACTAACTTTACTCTTTACTAACTTTACAGAGATCATACATCTTCTAAAAGAGAAGATGCCATTTTGTGGAGAAGTATTGGAATATGTATATCTATCAGTTCCCACATACTATAACAATAAGCATGATCATGTTTGTAAGAAGTATCGGTATATCGATAGTGTTATAAGAGTAGTATACAAGAACCGCAAAGATGTACATTGTGCCACCTTCTATAACAATGTTAAAAGTATCTGTAAAGACCTGCACATCGACGCAAATGACTTTAGCTATTATTACTTTATATCACTAGTTATAGTGTATCTAGAATGTAATATCAATATCGATGCCTATAATCTATATACACAGTTTGATCAAGATATCATACAAGATATACAAGGATACATCAATGATCTACTTAGCCTTCTAGATATCAATGAATTTGGAGCGCTCTTTTACAATCATATAGAAGATGTATATAGAAGCAATAGTTCTATTGATAATAAGGTATCATTGATACATAAGGATAACTACTCTTTCTTCCTAGATAACTTTGATAAGAGTAGGTTCTTTGAGATGTATTTTCCTATAGACAATATGTATAGGTATCCAATAATCATAACAGATGAATTTATCTATTGTATAGTAGATCGCAAACCAGTCATGTTACAAGCCAATACAATTAATGCGCCTATATTTAGAGAAGATGTTAGATATGTGGCATCATACTATCCATATCTTAACCGAATCAAGCATTGGATACCATTCTTTAATGGAATCAACGATACTGTTAACATTGGTAAAATAGATGCATTATTATTAGAAGATCTATATGAGCATTATAGTATAGAGTATGAGATTAACGATACATCTACTCTATTCAATAGCAACAATTTCTATATCTTCAATAAGAATCTTGATAAAGTACATTGTTATACAGATATGTTTACGGTGTATGATGTATCTGCTATAGAGCGTTGCGCCAATCAATAACATAACATAACAGATATGGGGGAAGATGCAATGGTTGTTGCTATTAAAGATGCGGCGCGAATGATTGAATCACATACTAGTGGAAGTTATATCTACCGAAACGTAATCATCGAAACTAGTAACTCTATCACTTCTTTAGATTATAGAACTGACTATAACTATAATCGATCTATCAATAACAAGTATACTATCTCTATTAGAGATAACGTGTTTGATAAGAAGGATATCGAAACCATATTCAATAACATCGATTATCTGATCAATATCATACAAAAGCGAATCTTCGCACTCTTCAATAATAACGATTATGATGGAGTAGAAGATAACTTTCAAGTACTATTTGATCAAGATAATAAACAGATTATAGTATCCTTTGATTATGAGATTATGGATACATTAACGCCAGAATTCAAGAATGTTATGGTAGTGGAAATCATCATTGGTACTTTATTAGATGGCGCAATAGAGTTAGCAGAAGATCCTAATAATAACGATAGTGCACTTAAATTAGTAACTAGTGATGGTACAATTAGCAATGCGCAATATGGTACAAAGCTTAGAATTTAGATTTGATCAATATTACTCACTGATTGGAGAATGGTATATACATGAACAGCAATCTTAAAAACAATATGATCTCTATGGGATATGATCCACAATTCTGTGATATGGTTTGTTCAGTACCAGAAGAGCTACTTAAACTGAATGGTATTTCTATTGATCAAATCTCTGTAACAAACTTCTTCGACTCACTTACATCTACTGATAATAATCTAGCCGATGTATCAGTAGATAGCAATGCTAACGTTTCAGCAAAGACTACTGCGTCTGTTATGCAAGAGATTGATAAACCAAGGCAGCGCCTATTTGCATTACAGGCTATCTGGAAGTATCTAGTTGATTATGAAAGTATTGATAGAGCTAAAGAAGTACTCTCTTCTATATTATATGGATTGATATATCCACATGATCTACCACTCTTTATGTATAATCATTACTGTTATAGCTTCTCTGCAGAGAAACTAATGAATAGTGGATTACCATTTGTATCTAGATTACCAAGTAGACCTGCTAAGCATGCCAGAAGTTTTATTGCGCATGTTAATCAGTTTATCCAATATGCATCTAATCATCAGGCCGGCGCCGCAGCTTTACCTGGATTGTGGATTGCATATGCATATTATGCCAAGAAAGATAACCTATCTTTAAAAGAGCGCCAACAAGACTATCAAGAATTTATCTTTACTTGTAATCAGCCAGTAAGATATAGCGCACAATCACCATTCGTTAATGTATCTCTACTAGATAAGAGATATATGCTTGGGCAATATGGTGATATTACTGATGATAATGGTAATGTTATTGGACATAAGTTTACCTATCCTGATGGTAGTACTCCTGATTGGAAATTTGTAGATCAGATTCAAAAAGAGTTCTATGAGTACTTTAACCAATGTATTGATGATTGTGGAAGACCTATTACTTTCCCAGTTATTACAGCCGCAATGGTTAAAGATAAGAAAACTAATGTACCAGAAGATACTGAGTTTTTGTCATGGTTCTGTAAAGAGAATATCAAACACGCTAGTGCCAATATCCTCCTCAATTATGATCCAAATAACTTTGCATCTTGTTGCCGCATGATGAACTATACTGATCCACTCAAATATACTAATAGTTTTGGCGCCGGCGGAGATTCTATTGGATCTTGGGGAGTTGCTACTATTAACCTCGCTGGTATTGCTGGAGAAGGTATTAAGAATAATCCAAACTATAATTATAATGACTTTTTAGAAGATGTTAAGAAATATGCTGACATTGCTAGAGAGATTGTTAGAATTAGGAGATATTACGTAGAACAGAACATTAAAAAGGGATTGCTTCCATTATTTACCCTAGGATTCATTAAACCAGAATCACTATATCATACTGTTGGAATCGTTGGCGCCTATGAAGCATTAGAACAGTTACATTGCTTTGATGAAAATGTAGTTGAAGATAATCTTACTGCATATACCGATATGTTAGATGTACTTAATGATGGTAATAGAGAAGCTTCCAATGAATCTACCAATACTATCTATAATCTTGAACAAGTGCCTGCAGAGAACGCCGCAGTAAAATTAGCAACAGTTGATAGAATCTGTAATAGACATGATTATAAGTTGCTTAGCAATCAGTGGCTTCCACTATCATATAACACTGATATCTTTACTAGACTTGATGTATCTGGAGTATTAGATAGCGCTATGTCTGGCGGCGCCATCGTTCATATCTCTGCTGGTAAGCACCTAGATGAAGAGTCTATGAAGGCATTGATTAACTATGCCTCCAAGACACAGAATGTCTACTTTGCTATTAACTACATGTTTGTATGTTGCGAAGATTGCAATACTATTTCCCATTCATCTAATACTAACAATTGTAGTCATTGTGGTAGTAATAAGTTGAATAAGTTTACAAGAGTTGTTGGATTCATTACTCCTGTATCCACATGGAGTACTACACGTAAAGAAGAGAAACGAGTGCAATTGGATTTAAAGATGCATAAGTATATTACTGAGGAGAAGAATCAAGTTCTCGACAAAGTTATTGTATAATAGCATAGGATAGATATCTATCATGTTATACGATGTTAATATAGACTTTGGCGCAGTAAACTTTCCAAAACCTTACTATAAGAAAGGTAAGGCTTATATTGGTTTTGTATCAGTGTTTAGTGGATGTAATAGAGCCATGAATGGTAAACCTTGCCCCCAATGTCAAAATAGATCACTTTGGTTCCATGATCTACATGGCGCCGCTAAGATCTCTAATACTGATGAAGCATATGCCTTTGTTAAAAAGAAGATGAATATATTTGCCGGATTGTATGATAATAGAGATATCCAATACTATTATACCATCTTGGGCGGCGAGCCATTGGATCAACGAGTATCAGAGTTACAGGAAGTTGAATTTAGTGTGCGTAAAGCTATTAAAGATACTAATACTATTATAGATCTCAATACTATACCAACTATCATGTTCTCTGGATACGACAATCTTAAAAAGGTATCTTCCGATATGAAGAACTATATCATTAATAATGTTACTTATTTGAAGATTGGTAGATATCTTGGTAATAAACATCGTAAGGAAGATCTTGATAGTGGATTAGCTACAGCAAATCAACGATGGATAAAAGTAGCAGATAGTAAGATGTTAACAGAGATCTCATAATTATACAAAATCTATCATTTCGCGTATATGCGCTATAGACGGGTCTATATGCGACGCAGCACTCAATAGGATATAGTATATTTAGAGGCAGCATAAAGTGCCGTATAGGCCCGTTTACGATGAAGCAAGTTTTTATATTAATAGTGCAGTTTGATGATCAAGTTTTCAATAATTTACAAATTACCAAAATCTGCATTTCGCGTATATGCGCAATAGGCGGGCCTATATGCGACGCAATAGTCAACAGGATATACTATACCTGGAAGCAGCATAAAGTACGTTATAGACCCGTTTACGATGAAGCAGGTTTTTACACTATTAATGCAATTTGATGATCAGTTTTTTAATGATTACAAAATTAGCAAATCTATCATTTCGCGTATACAAAGCATAGGCATAGCTATATGCGACGCAGCACTCAACAGGATATAGTATACCTAGAGGCAGCATAAAGTGCCGTATAGGCCCGTTTACGATGAAGTAATTTTTTGATACAAAATTTCTCATAATAGTAAATCTTTGGTGCAGCTTTAAACAAGTAACAGAAAACTATGTTATTTTGCAAGAGTTGCACCACCCTTTTTATCAATTTTATTGGAGGGAAGATTATGTCAGAAGTAGCTGCATTGAATCAAGTAGCTGATAATGGAGGAACCAGTACTCACAATCAACCACAAAGATATTTTGGTATCTATAGAGCAATATGTGTAGACAACAAGGATCAAAAAAAGAGTGGTAGAATCAAGGTAAACATCCCGGCACTTAACTATACACAAATTAAGGATACTGATGGTGTATGGGCATTTCCATGTACTCCATTTGCGGCGCCGAATCTTGAGAAAAAGAATAAGGTTAGTGATTTTGGCGCACTATATATTCCACCAGTAGATTCATATGTATATGTATTTTTTGAAGATGGAGATGCATCTAAGGCCCGATACTTTGGAGGAGTAGTATTGGAGGGCGCTATTCCAACTGAGCAACAATCTGGTGAGCAATATTGGAATAAACATACTGTTATTAAGACTCCAGAGAAACGAATGATCTTTGTATCTGATGATAGTAGTAGCGACGCTTCTATTATTATTAGAGGTAAAGATAGGAATGCGAAGTAGTTCATTATAGAGGTTATATACATGTGACATACCCTATGGCTAAAGCCAGGGGCTTCCTGCTTCATTAAGATGCCGGCATAGCATCCATACGAAAAACTACTTCGTTAGATACTATACTTGGGGCAACTTTCCACAGGCATAACTTTCCGTGTGCCCAACGGTAGCGTGACTATTATTGATATTGCGCCATTATTTCCTTCAACGCTTGCCGCAAAATGTTCTTTGCAGCATTGATATCTCGGTCATGAACTGCGCCGCAATTTGGGCAGATCCACATACGTATACCAAGGTTCTTGACATCGTGATTTCTATGCTCACAAGATGAGCATATTTGACTCGATGGGTAGAAAGGATCTACCTGTAGAACCTTAGTACCAGTGAACTTTGCCTTATACTGCAACTGCCTAAAGAGTTCAGCCCAACATGCATCATGAATAGCCTTTGCCAACTTACGATTCTTTACCATGTTCTTAACTCGCAAGGTTTCAATCGCAATGATTTGGTTTTCATGTACTAATATTAACGATTGCTTATGGATATAATCTTTACGAGTATTTGCAATCTTTTCATGTACCTTAGCAACCTTTTTGCGCTGCTTTTTGTAGTTCTTGGAACCTTTCTTTTTACGAGAAAGGCGTTGTTGAGTAAGTTTTAATCTTCGGGCCCGACGTTTAAATGCGCGAAGGTTACCAACCTTTTTACCATTACTATCGGTGTAAAGTGCGCTGAGGCCAACATCGATACCAATAATACCACCTTTATTTGGGTGCATAAGAGTACTTTTATCTACTTCTACACACAATGATACAAAGTACTTATCTGATGCAGTGCGACTAATAGTGGCATTAAGTATGCGCCCAACTACATTGCGATGGATTTTGGCGCGTACTAATCCAATCTTTGGTAACTTAATTTTGTCACCAATAATACAAATAGTAGTATCACCATTATTATTCCTGGTTCGATAAGACTGCGCATGTACTCTCTTTAATTTAAAGCGTGGATATTTTGCTCGTTTCTCGAAGAAGTTTTTATATGCGCGATCTAAATCCTTTAATGAATTTTGTAATGAAGTACAATCTACATCTTTGAGCCATTTATACTGTTTGTTATTCTTTAACTTTGTTAACATGACAGATGTTTGCTCATAGTTAATGGATTGTTTATTATTAACCCATGCATCACGTCGTTTAGTGAGAAAGTAATTATACACAAACCTACAGCATCCGAAAGTTTTGTTGATTAGTATCTGCTGTTCTTTGGTAGGATATACACGAAATTTGAATGCAATATTACAAAGCACTATGTTTACCTCCTTTCTACAGCATTTGGACAAAAACCATCATTACTTAACTATTTGTATTATACCACAACAAATCAATGGTGGCAAGAGAGCAATCGCAAAATTCTTACAAAGAAGTGATCAAGTTGAGTATTTTATATCGTATAATAGACCGATTCATTATCAATCTGTTTGCGGCTTACCCCAGCCATAAATGGCGGGGTTTGCGCCACATTTAAAATCATGTATCCATCGCAAATTGAGAAACTAGTTAACAGTTACAAAACTACTATTCCAAATAGAGTCTTTAAGAAGCTAAAGGAAGATATAGTTAATGATGTATTGAACGAGGAGCCGCTTGATAGATTAGAGAAGAAGCTCAATGATGTTATTGGGCCTGAGTTACAATCTGATAAGTATTATAAGGAAATCAAAGGTGCGCTCAAAACAGACATTATCAATCGTGTTACAGGATTCACTCATAACATAGATTATAGATTAAGAGAACCAGTTAACAATATGATCAATAATACCATTACTAACATCTTCAATAATAACGATGTAGTAGGTGGTATTACTGGAGATCTCAACCATATGAAACAGCATGCTATTGGTACCATTACTAATGAAGTTAATAATGTTATTGGTAGCAATGTAAGACAGTTTACTGGAAAGGTTATCAATAAGATTACTGATAGTATATATAACATTAATGATCCAACAGGCACTACTCAAATGATCGGTAACTTCCTTAATAATACTATTAATGGTATTGGTAATGGTATAACTAGTGGTATACAGAATCTTATGAGTGGTGGATCTTTTGACGGCAATCTCCTTAATAACATTGAAAGCAATCTACAAAATACCTTCAATGGCATTAAAGGTAATCTTGTCAATCAAGCCAATAACTTTCTACAAAAAGGTATTAACAATCTATCTAATAAGATTGGAACTGATATATCTAGCATCTTTAGTACTCCTACTATAGGATTAGATAGCAATGGTAATCTTAATTTATCTGGTGGATTTGGTCTTAAAGATGGCGCAATAAACAAAGTACTTGATAAGGCTCTAGATAAAGCTGGTCTTGGTGATCTTAAGGGCGTTAAGGATAAGCTTATGGATAAGCTTGGTAATAAGGCCGGCAATACTATTGGTAGTAAAGAGAAGGTAAAAGCTAAAGCTCAAGATTATGTTAAGAATAAAAGAGCCGATACTTCTCAAACCAATAATCAAAAGAAAGAGCAAGGTAAAGCGGCCGATCCTTCTACCAAATCTCCAAAAGATCGTAATAATAAGGATAACAAGAAGCAACAAAAAGATAGTGACGAACCACAGGAAGAGCAGTATAATAATGATATACCACCTAGGGCAAAAGTTAAAGGAGATCCTCGGCGCGATAACTGTCAAGAGTTAGTATTATGGGAAGGTAAGGAAAAGTATGTACTACTTCGTGATGGCAAAGGCAACTATATAGAGTTCAATGAAGATAAAAACGATATTCGTATACAGCATACTAGTGGATCATTTATACAATTTAGAAGCAGTGGAGATATAATATTATCATCTAAAAACAAAATCTTTCTCAATTGTGAAGGTGCTAGATATATCAAGAAGTTCTAATACATACTATTTCATGGGGGCGCAATCGATATGTTATCATTCATAACCAAGCAAGATATCTTGAATCAGATAGATCAAGACATCATAAAGAGAAAGACCAATACTACTAAAAGGAATGGTAATTCTATATCATTGCGCCCAATAGTATATAACTGTATAAGATCCATATACTATGAGATTTTCGATTATGATAGGGTACCTTCTACTGATCTCACTGCAGATAGATCATTCTATTGGAGTGGCCCTATTGGTAGCGCATTGCATGAAAGATTACAAGATCTTATGGGTTTAACGAACCAATATTATACTGAGCGATTGATGACCTTTACATCATTTGCGCCACTATCTATTAGAAGTAAATGTGATGGGATTGATATGCGCGACCCTAATAACATTATACTATATGAGATCAAGACAAAGAATAAGATACCAACTAAGCCATATCATGAAGAGCTATTACAAAACCTATTATCAGTATTCTTCTTTAGAAATGAATGCAATCTTAACATTAGAGGATCTAGTATGGTGTATGTATTAAGAGATGATCCATATAACATCAACTTCTTTAACTATGACTTCTTTGATAAAACATCGCCCATATACATTGATGTTATAGATGAGTTATCTGATACGTTTGATAAGGTGATTGATCTATTGAATGCTATGAGTAATAGGTGCGCTCCATCTATCAATAATAAGCATATCAAGAAGTTTGCGTATGGTAGATATCAATGTAGTGATTGTGTCTATAGAGATGCTTGTAAACATGATGATTGGTAATTCGCTCATATATAATTAATTATTGATGTTATGGAGATTTGCGCATCTATAACATCAATAGAGAAGGACCATCATAATCATAGGAGGAGTAGTATAATGAAAGTGCGCCTAGGTTTTGTAGCTAATAGTTCGTCTAGTTCTTTTATCCTGTTTGCAGCATTCGATGATAATAATTTAAAAGGTGTGCTAAGTGATGCGCAACGTACTATCATCAGCGATATCGAAAAAGCAACATCAAAACTTAAAGTATTTGAAGAAGTGAATAATGTTAGCGCCAATAAGATCAACCAAATCAAAGAGATCATCGATAAGTGTGATACATCTAATGATAACAATACTTCTGCTACTACTATTTCTACAATCAATCTATCTATAGTATCGGATATCTATAGTAAGATTAAAAAGGTTACTAGTGATAAGGAACTATATGAGCAGATTCTATCTTGTTATATAGAAGAAGATGCCAATATCACTGATAATCCAAAGATGAAAAAAGAAGATGCGCTTGAGATGTATAAGAAAGAT
>ERZ773066.1480-NODE-1480-length-12001-cov-53.183074_pt1 | contig 12001 bp, 8 predicted proteins | sample MGYA00580573_ERZ773066 | MGnify/ENA primary metagenome ERZ773066 (study PRJEB29015, sample SAMEA2738128) | human oral metagenome | biome: human oral; feature: human-associated habitat; material: saliva | place: China | collected 2203 ... | reverse complement strand
TTGAGGGCATGGACCGCGAGCGCTATGCCGGCCCGGTGGGCTGGGTGGATTGGCGTGGTGAGGGCCAGTGGTGCATTGCTTTGCGTAGTGGGCAGGTTCTGGCTTCGACGCCGCAGCTAGCTGGTACGCAGGGCGGTCCGGCTGGCTACCCGATGGGTAACCAGCCGGTGGGTTCGGTGCGGATTTTTGCGGGCGCGGGCATTATGCCGGATTCAGTTGCCGCTGATGAACTGGCGGAAACTAACGCCAAAATGGCGCCTATGCGCGCCGCTTTGGGTTTGTAGCCCGAGGCTGGGCGCGCGGCCCGAGGCTGGGTTTACCGCCCGAGGTTTTACTTGTCGTCAGGGCGCTCAACCAGTTTGACGGTAACTTCCATCTTGTTTGAGCCGCGCGCAACGGTGAACTTGACCTGGTCGCCGGCGCTGAACTGGCGCACATAACCCATCAGGGCCACTGATTCGCCTACTGCGTGACCGTCAACAGCCAAGATTACGTCGCCTTCACGCAGGCCCGCATTGGCGGCGGGGGAACCTGAGCCAACCTTAGTGATCTTAGCTCCAGCGCGGGTTTCACCATTAACCGTGGCGCCGCCGTCCTCAAGCGAAACACCTAGGTAAGCGTGGGTGGCTTTGCCATTCTTGATAAGCTGCTGGGCCACTTTATTGGCCAGGTCAATGGGGATAGCGAAGCCGATACCAATGTTTCCGCTACGCGTGCCGCTGGAGGAGGAAGACCCCAGGGTGGCAATGGAGGAGTTAATGCCGATAACTCGTCCCTGTGAGTCGAATAGCGGGCCCCCAGAGTTACCGGGGTTAATGGCGGCGTCAACCTGAATGGCGTTGGTGTAAACACGCTGGCTGGCTGAGGAACTAGAAGAGCTGTCACTGGACTCGCCCTTAGTGACTACCGGGCGGTCTAGGGCCGAGATAATACCGGTGGTGGCGGTGGAGGAAAGTCCCAGCGGGGCACCGATAGCCATTACGCCCTGGCCTACCTTTAGATCCTTGGAGGAGCCGATTTGGGCTACGGTCAGGTCTGAGGGGGCGTTCTTGATTTTGACTACCGCCAGGTCATTGGCGGGATCAGTGCCGGTTAGTTCCAGCTCGTAGATACGCCCGTCTTTGAGCTGGGCGTATAGCGCACTAGCCCCGGCTACCACGTGGTTGTTGGTGATGATGTGGCCTTGCTTGTCGATAACCACACCGGAGCCGGTGGCGCCGCCCTCAGAGAGCTTGGCCTGGATGTAAACCACGGAGCTAGAGACGTTTTCGGCTACTTTTTGCCAGTCAGGGGTTTGACCCTGGGTGGTTACCAGCTTGGTGTTGCCCTGGTTGTTGGCTGAAACGGTGGAAGTGGAGGTGATGGCAGGGCGAGCCTCATCTGTGGCGCCGGCATAGTACATGCCGCCAGCGGTGATACCTGAGGCCACCAGAGCGGTGGTCAGCGATAGGGCCATCACCCCACCCCAACCCGGGGAGCTCTTCTTGTTGTTGCTGCTGTTAGAGGTGTAGTTGGCACCATTGTTGTAGCCGCCGGGGTAGCCGCTAGCAGGAGCGGAGGGAGCTGCGGGGGCGCTAGAGGGAGCATAGGGGGCCTGGCCGTAGGGGGCGGCGCCATAGTTTCCGGCCGACCTATTGCCATAGTTGGGGGCGTAGGGGTTACGGGGCTGGTAGTTATCGCTCATCAATAGTTCCTAAAGGCTTAGCGGTAGCCAGTAATGGCTACCTTATGGACGCTAATCATAGTGAAGTGGTCATTTGGTGAAGTTAGCAGCAACCCTTAAACAAGTTTGACATGCACCAGGCTACGGCCCTCAATTGTCTTAGACAATAGGGATTGCAGCCCATCGACGTCGTCAATTACGCTTACGTGGGCACCAAATGCGGCTGCTGCTTGCGCGAAATCAACTTGCTGTGCGGTAGTAAAAAAGCGTGGGAAATAATTACTTAGCTCACTGGCGCCATATTCAAGGCTGCTAAATATTTTACCGCCATGATCGTCTAACACGATTACTTGCAAGTCCACCTCGGTTTCTGTAACTGCCTTAACCAGGCCGGTTAAGTCGTGTGCTGCCGCTAAATCCCCAATAATTACCCGCACTGGCTGGCCACTGGCCCAGGCTAGGCCCACGGCAGTGGAAATAGTCCCGTCAATACCGGCTAATCCACGATTAGCCACTACTGGGCCGGGCATCTTTTTCAGTTGCTTACCCGCAGGTAATCCAGCATCGAGATAGCGGATGGTCATCGAAGAAGCTGCCATTAAAGTAACGCTGTTTTCTAGGCCGTCGCTGTGAATTGCTGTTAATTGGTTATGAAATTCGTATTGTGAAGTGGCTTGCCAGGTAGTTAAAGCCATTTGTGCGGCTTTAGTTACGCTGGTGGCGTTTAGTTGGTGTTGGCCGGCTTGTAGCCAGCGCCTGAGCCACAGTGGCAGCGGAGCGTTTTTGCCGACGCCGGCGCTCGCCCCCGCATCTGCACTCGCGCTGGCATCTCCACCGGCATCGGCGCCTGCGCCCGCCTCCGCACCTGCGTCTGCGCCGCCACCCAGGGTATTTAGGCTGCTTAGAGCCTGTTCCAGAGTGGTTACGTAGGCGGCTTGCCCGCTCACGTCACTCCAGCGCGCCCGGTTGGTCAGCACCACCTGGTAAATATCCTCCCGCGCCAGTAGCGCGCCGATGGGGCGGGTGAGGGTGGGGTGCCCGACTACCAGCAGCTGCTCGATCTCTTGAGAAAGCTGGGCACCGTCGCCACCAACTGAGCCGTCGCCACCAGCTAAAAGCGCACTGTAGGCAGCCACCGCGTTGGCGTCGGTGCGCACCAGTGAGGTGGGTTCAGCCAGTAGCGGCCAATCCCAAGCATGGGCCAGGGCGGCAGCAAAGTGGGCCAGGGCGGCGTCGTCGTTGTCCCCCACCACAATCACCCCACGCCGGGCGGGATCTAAACCTAAGCGGCACCCTACCTGGCTGACTGTAGCCCCATTTAGCTGCTCCTCTAGGGGCTTGCGCGCACGCAGCCAGTGAGTTTTGGGTTCCAAATGCGGCACTTGCCAAGGGGCGGCGGGGGCCAGTGGCGGGGCTAGGCGCACGTTTAGATGCACCGGGCCGGGGTCTAGGCTTAGGCGCCCTGAAGCTGCAGCTACCGCTCGGCGTACTTGATTGGCGACGGCGTCGCTTGCGTTAGTGTCGCCCAGATCCGCCTGGTAGCGGGTGGCGGCGCCAAAAATCCCGGTTTGCACCGTGGTTTGGCTGGCGCCAGTGTTGACCAGGGCATGGGGGCGGTCGGCACTCAAAATTATTAGCGGCACCCCGGCGGCGTCGGCCTCCACCACGGCAGGGTGCGCGTTAGCTACCGCGCTACCGGAGGTCATAACCGCCACGGCGGGGCGAGCTAGGCCTTCATGCAGCCAGTCGGAGCGGGAGGCGCCTAAAGCCACAAAGGCAGCGCTGCGCTCATCAACCACCACGCGCAGCTGCAGGTAGCCGGCCTGCGCGGCGTCGGCCAGGGCATAGGTAAGTGGGGCGTTACGTGAGCCGGGGCTGATCACCACTCGTTTAACCCCGGCTTCAACTAGGGATGCCACCACGGCTCGGGCAAGTAAGGTGGCCGGGTTTTCTAAGGCGGGGCCGCTGGGCGCGGATGCTACTTGGGGGGTCACAACTGGCCTAACTAGTTGGGTCTCTAGCGCGCCAAGGCGCCAGATGTGGTTTTAAGTTTAGCTAGCTAGCAGAGTGCTCAGGCGCACTAGGCGCTGGCACCAGCGCTCACGTAAGGGCTCACTAGCAGCCGGGATGCGCTTAACTGATACCGGCTGGCTCAGGGTTAAATGGCCATTTACCGGCCTAAAGGGCGCCTCAATCACGTCTTCTTGCAGCAGCGAGCCGGTGGCCAGGCCGCAAGCATAGGGCAGCTCATCTAGAGTTCCAGCTAGGCGCAGACCGGCGTAAATCCCTACCGAAGTGTCTAGGGCTGAAGAAACCACCGCTGGCATTTCTAACTGCTTATAGATTTCATAAGCAGCGCTTATACCACCTAGTGGGGCCACTTTTAGTACGGCCACATCCGCTGCTTCTAGCTGACACACCATCATGGGGTTGGCATCTAAGCGCAAAGATTCATCGGCGGCGATTGGCACCTGGAGTTTGCGGCGTAAAACCGCCAGATCGGCGGTGGAGCGGCAAGGCTGCTCAGCGTATTCGAGCCCGCCGGCGGCGCGGTCATATAGGGGCAGTAGTTTTAGGGCTTGATCCAAATCCCAGGCGGCATTTACATCAATGCGCAGAGCCGCCCTAGGCCCCATGGCGCCGCGCACCGCCTCTAGGCGCTGTAGATCTTCGCTCAAACAATCAGGTTTGTCAGCCACCTTCACCTTGGCGGTGTTTATGCCCGAGCCTACTGCCGCGAGCGCGCGCGCCTCAGCTTCCCTAGGCCCCAGGGCGGCAATAGTTGTGTTAACCGGGATTTGCTGGCGTTTAGGCTCTGGCACACCTTGGTCAGCTAGCGTTTTCGTGGCTTGGCTCAGGGCGCTGGCCAGCCATTTAGCACTGTGGCTATCAGGGTGGTTCCAAAATGGGGCGCACTCTGCCCACCCGGCGGGGCCATGCACTAGGACGCCGTCGCGCACGGTGATACCGCGAAAGCGCACCCGCATGGCGATTGAGAAAACCTCTACCCGGTCAATGCTTTCCCACAGCGCGGCGGCTGGCGGGGAGCATTGCTTACGGATTGTTTCAAGCATGGCCCTCATTATTCCTTAGCGACGACGCCGCCCAGCGCTCGCGCATCGCCAGCCCCACGCGTCGCCATCCGCCGCTCGCCCACCGCCCAGGCGCGCGTCCACCTAACGCTCACGCGTCCGCCTAGCACTCGCCCATCCACCTAACGCTCACGCGTCCAGCTAACGCCGCAGGACATGGCGCGCCGCCATTAGAATCCCCTAAACATAACCAAGACCGCCTTAAAGACGGCCTTGGCAACTAAATCCGATTGCAGCTAGCTATCAGCGGTAGGGCTGCTCCAAGGGAACTTCCGGGTCGGGCTGGTGGGTGATGCGATTACGCAGGTCGCGACGCACAATTTCAATCGACCACAGCCACACTACGTGACCTAGGGCTTCAGAAAAGTGCTCAGACCAGGTCTGGCCGCCCTCAACCCACGGGAAGGGGCTGGGCACCCAACCCAGCAGCGGCATGAACACTACGTGCGCACCGATCCACACCAGCAGACCAAAGGCAGCGCCCTGCCACAGTTTGATCTTAGGGAAGTACTCAGCAGCAATGCAGTACAGCAGCGCAAATGCAATGGCGAAGCTGATCAGCTAAAGCACCGAAACGTACGCATAGATGAGTTTAAACTGAAACTAAACTCTATGACCTTTGGTATAGAACAAGCACCTGATAGGCAGCGGTTTAGTGACAATCTAGAAGTAGTACGGGAAGGAAGACCAGTCCGCTGGGCGTTTGTTGACGAAAGAGTCGCGCCCTTCCACAGCCTCATCGGTCATGTAGGCCAGGCGCGTAGCTTCACCGGCAAAGACCTGCTGACCTGCCAAACCGTCGTCGGCCAGGTTGAAAGCAAACTTAAGCATACGGATGGCCTGGGGGGATTTGGTGGCCACAATCTCGCCGTATTCAATGGCTTTATTTTCTAGTTCTCCGTGGTCTACCACCTCGTTGACCACCCCCCAACGCTCGGCGGTTTGCGCGTCATAGGTGCGCGCCAGGAAGAAAATTTCGCGGGCACGTTTATCGCCCACCTGGCGCGCTAGCAGGGCCGAGCCGTAGCCGGCGTCGAAAGAACCCACATTGGCGTCGGTTTGCTTAAAAAGCGCGTGCTGGCGCGAGGCAATAGACAGGTCACACACCACGTTTAGGCTGTGACCGCCACCTGCCGCCCACCCGGGTACAGCCGCAATAACCACTTTAGGCATGGTGCGAATTAGGCGCTGAACTTCCAAAATATGTAGCCTCCCGGCGCGGGCGGCGTCGATACGTTCACGCCTGGCGGTGGCGGAGGCCAGCTGCCCGCTGGGGTCTAGCACCGGCGCCCCTTGCGGCTCATTTTCTGCGGTTTTTTCTGCCGACGACGCCGCCGGCTCGGGAGCCTGAGCGGGCTCAACTTCATAGCGGTAGCCGTCGCGACCGCGGATACGCTGATCGCCGCCAGAACAAAAAGCCCAGCCGCCGTCGCGCGCTGAGGGGCCGTTACCAGTGAGAATAACTGTGCCCACATCCCCACTCATGCGGGCATGATCAAGGGTACGGTAAAGCTCATCCACAGTGTGGGGACGAAAAGCATTACGCAGCTCAGGACGGTTAATAGCCACACGCACAATGGGCTTATCAGTGCAGTTACCGTTTTCGTCGCGGCTAACTGCCCGGTGGTAGGTGACGTCAGTTAGATCCTCAAAACCGGCGATGTCACGCCACTTAGTGGGATCAAAAATCTCAGAAACCTGCTTAGGAAGTGGGTATCGCGCGCTCATGGCCACAGTTTAACTGTGCCCTAGACCGCCAGTAGAGCCAGGCCCAAGCCCAGGCCATAAACCAGCTCATAGATACCGGCCATTTTCAGGGCGCCAATCAGTTCACGGCCCTTAGCCTTAGCGGCCACCGGACGCCAAGCCAGCAACGCCAACTGCCCCCACAGCACAGTCGCCACCACAGACACGGCGGACAACACACCCAGGGAGCCACCCGGCTCTGCCCCACCCCACAAAGTAGCTAAACCCAAAATCAGGGGTGCAAACAGCATCACCTGGTAGAGGCGACTAGCACGCTCATAGCCCAAACGCACCGCCAAAGTGCGTTTACCATGGGCCGGGTCAGTTTCAATATCACGCAGGTTGTTAACCATCAGCAGCGAGCAGGCAATCAAACCCACCCCCACTGCGGTCAACCAACCCCACCAGGGCACCGCGTGAGCCTGCGTATAGGTAGTGCCGGCAGTAGCCACCAGCCCAAAAAACACGAACACAAACACTTCACCCAAACCCAAGTAGCCATAGGGTTTAGCGCCGCCCGTGTAAAACCAAGCCGCCGCCACAGCCGCCACACCCACCGCAATCAGCCACCAGGTGCCACTCAAAGCCACCAAAATCAAGCCAAACAGTGCCCCGGCGCCAAAGCAACCAAATGCGGCGTGCTTAACCTTAACCGGCTCCACCAGCCCAGAAGCGGTCAGGCGGGCCGGGCCAGTGCGTTCGTCGTCGGTGCCACGAATACCGTCAGAGTAGTCATTAGCCAGGTTGCAGCCAATCTGCAAAGCCAACGCCACCAGGGCCGCCAGCAAGGCAGCCACGGCGTCGAACCTACCCAAAGCACCAGCGACGCCAGAGCCTGCCAGAACCGGCGCTAAAGCAGCCGGCAAAGTACGCAGGCGCACCACCTCAGCCCACTTAGCGGCCTCAAGCCGACTAGCTGCAGATTTAGCCTTAGGCTCTGGATCGGGCTCCGGCTCAGCCACCACCTTGGTTAAATCTTCAGGCACAGGCTGAGCCACAGAGCGGCGCATAGCCAAAGGACGACGTGGACGACGCGGGGCTACTTCACTCACAAGCCAAGCCTATCTCGCCTGAGACTAGCGGCACCGGCGCCCCGCTCAGGCGCCCAGATCACAGGTAATAGCGAAACCAGTAGAAAGATCCGTAATAGTCACCTGCACCGTGGATGCAGCCGAAACCACGTAACGCTCCTCAATCAGCGGACCGTTATCGATACGCTCCACCGCAACCTCACTCAAATCAACCCCAGGATCCTCCTGCAGCTGACGAGTGAAGGGGAACAGCACCGTGCCAGCCGGGGAAACCTCACCTACGGGCACACCATAAGCGTCAGTTTCGGTGTACTCCACAAAGCGGAAGTGACCCACGTTGTGGGCAGCCTGATAGGTACGCACCAAGCTCACATCCCCGCTAGGAGCCAGCGACAAGTCAGCGCCCAGCAACGGGTCGAAGCTAACCTCCTGGCCGCCACGCATCTCACGGAACACACCCACGCCACGCGACAGCTTGTCATACAGGGCGTAACCAGAGTCAGGGTCAGCCGCAATAGCCAAACCAATAGCGGTAGAAGCAGCCGTGTAGCTAGAACGGTGCACACGGTAGCCATAACGCTGCTTAAGGGCGCGGGTGATAGCCGGCAGGTGGGCGGCGCCACCAACCACATACAGGCCCGCAGTCTCAGTGGTGAGCGCAAACTTACCGCGCGCATTAACATGCACCAGCGGCTCCATGGCGGCAAAAGTACGCTCAATCAGCTCATCAATAGCCTCATAGAAAGCCTTAACCGGCACGCTCACGCTCTTACCTAGAGCCTCAACCGCCACCGAACGCGAGTTGGGGTTCAAAGACTCCTTAGCGATACGGCATTCATGCAGCAGCAGGTTCAGCTCACGCGAGCTTAGCTGGGCGCGCTCGCGGCCTAGCTTGGCCAAAACCAGGTCAGCTAGAACAGAGTCAAAGTCGTCACCACCAAGCTGGTTGTGACCATAAGAATCAATCACCTCGTGGCGCTTACCCTCGCAAGAAACCAGGGAGGCGTCAAAAGTGCCACCACCGAGGTCATAAACCAGTACGCGGGTGCGCTTGGAGTTAATGGTGGAGGCGTAACGCTGGGTGTATTCAAAACCAGCAGCACTGGGCTCATTAATCATGGACAGCACCTGCCAGCCGCCACGCTCAAAAGCCTCAATAGTCATTAGGCGCTGACCGCTAAAAGCGTGGGCGGGAATACCAATTACCGCCTCCAGGGGTTCATTTTCACGCAGCGGACTGATAGTGGAGGACTCACGCACCTGCTGAGCCACATAAGCCAAAAAGCCGCTAACTAGCTCCATAATGGGGTAGCTGCGCTCCCCTAGGCTCACCTGGGTGTTGGGGGTGACGTCAACATCAGACAGCAGGCGTTTAATTGAACGCAGGAAATCGCCGCCAGTCAGGGCCACGGCTTCAGCTTCAAAACCGTAGACAAGTTTGGCTCCATCCCAGGCCACTAAGGACGGAATGTAATCGATCCAGTCGCCTGCTTCATTGCCAAAACTGACAACTGGGTAGTTGCCACGGTCCGCATAAGCGACGGTAGTGTGGGTAGTTCCAAAATCGACGCCAAATCTCATGTGCCAAGCCTATGGCAGTGCAAAGATTATAACCAGGGACCAACACGCAAATGAGACGTAATATTGCCAGGTAGACAAGCTTTAATACACCTTCTTATAAAAAACCAGCAGGTGGAGATTGAATCTAACGATGCATTCAATCTCCACCTGCTTAGTATTCAGGTTTAAAGTTCAGCATATTTGGCTGCGCATCAAACCTGTTAGGTGTGTTTTAGGTGCGTGCTTAGGCGCGCGCCAGTGACTGCTTAGCCTTAGCCACCACGTTATCCACGGTGAAACCAAAGTACTCAAACAGCTCGGCGGGCGTAGCCGACTCGCCGTACTCATCAATGGCAATGATCTCGCCGGCGTCGCCAACCCATTCACGCCAGCCCATAGAGGAGGCAGCTTCCAGGGCCACGCGGGCCTTTACCTGGCTAGGTAGCACCGACTCGCGATACTCGGCGTCCTGCGCGTGGAACCATTCCCAACAGGGCACAGACACCACGCGGGTGGGGATACCTTCAGCTTCCAGAGCCTGGCGCGCCTCAACCGCCAAAGCCACTTCACTGCCGGTAGCTAGCAGCAGCACCTGCGGCTTAGCGTCACTGGCCTCAACCAGGGTGTAGGCGCCACGCAAAGTGCCTTCAGCGGGAGCAAAGCCGCCCTCGCTGCGGTCAAAGACCGGCAGGTTTTGCCGCGACAGCACCAATCCGGTGGGGCTATCGCGGTGAGCCAAGGCGCCTAGCCAAGCCTGCGCAGTCTCATTGGCGTCAGCGGGGCGAACCACGCTTAGGCCAGGCATAACTCGCAGTGAAGCAATGTGCTCAATGGGCTGGTGGGTGGGGCCATCCTCACCCACGCCGATAGAGTCGTGACTCCAGACAAAAACGGTAGGCAACTTCTGCAAAGCAGCCAGGCGCATAGCCGGGCGCATGTAGTCAGAAAATACCAGGAAGGTACCGCCATAGGCGCGGGTCAGCCCCGACTGCACAATACCGTTGAGCATGTTACCCATGGCGTGCTCACGCACCCCGAAGTGGATAATGCGCCCATAGGGGCCATTTTCCTCAGGGTTTAGTGAACCCTCGGGCAGGAACTCACTAGCACCAGCAATGTTGGTCATGTTGGAGCCGCCCAGGTCAGCGGAGCCACCCCATAGTTCAGGCAGTGTGGAGGCAATGGCCGACAGGGTCTTGCCGCTGGCCGCGCGGGTAGACAAGCTAGAGCCCGGCTCGAAAACCGGCAGGACGTCGTCGAGCTCAGCCGGCAGCAGGCCAGCACGTACCCGCTCTAGCAGCTCCAGAGCCTGTGGGTTAGCCTGCCCCCAAGCCTCAAAGCGCTTATCCCAAGCGGCGTGCAGCTCGGCGCCACGCTGGCCAGCCTGGGCGCGAGTATATTCCAGCACCTGAGCAGGCAGAGCAAAACGCTCGTTGGGGTCTAGGCCAAGGTTCTGCTTGAGACCAGCTACCTCACTTTCACCCAGCTTGGCGCCGTGGGAGGAGGCACTGCCCTGCTTGGTGGGGCACGGCCAGGCAATGATGGTGCTCAGGCGGATCAGTGAGGGACGCTTAGTTTCTGCGCGGGCAGCTTCTAGGGCCTCGTGCAGGGCCTTTACGTCCTCGTAGTAGCCACCGTCGCTACCAGCATTGCGCCAGTCCACGTGCGCAGTGTGCCAGCCTTGAGCGGCAAAACGGGCCTCAACATCGTCGCGGAAAGCCAGGGCGGCGTCACCTTCAATGGTGATGGCGTTGTCGTCCCAGATAACGATCAGGTTGCCCAGCTCCTGGGTGCCCGCGAAGGAGGCGGCCTCAATGGTTACGCCTTCTTGCATACACCCGTCACCGGCGATCACGTATATGTTGTGGTCAAAAATTGACTCACCGGCAGGGGTGGCGGCGTCGTAGAGGCCGTGCTCACGGCGGGCGGCAGCAGCCATACCCACCGCAGCGGCAAAACCGGAACCTAGCGGACCAGTAGTGGCTTCCACACCCGGAGTGTGACCATATTCGGGGTGTGCAGGGGTGCGCGAGCCACGCCGACGCAACTGCTCCAGATCGCTAACCTCCAGCCCGTAGCCGGCTAGCACCAGCTGCACGTACTGCATCACCGAGGCGTGCCCGGCACTGAGGATAAAACGGTCGCGTCCGAGCCAAGTGGGGCAAGCCGGGTCTACTCGCATCTCCTTTTGGTAGAGCAGGTAGGCCGCCGCCGTCAGGGAGATAGCAGCACCCGGGTGTCCAGAGCCAACCTTCTCCACGGCGTCTGCCGCCAGTGCCTTGCCAAACGCCACTGCACGCTCATCTAGCTCATTCCAGCTAAACGATTTAGTCATTCAAAAGTGCCTTTCTTATTATCCTGGCAAGCTACGGGCTTTATAGCACCCTATAAGTTTACTCTGGTTTAGTTCTTGGCGTTGGCGTTGAGGTGGTCTACCGTTGAGTGGATTTGCTCGCGTAGTGCCGGGTAACGTTCCATGTAGGTTTGGAAGTAGAACTGGTATTCCTCGTGGGCCTCGGGGTTGGGCTCGATGGTTTCGGTTACGTGCACCATGTTCGCGGCGGCGTCCTCAATTGAAGAGTAGAACTCGCTACCTACCGCAGCCAGCATGCAAGAGCCCAGCACGACGGCGTCGCCCACCTCAGTCAAGGTGATGGGCACCCCGGTCACGTCTGCGTGCATCTGCATCCACTGGCGCGACTTGGTTGCCCCACCGCAAGCCACCAGCTCCTTGGTTTCAATGCCGGCTTGGCGCAGCTTGAGTAGGTTGTGGGCGACGTCGTAGCACACGCCCTCCTCAATGGCACGGTAGAGGTGGGCGGCAGTGTGACCCAGGGACAGGCCGGAGAAGATACCGCGCGCCTTGGAGTCGGTGTAGGGGGTGCGGTTGCCCTGGAAGTACTCGTTGA
>ERZ773066.1476-NODE-1476-length-12009-cov-2.243015_pt1 | contig 12009 bp, 9 predicted proteins | sample MGYA00580573_ERZ773066 | MGnify/ENA primary metagenome ERZ773066 (study PRJEB29015, sample SAMEA2738128) | human oral metagenome | biome: human oral; feature: human-associated habitat; material: saliva | place: China | collected 2203 ... | reverse complement strand
GGAGGGCATCGGCGGCGGTGTCGTCGCCACAGATGGACAGGAAGAACACCGCCTGCCGCCAGGCATAGGCGGCATTCTTGATGGCCGGCAGCGGCCAAGGGCTGTTCCTCGCGCGTTCCAGCAGCTCGAACGACCTCTTCGCGGCGCGGTGTGCCAGCTCGGTCCAGCTCCGACCGGGCTGCACGCCGAGTTTCACCAGGACTGCCAGGTTGTGGGTGGTGAGGATCTGCTGGCGTTCGATGATCTGGCCGTTCGCCGCGACGCTCCGTCCCGCCGGTGCATCCCCGGCGACCATGCGGTCGAACTCTTCGACATTCCCGTGCCCGTCCGGTTCCGGCAGGCCCAGCACCGCGGTGTAGTCGATGCCGTAGTAGCGCTCGTACAGCGACTCGCGCAGCAGTTCCGCCGCCACCTTCGCGGCCTGCTGGAACTTGGGCGAGAACCGTCCCATGAAGATGTCGGTGGCCAGCTCCTCGGTCAGCGGCAGCCGCACCTGCGCCATGTCGAGGAGGGTGCCGTACTCCCGGATGAACCCGTTCGGCAGGATCGTGCCCGGGAATGCGTCCAACACCACCGATCCGAGCTGCCGCGCCAGCACCAGAGGGTCGTCGAGGGGGCTGCCGACCGTGAGTCCCTGGAGGGCTGCCACCCACGGCAGTTCCTTGAACTGCACCTGCCGTTCCAGGTTGAGCAGCAGCAGACTCCGGCGCTGCCGGAAAGCCCGATAGATGGCGGCGAGCAGCGCGCCGACCAGGGGATCATCTGCCGAGGATGCCACCTGCTCGGCGGTGAGCTGCGGAACCAGCGACGCCAGCACCTCCGCCGACGGCACCACCCCGAGTTCGATCAGCTCCTCCAGATCCGAGACGAAACCTAGCCGCAGGGTGCGCAGAACCGACGCCGGTAGCGGGGTGCCGGCGGGCACCAGGTCGGTGGCCTCGTCGTCGGAGATCGGTGCGGAGGCGGCGGGAAAATCGGTGAGGCCGACGTCCCCGCGCAGTTGCGCCACCCGGTCCGCGACGACCACGGCCACCTCGGCGTGCAGGGGTCGGGAGGCCGCCACCGCCTGCCGGGCGCGCAGGTCGTCGGATCGCTTGCTGCCGGGCAGGCCCCGTTTCGCCTCGATCCGCGCCAGGACGTGCTTCACTCGCCCGGGAGGCCACGTCCCCTGCCCGTCGATTACCTGCCGCAGCGCGTCGATCAGGATCGGCAGGTTCTCACCCGGTCGGCGGTACTTGCGGCAGCGGGTGTGCTGCTGTGCTGCCTGGTCGTAGTCGGCGACCAGCGCGCGGGCCTCGTCGATGCGGCTCTCGTCAAAGGCGGGTGCCTCGATGATGCCTGCCCAGAACGCCACCACCGTGTCGGTCAGCGGCAGCCAGACGGTCAGGGCCTCGCGTTCCGCCGCGACCCGCGGATTGATGCGGGCCTTTTCCAGGGCACCCGCGACCTGCCGGGCGGTCCACCGCGACACCTGGCCCGGTCGCAGGGGGGATGGCGCACCCGGATACGGCGAGAACCGCAACGACCCGGCCAGCGGCGCAACCTCGTCGAGCAGCGCGCGAGCGGAGTCGTTGGCGCCGTGCCTCAGCAGGGCAGCGACGCTCAGGAGGACGGCGTGCTCCGGGAAACCGACATTGTAGGCGCCGGTTTCCAGCAGGACCTCCAGCTCGGCCAGGCCTTCTGGGGTCAGCCACGACTCGAAGATCGCCTGGCGGGTGGCCTCGATGCCGAGCCGTTGGGCGCGGAGCCTCTCGTCGGCTGGCGGGATGGCGGCGGCTGCTTTGCCGGTGGCGAATCCGCCCCGCACCACCCTGAGGGTCACCCAGGCGGGAAGCTCGGCGAGCGGCCTGCGACTGCCGATCCTCAAGGTGCCGTCCGCCATGCCGTCGATCACCTGCTGCCAGCGCTCCACCCGCTCCGAGGCGGCTTCCCGGACGTCTGGGTCGGGATGGTCGGCGGCGGTGCGCATCGCCCGCAGGAGCTGGTGGTGGACGTACTGACTCACGATGTCCCTCCGGGCGGCGACACGAACCTGGCCGGCGTGGCAGGTGCTGCCCCTGCGCCTTCCGGGTTCTAGCCCGGTGCTCTACTGCTGAGCTACACGCCGTGGCAACGAGTGTAGAGGACCGAGCAGTCATGTCAGTGAAGGGGTGAGTTATGCAGGAGCATCTGATATTGGGCCGTAGCGTCTTCAAGTAGGTGGACTACCTGAGACAGCTCCTCAGAGGCATCAGGCCCTTCCTGCGGTGCAACGATATTTCGCCATGAAATATCTTCCAGTGTTGATTTATCTCGGTCGCCATGCGATTCAATGAACTCCTAGTCAGGGCGACTTTGATGGTTTCCTTGGTGGGGCCACGTCACTCATGCAGAGCTGGAGTCGGCCTTCTTCGGGATCGTGCGACATAAATTGTCAGTGGGCGTTCGTAGGGTCTCACCATGGATGTTCTACTCTTGCTCGGCAGCGTGTGTAGTCTTGTTGCACTCTGTTTCACAGTTTCGATGGTGGAAGTCGGCTCGATGGCTGCTCGTTCGCCTCGATGGGGAAAGGTGCTTAGTGCGGCTACGCTTCATGAGGTGAGGAGTCGAGGACTCCTCACCCCGCCCCTGTCCCTATCGGATCATCTCGCACTCGAGAGTTTCTTCAGGTGTAGACAGGTAATTTCTGCCCTGGATGCTGACCAGCGGCTATTCCGAATGTTGAAAGCGGTAACAGATGCCGCCGATGAGGAGCTTGGGGAACTCGAGACCTCGCGGGAAAAGCTCTTCGTAGCTCCTTGGGGCGTCAAGTGTATTGTGCTGAGTTGCTGAGGCGGATTCCGAGTCACAGGCTGGCTGCCTGTGGTTGGCGAGCTTGCGCCTTGTGCAATTCATTCATCATGGCGATTTCGGGACTACGGTGGTTTTTGCCCCTATTCCTCAGGAAGATGAGACGTATTGGCGAACCTTGCCTGTCTGTTGCGACTTTTGCTGGTGTCTGGCTGGGGTTGCTGTGGTGGGGCTTGATGCGGAACAGTGGTCTTGCCGACTCAAGTGACTGGCTGGGAATCGTGGGGATCGTTATCACGCTCGGGGTAACGATAGGTCTGATGGTGGCGATTGGCCGTCAAGTGCTCACAATGTGGGATGTCTTGCGTGGCCCAAGTCATTCATCGATTTCAAAGGGTGTACTCATAAGTGCATTCGGTATTATTCTGACTGCTGTAGCTGCTTGGCTCTTCCCCGCAGTGTTGTCGGAGTGGTCTCGAGTCGCTTTCGATATGCTCCGGTCCTGGCTCGATGAAAGTGGCTTGAAGATCCTTGTGGGTGGCCTGCTCTATTTGATTGCTTTGGGGTGGGTCATTTTTAATGCGATTCGATGGGCAAGAAAGTCTAGTTTGACGATTACTGGTCGAGTTGGAATGATGGCGGGTGCCGCATTTTTTGCTGTCTATTTCGTACTCAATATCTTATTCTTGACTGGGGCGTCGTCCAAGCTGTTTTCTGTAACTCTATGGGTCGCTGCTGCGGTGTTGCTGGTTGGCTGTGCTTCATTTTGTGTCGCCAAGCTCATTGAGGTCGTTGTCATGTACTGCAACTTGCGTGCGAGAAATGTTGTGGTCCCGAGAAAGGGATTCAGATGCTGGATTCTGGTGGTGTGGCTTGGCGTGGTGTTTGGGGGAGATGCGATAGTCTTCTTGTTGCGGAGCCTGACTTTCGGGATGGGTGAAAGTCATCTTTTCACGGGGTCGGGAGTTTTCCTTGCGCTACTGGTTTTAATGGTGATACTCGCTGCTTTTCCTGTGGGTTTAGTCGTTGTGTGGATGTATGTTTGCAGAATCAGGCGCGTCTACCGTGAGACCTTCGCATCCCCAGCGCCACCTCGAGTCGATTGAGTCACTCCTTGGTGGCACTCGGAGTGCCGTGAGGCGAGGTGCTTCTTGGGCCGGGTTGACGTGCACCAACCAGGTGTCAGCTGCTCGGAAGCGAGCCTCATCGCGCCCGGCGTGATCTTCACTGCCGGGGCCTTCACCTGCCGGAAGGAGTCGATCCAGCCGGTGGCTCGGTTGGTCGGCGTGACGGCGACCCGGGTTTTGTATGGGGACTCGTCTGTGATGAAGGCTTGTAACGGTCCGAAGTCCTCGTCGAGATCCTCCGTGAATGTCCGGATGGTGGGCGCGACGGTCCCAACCCAGGTCGGTTTGTTGGCTTCTCATGCTCCTTGGAATTGTCTTTTTCGAGCTCTTCGAGAAAGATGAACAACAGGGGCGGGGACTCGACGAAAGTTGTAAACCTTCTCGTTGTCACATGCCGTCACATCCCTTCGTCGATGGTGTGGGCGCGGTTGAAGGCCATACACGTATCGACCCAGAAACGCAGGCGGGAGTCGTCGGTGATCGCCTCCGCCGACACCTGGATCCAACCGGGACCCATCTCGCGTCCCGGGCCCATCTCGGCGGGGGAGGCACCGGGTTCCCTGGAAAGTTTCGCGTCGTCGTTGGGATCGACGTGCGCCAGTAGGTGCCCACCCTTGAGGGCGCAGCACACCATCTTGTCGCGCACCATGAAGGCACGCGACCCGAACATCGAGATCACGCGGGTGGTGGGTTCGTCGTCCAGGATCCCGTGGAGCCGGGCGACGAGCTCGGTCTGCGCTGCTTTGGGGTCGGTCATGGTGCGCTCGGCGGGGCGAAGGAGAGCCGGTCGAAGACGAGAACACTGCCCGTGATCAGACCGTCCTCGACGGTGAAACACTCCGCGGCGGGGGCGATGCCGGTGATGGCCGTCTGCGGGTAGTAGAACAGGGCGACGCGGTTTCCGTCGGAGAAGCTGGCGATGTCGACCAGGCCGGTGAGGGCCGGGGCGAATCCCGCGATGAACTCGCGGTACTGGGTCTTGCCCGTGAGATCGACGCCGGGAGCCCGGCATGTGATGTTGTCCGCGACCAGTTCCATCGCGGAGTCGACGTCCCCACTGGTCCATGCGCGGTGGTAGCGGTTGACGATGTCGAGTGGTTCGGTCATGGATGATGCTCCTCGATTGGGTGGATGATCACCGGGCCGCCAGAAATCGGGACCCGGTGGGATGCTCTGGGCCGTGTGGCGGGCCAGAAATCGTCGAGATACGAACGCACCGCCGCCAGGCCGTCGGTATTCAGGACGTACAGGTGCCTGGTCGCGTCCCGGGTGCTGGTTGCCAGGCCGGCGCGGCGCAGCACTCCCAGGTGGTGGGAGGTCGCTTGCTGGGACAATCCGACCTTCTCCGCCACCGATCCCACCTGCTGGGGCTCCGAACGGATGATGCGCAGGATGGCGCGACGATTCCCGTCGGCGAGTGCCCTCAGCGCGAGGTCGATGGTCGCGGGTTCGGCGGTCATGAGGGCCACCATACACAAACAGATTTTTGTACTCAAGAAGACTTGTGGAACGTGTTTGTCGCCACACCATCCAAGGATGCGGGAGACTTTATTGCATGGCATGGATTGTGTTTGCGGTGGCGATGGTTGTGTTCCTGGGAGCGGTGATGTTGCTCCTCAGGCGATTCCTCGCCTCGCATGACGAGATCTACGATGGCCTGACGCCCGGTGTCCTGCCGCCGCGGAAGGAGTGGAAGGCGACCCCGGTCAAACTGCTCCGGTCTCCTGAGTACAAGGGTCCTTTCCCCGTCGCCTTCACCCCGCCGCGTGACGTCACCCCGGGGCTGATCGGGATGGTCATCGACGGGATGGTGGATCCCCATGACCTCACTGCGACCATCGTCGATCTCTCCGCCCGTGGATTCCTGCGCATCAAAGTGCTTGACGACGGCAAGGGCAAGCGGCGCGGGAAGGACTGGCTGCTTCAGCCCTGCAGTAAGCCCCGCTCCAACCTGATGCGCTACGAGAAGACGTTCCTGGAGGGGGCCTTCCCGGACGGGCGGGAGAAGCGGATGTCGGAGCTGGTCCGCAAACACAAGAAGGTGTTCCGGCAGCTCACCTCCGACATTTACGAGGAGACTAGCCGCCGCGGCTGGTATCGGCAGAACCCGAACCCGGGTGGTCGGCGCCACAAGCTCGGGCGTGTGGCTGCCGGGATGGTGGCGGGTGTCGCCGCGCTGGTGATCGCCGGCGGGGGTGTTGTGGGCATATTGGCCGCCGCCATGTTCGTCGCGACGGGTGTCGTCGCCGCGTTCGGGCCGAGACGTCGCGTGCCTCGCACCGGCGCAGGCACCGCTACGCGCATCCAGGCCCTCGGTTTCAAGCAGTACCTCGCGACCGCCGAGGCCGAGCAGATCCGCTTCGAGGAGGCGGAGAACATCTTCAGCCGCTACCTTCCCTACGCGATGGTCTTCGGGGTCGCCGACCACTGGGTCAAGATCTTCCGTGAACTCGCCATCGAACGAAACGTCGAATGGGACATCGACTGGATCGATGTCGGTGCCGATGTGGCGGGGGAGCTGGTGTTCCAGATGCTCACCTTGGACCTCCTCGACGGCGCCGATGGCCTGTTCGACGGCATCGGTGGTCTGTTCGACGGCTTCGATTTGGGGGATTTCCTGGACGGAATCGACTTCGATTTCGACTTCTGAGGACACTCCGCTCGCGACTCCCCAGTTATGCAGCACTTAACGCGGGTTGCGGCGTTCGAAAGGGATTCTTTCGTGTTGAGATGGAGGCGCTGACCTGCCCAAGGTCGTCGCAGCCAGTGGTCGTGGCCAGATACGACGACCACTCCGAGGTACTGGGGGCAGGTGTTCTTCGAGCAAGGTGGCCGCTGTGAGTGAGAGGAGGCTAGCCGTCACGCCGTTGCCTCCTATCAGGGAAACGGCTCGCCCAACGACTTACACTGGGCGAAACGATCCGTTCCAGTAGCAAGAAAGCTGGGCCCAGTATCGCCGATCAACGAGAGGTTTGTCGTGTACCTAAGTCGCGTGCGCGTCCGGGGGTTGCGTGGTGCTGCCGACGGCCCGCTGGAACTCGCGCTGCCGGGACGTTTCACCGTCATTGCCGGGGCGAACGGCGGCGGCAAGACCACCCTGATGGACGCGATCTACCTCAGCCACAGCAAGCGGTTTCCCCACCTCCCAAGACATTCCGCAGCAGCTCTCGGCGCAGGCGATCGGGACATTGAGGTGGCGTACCGCTTCGAGGATGACGCCGACAAAGAGGGCCCGCTCGGCAGGCAGCTGCAAACTCAAGGTGGGCGTAGCGCTCCCGGGACTGTCGCTGCCGAATGGTCGCGAACGCTACACCGCGACCTCGGCTGCATCTCGACGAGCGCGCTTGGTGCTGCCAGCGAGGTGGAGCCGCGTATCCGCCTCGTCTACTTGCCGGCGTGGCGCAACCCAATCGAGGAGCTGTCACGCCGCGAAACTCGCATCTTGGTCGAGCTTCTGCGTGCACAGCAGCAGAACCGCGGCCGTGGACGCGACCTGTCCCAGTTGCGGGGTCGGGCATCTGGCCTTCTTGAGGCTCTTGCGACCGATGAGCTACTGGCTGGCCTTGAGGCCAGGGTTGGCGAGCAGCTTCGTGCACTGTCGGCAGGAGTGTCCCGCAACTGGCCATACATACGCGGTCAGGTCGTCGATGACCGATACCTTGCGCGAGTGCTCGAGCTGATGCTCGCCACGTCGGAAGGGCGTTCCGACGCGCTTCCTCTCGAAGTGGTCGGGCTGGGCTACGTCAACTTGCTACATGTTGCAGTAACCCTCGCAGCCATCCCCGACTTCACGCAGATCGCCCACGCGGAAGCAGACGTCGCGGCAGGGTCGACTGGGTCACAAACCGTTGATGCCGACGGATCAGCTGTCAGCGGGCTTGAGGATGCGGAGCGCAGGTTGCAGCAAACTCACGCCGAGAGTGAGAGTGTCGAGGACTCATTCTTCCCCGACGACCCCTTCCACGTCACCGTTGTTATTGAAGAACCTGAAGCTCACTTGCACCCACAACTACAGCACTCCCTCGTCCGATATCTGCGTCGACAGGTCCAGCAGCGCCCTGAACTCCAGGTCATTTTGTCCAGTCACGCCACTGATGTCATCACCTCGTGCGATCCAACGGAACTCGTGATCGCTCGCCGCGACAGCGCCGGACGACGAGTCTGTCAAGCCGTAGCCGATATCCCCTTGGGCACACACTCTGCAGAGGTGCTGCGTAAGACACGGCTGCACCTGGATGCCAGCAGGTCTGCCTCCCTCTTCGCCGATCGGCTCCTTCTCGTGGAAGGTGTCACCGAGGCGGCGGTGCTTCGTGAGTTTGGCTGGGTCTGGGCCAATGGCGAGCCGGATAAGCAATTGTTCGTAGATGCGCTGAGCATCGTGCCGATGGGAACGAAGGTAGGTCCATGGGTGGTTCGCCTGCTCGCCACCCCGGGCCACGAATTGTGCAGCCGTCTGGCCGTTTTGAGAGACAGCGACCTCGACTTCGACCAGACGCCTACTCCGCCCTCGTGGGCCAGTGAATACGACTCGCGCATCGTGCTCGTTGAGCACAGTCACCCGACGCTGGAGCCTCAACTGACTGAGGGCAATGAGGCTCTGATCGAGGATGCCCTGACGGACATCAAAGTGGCCGTTCCCGAGCAGGTTACGCCACAGACGATCCGAGACCTGTTCCGCAGTAAGCACCAGGTCGATGGGAAGACAGTACCGGCCGGTGCAGCAGCAGCTCGTAAAGGCGAGTTTGCCGAGGCCCTCGCGGATCGGCTCCGCGATAACCGGGAGCAGTTCGTGGAGGTCGAGGTTCGCGTCCCAGCGCCGATTAGGAATGTCTTCGACTTCCTCCATTCGTCGCCTGAACCGCCTTCTGATACCAAAGACGTTTCGAGCCGCGAACCGGGCACTCAGCTGTGAGTGAGACACTCGCCCACGCTGGCGTCATCGCAGATCTAACCGATGAGCAGCGCCTTGCCGCAGCTTCCCCGCGGACCAACCTGTTCATCGAGGCTGGCCCCGGCACAGGCAAAACCACGGTGTCGGCACAACGCTTCGGGGTGCAACGGTTCGCCGCCGCGCATCGGCGCGACACACGCGCTGTCGTGGCTGTCAGTTTCACCCGTGCCGCGACCTATACCCTGCGCCGACGCGTGCAACGGCTGTGGGGCCCCGCAGCTTTAATTTGGCCGCACCGGATTGTGACTCTCGACTCGATCATGTGCGATCTACTTCATGATTTGATGCGACAACAGCTCGTGATCTGGCCAAATACCCCCATGCTGTGGCCCGATGGGAACATCAAGTTGGACGTGCGCGACAGTTGGAACTCGACCAGCGGCACTGTCTGGACCACTGCCTTCTATGAGCTGTATCTCTCCGGACGTCAGGTCAGGCTCCGTGAAGAATTCGATTCAAGCAAGGCCGCACGCTTTCCCAAAGCAACGGTGGCACCCCTAATTGATCAGGGCATCTGCACTCACCAAGACGTGCGGGACATTCTGAGGCTCGCTCTCCGGGACCCAACTTCAGCGGCTCGGGTCCGGCAACGGATCGGCGACACTATGAGAGCCCTTATTGTCGATGAGGTTTTCGACGCCAATGATCTGGACATAGCGATCATCGAAGCCGCCATTGCGGCCGGGGTCAATGTCACGTTGGTTGGGGATCCATGGCAGGCGCTCTACCAGTTCCGTGGCGCCTGTCCACAAGCTGTTTCCAAGCTTCTCGAGCGAGCCGGGGTCAGGACGCTCAGACTCACTAAGTCGTTCCGGTGGCGTTCCGAGGAGCAGAACGACTTAGCCACCCGGCTTCGTGCTGGACAAGGAATCATTCTGCCGACCGACCAGTCAGACATCGACGTGGTTCTCGCGCTGTGGTGGGCTGAGCTGTGGAAGCTCGGCGGCGAAGTCCTCCCGTTGGCGTTCCACTCCTTCAAGGGCGGCTACGAGGAGGCAGCGGCTACCCTACTGCTCAACCACGTCACCCGGAACGTATTCGACCTCGACGCTACTTACCTCAACGACGCCCTGACCGCGCTGGACATGCAGGATCACGATGCGCCACGGAAACTGGAACCAGAACTGCAGAACGTCGTCGAAATCCTGCGCCCCGGTGGCAAAGACGCAGTGAAGGCGGCTTACCTGCAGTTGGTAAAGGTCATCGGCAGCGTGTCGGCGCGAGAGTTACGTGCGCCCCACCCCAAACACACGGAACGGCTCGCCCAGTTGCAGGAACGACTGATCTTTTCTGGGCGTCCAGTTCCTGGCCTGACAACCCACCAAGCCAAAGGCGGTGAGTGGCAGGTCGTCGGGCTTTGCCTGAGGCAGGACGAGCAGGCAGCCTTGGCCGCTGGCCTCGACAGCACTCAAGACCTGCACCGCAAAATCTACGTTGCCTGCACCCGTGCGCGTGAACGCACCGTAGAGCTCATACCCCAACCGAGACCTGCATCCCGAGCATCCAAGCGGCGAAAGGAGCGCGCGAGCACCACCTAAACGCGACCCGCGCCTGGTCCGCTAGACACCGAACACGAGGGCACAGCGACAACGGTGCATCCGTGCGCCTCAACTGTCAATCGATCATCGTTCGATGCCTGGAAGCGTGGCGATGTGCTCTGTAAGCCTCCGCCTTTGGCTCCAGATGAAAAGCCCACCCCAGTGGATGACCAGATCCTATCCGTGAAGTCGGGTGCTCGGTCCTGCACATGGTGGCCGCTTCTTCGCTACTGAAACTGTTCAGGCGGTCCTCGAGCTTGGTTCTAGTGTTACCAGCTCCATCGCATGACCGTGCAGATGGATGTCCGTGACAGCGCCTCCGTGGCACTGGCACGCCGCCTAGGATCGCGACTGGAGGTCCATCACCTCCAGAATAGGGTCAACAAGGGCGAATGGACTGACACCGCGTCACCCGGCGGGCCCACAACCTACATCTCGGCCCATCAGCACCGACAGTCCAGACGAGTCACACCCCAGAACCAAAACCGCCCTGTCAACTCGCAGGGGTGCGTTTTGATTTTCGTCACTTCGGCGCCAGAGCGGAACGAAACGTAATCAGCTACTATTATCTGTAGACGTTTCATACCGTCCAAGTTGCGGTGAGACCGTGACACCGATCACCCCGTCAACCGCTGATCGCGCTGGACTGTCCCGCACCGGCCTCTACCGGGCAGCCTGCGCTGGCGACCTGACCCGGGTCGCACGCGGCATCTACCTCCTCGCAGATGCGCCAGCCGTGGACTGGAGCCTGGTCGAAGCCGCAACCCGGCGATCCGATGCAACTATCTGCCTCGCTTCTGCGCTCGCCCACCATGACTTGACCGACGCCATTCCTGACACTCTCGATGTCGCGATCCCCCGTGGAGGGCGTTCTCCTGCAACCGAGCACGTGATCACCTGGCACCAGTTCGATGCCGCCACCTTCGACCTCGGTCGGGACGAGATTCCCATCGAAGGTACGGACCTGTCGATCGGGCTCTACTCTCCCGAACGCTGCATCGCGGACGCGTTCCGCCTGCGCGGCCAGCTCGGCTACGAGACTGCGCGAGACGCCCTCAAGGAATGGCTGCGCCGCGGCGGGAAACCCAACACCCTGATGCGGATCGCCCTGCAGCTCCCCCGAGCCAAGACTCCGCTGCTTCACGCCTTGGAGACGCTGTCATGACGCGCGGCGAAGAAGTCTTCACCATCCTCCAGTCCAAGGCTCGATCCACGGCGAGCAGAACCGGAGGGCCGGCGCCCACCCAGGAATACCTGGTTCGGCACCTACTCGAGTCCTTCCTGGACCGCCTCATCCGCAGCGAGCACGGGGATGACTTCGTACTCAAGGGCGGAATCCTGCTTGCAGTGCTGGGGCGGGGTTTCCCTGTGGATCAGTCGGCGGCGACTATCTGCCTCGCCACCTTGATCGCCTTGCTGTTGCCCTTCCGTGCGGCCAGTGCCGCGATGGTGGGCAGGTCCGGTTTCCCGGGTACTTCCGGTAGGAGATGGAGCACCGACTCCAGGACGGTCGCGACCCCGGTGGGGAGTTTCTCCATTCCCGCCAGTTCCTCCGCGATCCTCGTCAGCAGCGGCCACGCCAGGGCCAGACCACCGGCCTCCGCGAGTGTCGTGAGCATCGCCG
>ERZ773066.1471-NODE-1471-length-12020-cov-3.747931_pt1 | contig 12020 bp, 6 predicted proteins | sample MGYA00580573_ERZ773066 | MGnify/ENA primary metagenome ERZ773066 (study PRJEB29015, sample SAMEA2738128) | human oral metagenome | biome: human oral; feature: human-associated habitat; material: saliva | place: China | collected 2203 ... | reverse complement strand
ACCCTTTTACGTAGCCTAGTTTGGGATATGTCAAAAGATAACGCAAAAATATGCCAGTTGTTCATTGCTACACATAATCTATATTTTCATAAAGAAGTATCATTTGACCGTAGATTTCCTAAAGGAATGAAAGCAGAAACTCGCTTTTGGCTTGTGAGAAAAGTAGGAGGGAAGTCGTCGATTGAACCGTGCGAAAAAAATCCAATCACATCCAGCTATGAAGCGTTGTGGGATACTGTCATAAGAGCTACAGAAAATCCAGGCGCAACAGAGCTGATGTCATTACAAAATACGATGAGAAGAATATTGGAATACTGTTCTACTTTTTACGAAAAAAACTCTTTAGATGATTTACCATTGCAGTTTCAAGGAGATGATCGTATCATTGCAAAAGCACTGGTCTCCTGGCTACATAATGGATCACATAGTAGTATGGATGATTTTAACTATACTCCTCCACATTCTGATGGAACTGCACGATACCTTACCATGTTTAAGAATGTTTTTCAAAAAGCAGGACACATTGCACACTATAACATGATGATGAGAATTAAAGAGAACGACTGAATAGGGAGATCGTATCGATCCACCTTGCTGATGCGGCATAGGTGGATCTTTTTATTTAGTTGAAATATGCTATAATAACTCCAAGGAGGGCGAAATGACGAGTATATGACAGTAACAATAAATATGGACATGACAGAAGAATACAAGGCAAAGCCCATCCTAAAGTGGGCAGGCGGGAAAACGCAGCTGCTCGGGGAGTTGTGTGCGAAAGTACCGCCGCACTATGGGAAATACATTGAGCCGTTTTTTGGCGGCGGGGCATTGTTTTTCGCGTTGGAGCCGGAGCACGCTGTTCTTGCGGACAGTAATCCGGAGCTCATCAATATGTACCGTGAAGTCGCATCGAATGCAGAGCAGGTCATCGCATATCTGGAGCAGTATGAGAATACCAGCGAGCGCTTCTATGAGGTGCGAGCACTCGATTGGGGGCACCTGCCTCCAACAGAGGCTGCTGCACGGATGATCTTCCTCAACAAGACGTGTTTTAACGGACTTTATCGTGTCAATAAAAAGGGGCAGTTCAATGTTCCTTTTGGGCGGTATAAAAATCCAAAAATCTGTGATCGTGCGGCGATTCTTGCGGCGTCGCGTGTCCTTTCGCGTGCAGAGATCATCTGTGGCGATTATCTGGATGTATTGGAACATCATGCGGCGGCGGGGGATCTGATCTTTCTGGATCCGCCGTACCTGCCGATCTCGGCGTATGCGGATTTCAAGCGCTATACGAAGGAGCAGTTCTACGAAGAGGATCATGTGCGTCTCGCAGAGATGGTCGCACGTCTCTATGAGCGCGGGTGCTATGTGATCCTTACGAACTCGAATCATCCGCTTGTGCATGAGCTTTATGCGCTATACCGGATTGACATCATCCAGACGAAGCGGCATATTTCCTGCAATGGGAAGAGTCGTAAAGGAGAAGATGTAATCGTAACAGCAACCCCTGCGCCGTATCCGCGTATTACGCTCGGCGAGGTACCTCTTTCGCCGCAGGCTTCACACTATCCGCCGACGCGCTTCATGGGTTCGAAGCAGAAGCTTCTCCATGAGGTTTGGGCGGTCACGTCACAGTTTGGCGCAGAGACCATTACAGATCTCTTTTCTGGCTCGGGGATTGTCAGCTATATGTTCAAGGCGCAGGGCAAGACTGTCTTGAGCAATGATTATATGGCGATGTCAGCGACGTTCTCAAAGGCGATGGTGGAAAATAATACGGTTACACTTTCGTCACGCACGGCGGAGGAGCTTCTTCTCGCACAGAAGGAATCGGATCACTTTGTTGCACAAACGTTTCAAGGAATCTACTATACCGATGCGGAGAATGAGCTGATTGATACGCTGCGGACAAATATTCGTGATCTGCATAATCCGTACGAGCGAGCGATTGCGATGACGGCACTCATTCGTGCATGTATCAAGAAACGTCCACGCGGTATCTTTACATATACAGGGCATCGTTATGATGATGGCAGAAAAGATCTGAAAAAATCATTGGCAGAACAGTTCCTTGCAGCAGTAGAATTGGTGAATGCGGCGATCTTTGACAACGGTCGGGTGAACCGCTCGCGCTGGGGCGATGCGATGACGCTCCGAACACCGGCGGATCTCGTCTACATGGATCCGCCCTACTACTCGCCGCTCTCGGACAATGAATATGTGCGCCGTTACCATTTCGTTGAGGGACTTGCACGGGATTGGGAGGGCGTGGAGATTCAGGCGCATACGCTGACGAAAAAATTCAAGTCCTATCCAACTCCATTCTCCTCACGTCTCGGTGCGGCAGAGGCATTTGACCGCCTGTTTCGTAAGTTCGCTCAGAGCATTCTGGTTGTGTCTTACTCCTCAAACAGCCTGCCGACGCAGGAGGAGATGCTTGCTCTGATGGCAAAATACAAGGAGCACGTTGAGGTAATACCTGTGGACTATCGCTACTCATTCGGCAATCAGGGGGCTGCGAAAACACATCGGAACTCTGTGCAGGAGTATCTCTTTGTCGGGTATTGAGGGGATGTGATGATGGTGCGGGAAATCGATATCTGGTTGGTCGGCAATACGGGGTTGCGCAGCCCGAACCGTATTCAGGAGGGCTTTCGTATCTACGCAGAGTCTTCATTTGTGGGGAATTTTCGCGGGCGGGACAACGAAATCGGTTTCATGAATCTCCTCAATGAACGCGGCATCATTCACAATGAGGCTGGCAAGGATGCCTCCGGCAGTCATGCACGAAAGTGGCGGCTGATGTTCGCGAAGAACGGACTGATCTATCCGCAACTAAAAAAAGAGGATGGCTCGCAGGATTCTCTGGGCGCACTTGATACGATTACACCATTTGGGCGTACGTTCCTCATAGCGGATACCTATCCGGCAATGCAGGAATGCTTCCTCCGTGCGATGAGCGTTGCACAGTTTCCGTTGCCGGGGGAAGGTTATTTCGCACCACTTCGTTGGGTGCTGACAATTATGTTAGAGCTCGAGCGACGCACGGGTTCGTCTGAGATCAGTCGCATCGAGTTTGCCCTTTGGGCACAGACGACAACCCCGCAGGACGATCTCTCTGACGTTGTGGATCGCATTCTTGACCTCAGGGAGCGTCGTCAACATGCTGCGTCGAAGAGGAAGTTTGATCGCGGCGAAATCGAACGGCGTGCGGAGTGCTACCACAAGAAAGCGGATAATTTTCTCGACTACGCAGATATGAATATGCGCTATCTCAGGATCACAGGCATCTTCCAACGCAGAGGAAGAGGGCTGATGATCCTACCGATGAAGCATGTTCTGGCGGAGCAGCTTGCGCAGCCATCGGTGTCGGAGAATTCGCTCCTGCATTCATATAAAGTATTGTGTGCCGGAGCTCCTCTGCCAACGGACGATGTTCCCGTTGCACGCAAATTGTTGGATGCGCTGCAAAAACTCCTAAAGGAGCGGCACATCGCATTTGAGCCTCCCGTGCCACCTCTCGACACAGCGGTACAGATCAATGTTGCACGGCAAAGTCTTGAGCAGCTCTTGGCGCAGACGGACGAATTACAGTATGCGCAGCGTCAATGCTACGAGTGGCGTGAGATCTCGGACTATATGACACTTATCCTGCGCGGCGGCGGCAAGAAGACCTATGATGAGGACTATGAAATCGAGGTGCCGCGGGATGAGCTGCCTGTGTACCTCGAGTGGATTCTGTGGCGTGCAATCCTTGCCATCAATCACCTGACTACGATGCCGTACGAGGTGCGCGGGTTTAAGATGGATGCGGACTTTATGCCGGTCAGCACCGCAGGCGGCGGCAAGGGCGATCTCTACAGCGAGTTCGACGATTTTGCGATCCTCACGGAGGTCACGATGTCCTCGTCATCGCGGCAGGAGGCGATGGAGGGGGAGCCGGTGCGACGTCATGTTTCTGATGCGGTTCTCCGATGGGCACCCAAGCCGGTCTACGGACTCTTTATTGCGGTGAAAATTGATACGAATACGGCAGAGACATTTCGCCATGGGATATGGTATACGAAAGAGGATGTGCGGCAGGAGCTGCAGATCGTTCCATTGACACTGGCACAGTATCAGGCGTATTTCAATGCCATGTTTGAATCTGGCAAGATATCACCGTTTCATGTACGTGAACTGCTTTTGTACTGTGGAAAAAATCGTGCGGCAATGGATGCACCCGCATGGAAGAGACATATTGAGCACGTCGTTCGAATACGGACAGAGGCACTTCGCGCTTCCTACGTTTACGAGGCACCTCCGATGCAGGCAGCAGCAGATCCATTTGCTCCCTATAGGAAAGAATGAGAAATGTCCCTTATAAATAATAACGGGGCAGCTGAACGAAATTAGCTTTTCGTTCAGCTGCCCCGTTATCTTTCTCGTTTATCTCACCTGCACGTCTTTCACGTAGACGCAGCGGCAGAGGAGGGCAGCGACACCGGCAATCAGTGCCCCGATGTAGCCGATGTGGGCAAGGTGGTCAGCCCCCGCAGCGAGCCCGCCGATGTACGTCCCGCCGCCGATGCCGAGGTTAAAGATCCCCGAGTAGATCGCCGTCGCGACCGTCGATGCGTCGCGCGGGACGATGGTGAGCACCTCCGCCTGGAACATCGTATTGTAGAGCGTCGCGAGCACGCCGAGCACCATCGTCAGCACGATCATCGTGCCGACGGAGATGGCTGCCGCCTGCCAGAGAGAGAGCATGGCGGCAACCCCGACCAGACACCAGCGCAGCAGGGAGAAGCGGTGCCTGCCGTACATACGTGAGAACACGAGGCTCGCGATGATGCCGCTCACCCCGAGCAGCATGAGTGCTGCCGTAATGAGATCCGGCGAGAACGAGGCGACCGTATGCAGGAACGGCTCGATGTAGCTATACATCGTGAAATACGCCGTCGCAAAGAGCGCCGTCATGACGTAGATGCACGCGAGCGCAGGCTGACGCACGAGCGACGGCAGCTCGCGGACACTGACCCCCGCCCCCGGCGTGCGCTGCGGCAGGAGAACGGCGAGATAGACGAACGCGGCAGCGGCGACCACGGCGAGCAGGAGAAACGTCATGCGCCACCCTGCGGCGAGCCCGATCACGCGGCCGAGCGGGAGCCCGACAATCGTCGCGACCGAGCTGCCCGTCACGATCATACCGAGTGCCGTCGGCTGATGCTCACGCGTCACGAGACGCGTTGCGAGCGGCGCGGCGATCGACCAGAAAATCGAGTGCGCGCAGGCGACGACAATACGCGCCCCGAGCAGCATCTCATAGCTCGTCGCGATCCCTGAGATCATCTGCCCGATACCGAAGAGCGCCACCATCAGGAGCAGCAGCTTCTTCAGCTCCATCCGGCAGGTCAGCAGCATCAGCGGCAGCGACAGCAGCGCCACCACCCACGCGTAGATCGTGATCATCTGCCCCGTCGCCGCCTCCGTCATGGAGAACGACTCCGAGATATCGATGAGCAGCGCGATCGGCATAAACTCCGACGTGTTGAAGATAAACGCCGTAATCGTGATTCCAAACAGCATCATGTACTGGCGCGGCAGCATCGTCATAATACATCCCTCCCTATCTGTATTTTCCTTGTGTGACAGTATCCACATTGTAAGGAAAAATAAAAAAAATGCAAGGGGGGAAACGCCCTTTTTTACGGAAATTCCGCGATATCCTTAAGGAATCGCTGATAAAATGAAGTCCGTCGGATTGGTGCAGATTTTTTGTCCTGTCAAGGAGACAAACCGGACGCATAGCAGAGGCTATGTGGAGGATTTGTCGACACAGACAGGGCGAAAAAGATGTACTAAGACGGCGGTGCTGAATTTATCAGTGCTTCCTTAAAGCTGTAAAATTGTGATAATGGCGCGCGTATGTTACCTATGTTATAATGATGATATAATTTTAATGTGAACGTTGCAGCATCTCGTTCCATGATCGCTTGAAAGAAACATAGAGCTGCGAAAGACTAGGTGGAGCAAAGTGAAGATATTCGACAACATCACGAACACCGTGCGTGATGACCTGCGCGCTGAGATCGTGTGCGACAGCAGAGTGTCCATTGCGGCGGCGTGTTTCTCCATGTATGCGTATCAGGAGCTGCGCGACCAGCTGGCGTCCGTGGAGGAGTTCCGCTTTCTCTTCACCTCGCCCACATTCATTCGGGAAAAGGCGGCAAAGGAGAAGCGCGAGTTCTACATCCCGCGTATCTCGCGTGAGACGAGCCTCTACGGCACCGAGTTCGAGGTGCGCCTGCGCAACGAGATGACACAGCGTGCGATTGCGAAGGAGTGCGCGGACTGGATCCGTGCCAAGGCGCGGTTCAAATCCAACACTGGCGGCGAGCAGATGATGGGCTTCATGACCGTCTCCTCTGCCGAGAAACAGACCGTCTATGTCCCGATGAGCGGCTTTACCACCGTGGATCTCGGCTGCGAGCGCGGCAACAATGCCTATAACATCGTGCAGTGCATGGACGAGCCGCAGGCAGCGCAGATGTATATGCGCACCTTCGACGAGCTCTGGAACGACCCCGCGCGCATGCAGGACGTCACGGATGCCGTCATCGAGAACATCAGCACCGCCTATGCAGAGCATGCGCCCGAGATGATCTACTTCACAACGCTCTATCACGTATTCAGCGAGTTTCTGGACGACCTCTCTGAGGACGAGCTCCCGAACGAAGCCACGGGATTCAAAGAGAGCAAAATATGGAGCATGCTCTACGACTTCCAGCGCGACGCCGTCCTCGCCATCATCCACAAACTCGATACATACAACGGCTGCATCCTCGCGGACAGCGTCGGCCTCGGCAAGACATTTACCGCACTTGCCGTCATGAAATACTATGAGAACCGCAACAAGAACGTCCTCGTCCTCTGCCCGAAAAAACTCGGAGAGAACTGGAACACCTACAAGGACAACTACGTCAACAACCCACTTGCTGCGGATCGCCTGAACTACGACGTACTCTATCACACCGACCTATCGCGCAGCCACGGACAGTCAAATGGGCTTGATCTGGATCGCCTGAACTGGGGCAACTACGACCTCATTGTGATCGACGAGTCACATAACTTCCGCAACGGCATCGGGACGCACAGCCGCACACAGGAGAACCGCTATCAGCGGCTCATGGAGCGCGTCATCCGCGCGGGTGTTCGGACGAAGGTGCTCATGCTCTCTGCGACGCCGGTCAACAACCGATTTACCGACCTAAAGAACCAGCTCGCCCTCGCCTATGAGGGACACGCGGCAAATCTCGATGAGCGACTCGGCACATCGAGAAGTCTCGAGGACATCTTTCGGCAGGCGCAGAGCGCATTTAACACATGGAGCAAAGAGGCGCCCGGGGAACGCACGACGGACACACTGCTGCGCAAACTCGACTTTGACTTCTTTGAGCTGCTCGACAGCGTCACCATCGCGCGCTCGCGCAGACACATCGAGAAATATTATGACACGAGCGCCATTGGCAAATTCCCCACGCGCCTAAACCCCATCTCCCTTCGCCCGCAGCTCACAGATCTGGCGGACGCGATCAACTACCATGAGATCTACGAGCAGCTCATGCAGCTCACACTCTGCATCTATACGCCGTCGGACTACATCCACCCGAGCAGACGGGACAAATACAAAGACCTCACCCACAACAAGGGGGAGAACCTGACACAGACAGGACGCGAACGCGGCATGCAGCGCCTCATGAGCATCAACCTGCTCAAGCGCCTCGAGAGCTCCGTCCACTCATTCCGCCTGACCCTTGGTAAAATCAAGGCGGGCATCGATGCGGCGATCACGGAGATCAATCGCTTCGAGCAGTCCGGCCATACGGATCTCCCCCTGTATGAGATGGAGACAACGGACCTCGACATGGACGACGAGAACACCGAGCTCTTTGCCGTCGGGAAAAGAGTACCCATCGATCTGGCAGACATGGACTGGAAATCCTGGCGGAGGGAGCTGACAAAGGACAGTGAAATACTGGCCGTCCTCACGAAAATGGTGGCGGACATCACCCCTGCACACGATACGAAGCTGCAGGAACTCCTGCGCCTCATCGCGGACAAGATCGAGCACCCCATCAACGAAGGCAATCGCCGTGTTCTCGTCTTTTCGGCATTTTCTGATACAGCGGAGTACCTCTACGAGCACGTCAGTACGTATCTCAAGGAAACATACGGATGCGACACGGCTCTCATCACCGGCTCCATCGACGGGCGCACAACGATCGCGGGCTTTCGCGCAACGCTCAACAACGTACTGACCTGCTTCTCTCCCCTCTCGAAGGGGCGGGACGTACTCATGCCGGGCAGCACGGCGGACATCACCGTCCTGATCGCGACGGACTGCATCTCTGAGGGACAGAACCTGCAGGACTGCGACTACATGGTCAACTACGACATCCACTGGAACCCCGTGCGCATCATCCAGCGGTTTGGGCGCATCGACCGCATCGGCAGTCGGAATGCGAGTATCCAACTCGTGAACTTCTGGCCGGATCTGACCCTCGACGACTACATCAACCTCAAGCCGCGCGTCGAGTCGCGTATGCGGCTCAGCATCATGACCTCTACGGGCGACGATGATCTCATCAACCCAGAGGAAAAGGGCGACCTCGAGTATCGCAAAATGCAGCTAAAACGCCTGCAGGAGGAGGTCGTCGACATCGAGGACATGAACGACGGCATCTCCATCATGGATCTCGGGCTCAACGAATTCCGCCTAGACCTGCTCGCATATCTAAAGGACCACGGTGACATGGACAAGAAGCCGCGCGGACTGCACGCCGTCGTTCCTGCCACGGATGAGCTCGGCACAGGCGTCATCTTCGTCCTGAAGAACATCCGCAGCAGCATGGGCGTTGACACGCACAACCGTATCCACCCATTCTACATGGTCTACATCGGGCAGGATGGAACGATCCTCTGCGACTACCAGAACCCGAAAAAGATCCTCGACGACATCCGCCTCCTCTGCCGTGGGAAAAAAGAGCCCATCCGAGCAGTATACGAGCCGTTCAACCGCGAGACCAACGACGGACGCGACATGCGCAGCGTCTCTGCCCTGCTGAGCGATGCCATCCACTCCATCATTGACGTAAAGGAGGAGAGCGACATCGACAGCCTCTTCTCAGCAGGCGGGACGAGCGCCCTGCACAACGACATCGCGGGGCTCGACGACTTTGAGCTCATCTGCTTCCTCGTCGTGCGATAGATCGGAGGCGAACATGTTCGGACTGCCGGCCTCTACGGAATGCAATCGACGAATTCCAAAACAGAAATTTTATGAAAAGAGTGAGCTCAGTCCTGCCCTCAAAAAGGCGTTCAGCGCGCAGATCGCATCGATCCACTGGCGCAACAAGATCGCGCCGGAGGTGCTGAACCTCGCCGCGGGGAAGGAGGTGCGGGAGCTCGAAGTATTCGAGCTGCGTCTGAACGATGGACAGATGGACGAGGCTGTTCTGCGTCTCATTGACCGCGCGATCCCGTACCACATCCTCTTTGTCCTCGTGTGGGAGGCTCGGATGCGCCTTGCTGTTGCCTACAAAGAAACGCCCGACGCAAAGAGTACAGGCGTGCGGGTGGAGCGGTACTATTATACAGACTGGATGCCTGTGGGGGAGGCCGCTCTGCGTATCGAGGGGCTGTCGATGGATGCCGTCTATGAAAACCTCGTCCGCCGGATTGCGGGCGAGGCACTTGGGGATGCACGCACATCGACGCTCAGGGAGAGCGTCGCGGAGCAGGGGCGCAGAGAGCGGATCGAAAAGCAGATTGCCGCGCTCGAGGCGAAGATCCGACGGGAGAAACAGCCGAAGAGGAAGTTTGAGCTTGTCCAGCAGCTGCGGGCATTGGAGGCATCCCTTGGCGAAGAACAGGGATAGCTGCGCGGTTGGGGCAAGAGTGGCCTTACGACATACCGATGGCAAAGGATCGATGCTGTGCAGATATGATATAATGTGATATGAATGTGAGCGGTATAACGCAGGAGAATAGGAGAGAGCGCGATGGAGCGGATGAAGATGCACAGCAGGGACAACGTGGCGCAGAATATCGAGGCGGTGGGGCGGCTGTTTCCAAACGTTCTGACGGAGGTCGTGCGGGATGGGAAGCTCGTGCAGGCGATCGACTTTGATGTGCTGCGGCAGGAGCTGTCCCGTGAGATCGTGGAGGGGCGCGAGGAGCGCTATGCGTTCACATGGCCGGACAAGCGGCAGGCGATCCTCGCGGCGAATGCGCCGGTCGCGATGGCGCTGCGTCCCGTCGTGGCGGACAGTGTCGGGCGGGATGGCACGGCGGGCGCATTCGACAGCGAGAACCTCTACATCGAGGGGGACAATCTCGATGTGCTGAAGCTGCTGCAGGAGACGTACCTCGGCAAGGTAAAGATGATCTATATCGACCCGCCGTACAATACGGGATCGGACGCCTTTGTGTACGATGATGATTTTGCGATGGAGAGTGGGGACTTCGTTGCGGCGAATGCTCCCTATGATGAGCATGGGAATGTGGTCTATGATTTCAAAAAGAATCTGGACAGCAACGGGCGTTTCCATACGGACTGGCTAAATATGATCTACCCGCGCCTCAGGGTGGCGAAGTCGTTGCTCGCGGATGATGGGGTTATCTTTATCAGTATTGATGACAATGAAGTACATAATTTACGAAAAGTTTGTGATGAGATTTTCGGGGAGCAGAATTTTATTGCTATGTTTCCATGGAGAAAACGTACTGCAAAATCAGACGTTCCTTATGGAATTTCTCAAGATTATGAATGGATACTTTGCTATGCAAAATCGAACTGTTTTTCTGCAAGTGTTGAGGGAAATGTCAGAGTATATTATGAGACGGAAGATTTCCCCGGAAAACCGTGGCGTATTCATGACCTAACAAAACAGACAACTGCAAGCGAACGTCCAAATAGTTTTTTTACGATCGTTAATCCTCGAACTCATGAAAGTTATCCGGCTAACCCTAATCGTACATGGGCTATTACAGAGGAAACATTTCAAAGATATTATTCCGAAAATCGAATAGTATTTCCAGGGGATTATGATTTTTTAAATATATCCAGACCTGTGTTACGGTATTGGAAAGAATCTGATATGGCTAAGGCAGGAGCAGGGTATGGGCGTGTGGCTGTTAGTACGAAGTTTCCTGATAAGATAGGTATGTCACAAGATGGAACCAAAGAGCTTACAGCGCTAATGGGGCAGAAAGCGTTTGCATTTCCTAAGCCTGTATCTTTGATTAAATTTTTAATGACAATAATTGCAGATGAAGATGCTCTTATCCTCGATTTCTTCTCCGGCTCTGCCACCACCGCCCATGCCGTGATGCAGCTGAACGCCGAGGATGGTGGTCATCGTAAATTCATCATGGTGCAGCTGCCCGAGGTGACGGACGAGGGCGGTACGGCATATCGGGCGGGCTATCGGAACATCTGCGAGATCGGCAAGGAGCGCATCCGTCGTGCGGGGGCGAATATCGCGGCGGAGGCGGGCGAGAAGGCGGCAGGGCTTGACCGCGGATTTCGCTGTCTGCGGCTCGACACGAGCAATATGACCGATGTCTACTACGCGCCCGATGCGGTGACGCAAGACGGGCTTTTCGCGCAGGTGGACAATGTCAAGGCGGATCGCACACCGGAGGATCTGCTCATCCAGACGATGCTCGATCTCGGCATTCTGCTCTCGGCGCCGATTGCGGTGGAGGAGATCGCGGGGCAGCGGGTCTTTAACGTCGCGGACGGATTCCTCCTCGCGTGCTTTGACCGCGCGGTGACGGATTTGGCGGTGACGGCAATCGCAAAGCGAAAGCCCACCTACGCGGTGTTCCGTGACGCCTCGATGGCGGACGACTCTGCGCTCACGAACTTCGACCAGCTCTTTGAAGCGTACAGCCCCGCAACGGTGCGGCGGGTGCTGTAGCGGGGATGAACAGGAGGAGTCATGATGCAAAAGCCTGTATTTACCATGGAGCAG
>ERZ773066.1470-NODE-1470-length-12029-cov-30.837147_pt1 | contig 12029 bp, 4 predicted proteins | sample MGYA00580573_ERZ773066 | MGnify/ENA primary metagenome ERZ773066 (study PRJEB29015, sample SAMEA2738128) | human oral metagenome | biome: human oral; feature: human-associated habitat; material: saliva | place: China | collected 2203 ... | reverse complement strand
GCGATGGCGACCGGTTGGCTGAACCTGGGTGGCACTTGGTACTACCTGAACGCCTCGGGTGCGATGGCGACTGGCTGGCTGGACCTGGGTGGCACTTGGTACTACCTGAACGCCTCGGGTGCCATGGCGTCCGGGTGGATCAACCTCGGTGGCACCTGGTACTACCTGGACGCCAACGGCGTATGGGTCAAGTGACCTGATCGCCTCTACAACACGGGCCGGGCCCGGGGACGTCACACCCAAGCGTCTCCGGGTCCGGCCCTTTTGACATTTCAGATCGTCTTAATTGTTTCGTTAGCAATCTGAAGATTGTCAGTCGCGTCTTTTCCGGTAGCGTTGTGCTAGGCGGCTGCGACGTGGGAGCGCCCACGCTGGCAGTGGTCGTCTGTGACACTAATTGGAGAAGGTTTATGTCAATGAAGAAACCAGCTGTCCTCCTGGCGTTTGTCGGTGCGTGCGCGCTTGCGTTTACGGGTCCGGCGTCCGTGGCCTCACCGCTGCGCGCGGATCCGGTGCCTGCGGAGGATACCCCGGCCTCGTCCCTGCCGGTCGGCGACCTTGATACGGCGCTGACCTCGAAGGATGGGCAGGCACCGGAGGTTGCCGAAGTCGTCGACCGGGACTTGGCGCGACTTGTCGGCGTCATCATGCAACTCGAGGAAGGAATTGAACGTAGCGCTGCTCTTGCGTCCGTGAACGAGGCCGTGGCCGCGTCGTTTCCAGGAGTGCAGGTCCGGGTGGAGCGGGAGTACGCCAACGTCCTGGATGGCTTCGCGCTGAGCGCCCCGCCGGCAGCCTGGAGAAGATTCGCGGTGTGGCGGGGGTCAAGGCGGCCTTCTTGGAGCGCGAGGGGCACGTCAGTGGTGTGGCCGCCGTTGACGCGGAGGGCGGCACCAGGGCTTCGCAGATCGAGGGGCAGGATCCTGCGAACCTGAGTGCCCAGCTCATGATGCGCACCGACCAGGTGACTCAGAAGGGCGAGGGGAAGGTCGTCGCCATCATCGACACGGGTGTCGACATGACGCACCAGGCGTTCACGCCCGCGCTCACGGCCACGCCCGCCCTGTCGGAGGACAGGGTGGATGAACTCAAGGCCCAGTTGGGGGAAGGGAAGATCGGCGTCTATGCGAATGAGAAGTTCCCCTTTGCCTACGACTACGCGGACGGTGACAACGATGCCTCGCCGCGTGAGGGAGGGTCGGGCTTCCATGGGACGCGCGTCGCGGGTATCGCGGCGGGTAACGCCGACAAAATTGTCGGCACCGCCCCGGACGCTCAGATCATCGTCGGCAAGGTGACGCGCTCCGAGGATGATGCGCTGCTGGATTCCGCTCTGCTGGCCTCCCTCGACGACATGCTGGTCCTGCATCCGGACGTCATTAACCTGTCGCTGGGCTGGACGGCTGGCATGGATAACGAGGCGGACACAGTCTATGCGACCGTCTACAAGAAGCTGCAGGAGGTGGGGATCACCGTCAATGCGGCTGCGGGCAACGCTTTTTCGACCGGGTACGGCAACATGTCTCGTAAGGGCCTGCCCTATGCTTCAGACCCCGACTCCTCGGTCATTGATGAGCCTGCGACCTACCCCTCGGTGGTCGCCGTCGCCTCCGTCGAGAACGCGCTCATCCGCAATGCCTTCACGGCAGCTGGGAAGGATATTGGCTACCAGCGTTCGCGCGGCATGAATGGCGAGAAGGTCGCTTACTTCTCCGACCTGCCCGCCGGCACCTACGAGTATGTGGATGCGGGATTCGCTTCCGAGGAGGACGCCGCCGCCCTCACGGAAAAGTATCCGGATGGCCTCACCGGCAAGATTCGCTTGTCTCGCGCGGCAACATGACCTACCAGAAGAAGGTCGAGAACCTGTACGACCTGCATCCCGCGGGCGTCCTCGTCTACAACAACGTTTCGGTCGGCTCCCTCATCATCATGAACCTGACGACCCAGGACGTGCCCGCCGCGTTTATCTCGCAGGCGGATGGCCAGGCCATGCTGGAGGCCGCCGACCATCACCTGACCATCGTTGAGGGCAAAGTTCTGGAACCCACCAGCTCCTACTGGATGAACGAATTCTCCTCGTGGGGTACCTCTCCCGACCTGCGCCTCAAGCCCGAGATCGCGGCACCCGGCGGTAACATCCTCTCCTCCGTTCCCGGAGGCGACTACGACCACTTCTCCGGCACGTCCATGGCGACCCCGCAGATGTCGGGTATCAGTGCGATCGTCCTCCAGCGTGTTCAGAACGATCCGCTCTTCGCTTCGATGAGCGTGCGTGAGAAGGTGGATGTTGTCCAGAATCTCATTATGGGCACCGCCCGCCCCCTGACCGACGCGGCCCAGGACAGTGGGGCGCTGTATTCTCCGCGCAAGCAGGGTTCTGGCCTGGTTGATGCTCTGGCGGCCACGACCTCGTCTGTGTATCCGACCGTCGAGGGTGCCTCCGAGGTCTCCCGGCCCAAGGCTGACCTGGGGGATGGTACGACGGGCTGGCACTTTGACGTCATCCTGCACGACCTCTCTGACACGGAAGCGACCTATGAGCTCGGCTCGCAGGCGCTCTCTGAGATCGTCGACGGCGGCTTCTTCACGGAGCATTCCTCGGATTGGCGAGGTCGTGGTGTGGCTGTGTCGTACAGTGGTGCGGTGTCGGGAGCGGGGGAGGGGGCGACTGTCACTGTGCCTGCGAAGGGTGAGGCCACCGTTGGCGTTGACATCGTGCCCGGGTTCGAGTTTGCCCAGTATGTCGCTGACAATGCTTCCTCGGGGACTTTCCTGGATGGCTTTGTGCGTTTTACCTCGCGCACCGAGAGCCAGCCCAGCCTGTCCGTGCCTTACCTGGGCTTCTACGGCGACTGGGGCAAGCCGGCAATCTTTGACGCACTCGCCTCCGAGGGCTACGGGCACACTCACGCCTCACAGATCGTGAACGGCGCGACCGGCAATCAGCTAGGCTACAACCCCCTTATCAAGGTGGGTGCACGCGAGGGTCGGCCCAACGCCGACCGCTACGTCATCTCGCGCTCCGGGGCTCCGGGTGCGCCCACGATCCTCGACCCCCGCACGGGCACGCTGCGCAGCGTCCACACGCTCACCAGCACCTACACGAACGAGGCCGGGGAGAAAGTCTCCTCCGTCACGAACCATCGGAACTGGAAGTCCGTGTATCTGACGAGCACCGAAGAGAACACGTGGGTCGAGGCCTACCACGAGTCCACTGCGCTGGACGCACGCTCTGACGCCTACAAGGACCTGCCCGACGGTGAGTACACGCTGATGATTGAGGCGAGCAACGACGGGCCGTCAAGCGCAGAGCAGTCGATCTCCTACACGTTCCGCCTCGACGCGACCGCGCCCGTCATCTCCAACCTGACGTACGGGGGTGAGGGGCCGAACCTGGTCATTTCCTTCGACGTCACCGATGCCTCGCCCCTGGCTGGCGTCGACCTGTACGATCCTGCCGACGGCCTGTGGTTCTACCGCCACATTTTCACCCCCAGCGAGGGCAGCGTCGGCGAGGATGGGATCTACAGCTACCACGTGGAGCTGCCCATCATGACGATCATGCAGGCGTGGGAGAATCAAGGCGGAACCGGGGGAGTTGTCGCGCACCCCTACGTGCTCGCATGGGACTACGGCCTGAACCCCTCCGATCCCGTGACCCTGGACCTGCCCACCAATAACAATCCGGACGTCCGGCTTCCCTGCGCCGATCCTGCGGGTGGTTCCTGGGTGAAGGATTCCGTCGGCTGGTGGTACCGCTGCGCGGACGGCGTGACCTACCTGAAGGCGGGTTGGTTCACCATCAATGGCTCGGAGTACCAATTCGGTCCGTCCGGCTACATGATGACCGGGTTCCTCAAGCGTGTGAGCGGAGAGTGGGTCTACGCGGACCCCGAGGGTGCTCTGGTGGGCGGCTGGGTCCGCGATGGAGCGTATGGAGGACCCTATTGGTATTACTTCGACCCAGCCACGAAGGTTATGCGCACCGTATGGTTGTTCGAGCGCGGTTCCTGGTACTATCTGGGAGCTTCCGGCAATATGCACACTGGATGGATCACGTACGGCAGCTCCTGGTGCTATATGGACTCAACTGGAGCGATGCGCACTGGATGGTTCAACCAGGGGGGCACCTGGTACTATCTGGGGTCCGATGGGGTGATGCTGACCGGTGTGCAAAAGATCAATGGGCGCGCCTATACTTTCGACCCTTCGGGCGCGTTAGTCGGGTGATGTGAGGGGGAGAAGACCGCACAAAGCCTGGGTTCGATGGTGCTTCGTGAGAACATCACCGAACCCAGGCCTTGTCGTTGAAAAAGTGTCGGGATTTTGCAAAAGGGCTTCCAGATTCTGCGATAAGTGTTGTACTCTAGTTCCGGGTGACCAATAGGTCAGACTTTAGGTAGGCCTGTAAGGGTCCCCAGACGCCAACATTGGAGTTAGACATATGACACTGAAGAAACCGGCGAAACTCATCGCTATCGCCGGCGCATGCGCGGTTGCAGTCGCGCTGCCGACGTCTCTTGCGCTGCCCGGGTCTTTTGGTCCCGAGGCCGATTCTGACCCCGAGGCTGCGCAATCCGCAGCCGGAGTGGTCGCGCAGCCTGAGCCCGAGCCTGAACTGCCCGTGGGTAACGCTGAAAATGCGTTGACCTCAGAGGAGGGCGAGCAGGTGGTTGATGGGGAAACTCAGGCCTCCACCGATGACGGATCCTCGCGCGTCGTGGATATGATCGTCCAGCTGAAGGACGGCACCGACACCGCCGCCGCCCTCGCCTCTATCAACTCGGCCGTGGCTGCGGCCTACCCGGACGCCTCTGCCGAGGTGAAACGCGAGTACAGCAACACATTTACGGGCTTCGCGCTGAGCGCCCCCATCGGCTCGATGGATGCGATCCGCGGCGTGAGCGGTGTCCAGAGCGCCTTCCTTGATCGCGAGACCCAAGTCAGCGACGATGCAAACGGCGACTCTGACGATGCGGGCAGCGGTTCCGCAACGACTGCGTCACGTTCGCAGCACCCCGATAACCTGAGCGCGCAGATCATGATGCACGCTGACAAGGTTACTCAGAAGGGCGAAGGCAAGGTCGTCGCCATCATCGACACGGGCGTGGAAATGAACCACCCCGCATTCTCGGGAGCCCTGCACGGAACTCCCGCGATCGACAGTTCCAAGGGCGCATCTCTGGCACAGCAGGTGGGCAAGAGCGGCACCTACGTGTCCGAGAAGTTCCCCTTCGCCTACGACTACGCGGACGGTGACAACGATGCCTCCCCGGCGGGTGCCCACGGTACGCACGTCGCCGGCATCACCGCAGCCAACGGTGATCAAATCATGGGTATCGCCCCCGATGCTCAGATCATCGTTGCGAAGGTTGCGCGCAGCCGCGGTGGCGGCATCCCCGACTCCGCGCTGCTCGCAGCCCTGGATGACATGGCTACTCTGCATCCTGACGCCGTGAACATGTCCCTCGGCCGCACAGCCGGCATGGACAGCGATGCCGACACCCTGTTCGCGGGCGTGTACGAGAAGCTGCAGGAGAAGGGCATCACTCTCGACGTTGCCGGAGGCAACGAGTTCCAAGCCGGCTACGGCAACAAGTCGGGCAAGAACCTGCCCTACGCCTCCGACCCGGACTCCTCGACCCTGGGTGAGCCTGGCTCCTTCGCTCCTGTGGTCACGGTCGCGTCCATCGAGAACGCGAGGAACGGGGCAAACGGCAACTACAAGATGTCCGATTTCAGCTCGTGGGGCGTGTCTCCTGACATGCGTCTCAAGCCTGAGGTGACCGCTCCCGGCGGCAACATCTACTCCTCCGTGCCCGGCGGCGGCTACCAGATGATGTCCGGTACGTCCATGGCAACGCCCCAGATGACCGGTGCCAGCGCCGTCGTGCTTGAGCGCGTTCAGAACGACCCGCTCTTCTCGTCGCTGAATGATCGTCAGAAGGTGGATGTTGTCCAGAACCTGATCATGGGAACTGCGGTCCCGGTTGTGGATCCCGGACAGGGTGGCGGTGCCTACTACTCCCCGCGTAAGGAGGGCGCAGGCCTGGCTAACCTTGAGGCTGCCACGACCTCGTCCGTGTACCCGACCGTCAACGGCGCGGCCGACGCCTCCCGCCCCAAGGCGGACCTGGGTGACGGCACCAACGGCTGGCACTTCGACGTCACCTTGCACAACGTGTCCGACACTCCTGCTACGTACGAGCTCTCTTCCCAGGCTCTGTCCGAGAACATTGAGGGCGGATTCTTCACCGGTCACTCCACTGACTGGAACGGTAAGGGCGTCAACGTCTCCTTCTCTGGCTCGAGCGTGACGGTTCCTGCCAAGGGTGAAACCACTGTCGGCATTGATATCAAGCCCGGCAACGAGTTTGCCCAGTACGTCTCCGCCAACGCCCCTGCGGGCACCTTCCTGGACGGTTTCGTGCGCTTCACCTCGCGTACGAACGGTCAGCCCGACCTGGGCGTGCCTTTCCTGGGCTTCTACGGATCCTGGGCCAAGCCGGCGATCTTCGACGCGCTCGTTTCCGAGGGCGATGCCCACGCTGCTCCCACGGGCATCTACAACGGTGACCGGGGCGGCCTCCTCGGCTACAACCCCCTCCTCAAGGGGCGGGAACGCCAGGGTCGTCCCAACGCCGAGCGCTACGTGGTCTCTCGTTCCACGGTCTCGGGTGCACCCACAGCGATCAGCCCTCGTACGGGCACGCTGCGCAGTGTTCACAAGATGACCACCACGTACACGAATGAGGCGGGCAAGAGCGTTGCCTCCTTCACCTCCTTCCAGAACTTCAAGTCCACCATCGATCCTGAAGAAGAACGGATGAGCTGGGTTGAAGAGGGACAGGAACCTCGGTCCATTGATCTGAAGGAAGGCAAGTACGCGAGCCTGCCTGACGGCAACTACAAGCTGACGATTGCCGCCAACAACGATGGCCCCTCGTCTACTGAACAGTCCATTACGTACAACTTCCGTATCGACACCAAGGCCCCCGTTGTGGACAGCGCCAAGGTGAATGGTTCCACCCTTTCGGTGGAGCTCAGCGATGAGTCGCCCCTGGCCGGCTTCACGCTGAACGATCCGAATAGCGGTCGCTACATCCACCTCGAGGTTGCTCGTGACGAGAACAGCCAGACCTACGAGAACGGTCGGTACCACTACAAGACCAGCATCGACCTGAACCAGGTTCAGGGTGGCGCCAGCAACAATCCCTACGTTGTCGCGTGGGACTACGGACTCAACCACTCCGAGCCCGTCACGATGAACGGCGGCAAGCCCGGTAACGGTGGCGGCCAGCCCGGTGTCGGCGACGATCAGCCCGGTAACGGTGGCGGCCAGCCCGGTGTCGGCGACGATCAGCCCGGTAACGGTGGCGGCCAGCCCGGTGATGACTGGGGCGACGGTCAGCCCGGTAACGGTGGCGGTCAGCCCGGTGATGACTGGGGCAACGGTGGCGGTCAGCCCGGTGACGGTGGCGGTCAGCCCGGTGACGGCTGGGATAACGGTGGCGGTCAGCCCGGTGGTAACCCGGGCCATGGCGGCAACTCCGGTTACTGCGACTTCCTGAACGGATACTGGCTGAGCGATCCGGTCGGCTGGTGGCAGAACTGCGTTGGTGGGAAGAGCCTCCCTCGCAACCAGTGGTCTAACATCGGCGGCAAGGACTATTTCGTCGGACCTGACGGAAACGCGCAGACCGGTTGGCTGAACCAGGGAGATACCTGGTACTACCTGGATCCCAACAACGGTGGCTCGATGTGCACGGGCACGCGCAACATCGACGGAAAGACCTACACCTTCGATAACTCGGGTGCACTGGTCGAGTGATCTGACAACCGTTGACGACTCACGGCCTGGGCCCGGAAACGCTGACATGACGGCGTTTCCGGGCCCAGGCCTCGTTGATGGACGGGTGCTGTGTCGCCTGTGAAACAGTTGACTGGCTTGATGACGCAAGCCGCCCCTCGCTCACGGTGGAATCGCACCACAACAAGCAGGCAGCTAACACGCAACAAGGCAAAAGAAAGTTGTCTCAACAACCCTTCACATAACATAGGCTGGAGAGTCTGACAGGACGATGCTGACCGATGTGCAAATGATAATGGACGGACCTGCACCTTCGACCCTTCGGGTGCCTTGGTGAGGTAGTCTAAGGGGAGAAAATCCTGCAAATCCTGGGTTTGATAGTATCTTGCGTGAGGTAGTCGAACCCGGCTTCATTGTTGAAAAAGTCTTGGGAATTTTGCCAAAGGGCTTCTAGATTCCGCGATAAGTGTTGTGCGCTGATGTTCAATGACCATTAGGTCAAAGTTTGTGGCACGCCCGACCGGGTCGCCCGACACATCATTGGAGTTAGACACATGACACCGAAGAAACCGGCGAAGCTTTTCGCTATCGCCGGCGCGTGCGCGGTTGCCATCGCGCTACCCACGTCCCTGGCCATGCCGGGGTCGCTCCTCCACCAGGCCGGCTCTGACGCCGACGCTGCACAGTCCGCACAGTCGGGCGCTGACGAGGCTGCGGCGAGCGAACCCGCTCCCGAGCTCCCCGTGGGCGACGTCGACAACGCGCTGACCTCCGCCGACGGCGAGTCCCTTCTCGACGAGGATGCCCCGGCCACGACCGAAGAAGACGCTTCGACCGCCGTGGATATGATCGTCCAGCTCGAGGATGGCACCGACACCGCCGCCGCCCTCGCCTCTATTAACGCGGCCGTGGCTGCGGCCTATCCGGATGCCTCTGCCGAGGTATCGCGTGAGTATACCAACGCCTTTACGGGCTTCGCGCTGAGCGCCCCCATCGGCTCGATGGATGCGATCCGCGGCGTGAGCGGTGTCCAGAGCGCCTTCCTCGATCGCGAGACCCAAGTCAGCGACGATGGCGATGACACTCCCGCCGACGCGGAGGGCACCGGCGGTGCCGACGCCTCGGCCGACTCCGGCAGTGCCGCCGACGCCGAGAGCAACCCCATGGCAGCCATGCGCGCCGCGCAGCACGGCGACGTCCTGTCCGCCCAGGTTATGATGAAGGCCGACAAGATCTCCCAGACCGGCGCTGGCAAGGTCGTCGCCATCATCGACACGGGCGTGGACATGAGCCACCCCGCGTTCTCGGGAGGCCTGCACGGAACTCCCGCGATCGACAGCTCCAAGGGCGCTGCTCTGGCGCGACAGGTGGGCAAGAGCGGCACCTACGTCAACCAGAAGTTCCCCTTCGCCTACGACTACGCGGACGGTGACAACGATGCTTCCCCGGCGGGTGCCCACGGTACGCACGTCGCCGGCATCACCGCAGCCAACGGTAGTCAGATCACGGGTATTGCCCCCGATGCTCAGATCATCGTCGGCAAGGTCGCTCGCAGCCGCGGCGGTATCCCGGACTCCGCGCTGCTTGCCGCCCTGGACGACATGGCGGTCATTAAGCCTGACGTCGTGAACCTGTCCCTCGGTCGCACGGCCGGCATGGACAGTGCGGCCGACACCCTGTTCGCGGGCGTGTACGAGAAGCTGCAGAACAACGGCACTATCGTCGACGTGGCCGCCGGCAACGAATACTCGGCTGCTTACGGCAACAAGTCGGGCAAGAACCTGCCCTACGCCTCCGACCCGGACTCCTCGACCCTGGGTGAGCCTGGCTCCTTCGCTCCTGTGGTCACGGTCGCGTCCATCGAGAACGCGAGGAACGGGGCAAACGGCAACTACAAGATGTCCGATTTCAGCTCGTGGGGCGTGTCTCCTGACATGCGTCTCAAGCCTGAGGTGACCGCTCCCGGCGGCAACATCTACTCCTCCGTGCCCGGCGGCGGCTACCAGTACATGTCAGGCACGTCCATGGCGACCCCGCAGATCACCGGCGTCAGCGCCGTCGTGCTTGAACGCGTTCAGAACGACCCGCTCTTCTCCTCGATGAGCGCGCGCCAGAAAGCCGACGTCGTCCAGAACCTCATCATGGGCACCGCTGTCCCCGTCGCCGATCCGAACGCCAGCTCCGGTGCCTACTACTCCCCGCGTAAGCAGGGCGCAGGCCTCGTGAACGTTCAGGCTGCCACGACCTCGTCCGTGTACCCGACCGTCAACGGCGCGGCCGACGCCTCCCGCCCCAAGGCGGACCTGGGTGACGGCACCAAGGGCTGGCACTTCGACGTCACCCTGCACAACCTGTCCGGCACGGCGGCGACCTACGATCTCTCCGCTCAGGCCCTGTCTGAGAACATCTCGGGCGGCCTCTTCACCGGCAGCTCCACCGACTGGAACGGCAAGGGCGTCAGCGTCTCCTTCTCCAACAACAGCGTGACCGTCCCCGCCAAGGGCGAGGCCACCGTTGGTATCGACGTCACCCCCGGCAGCCAGTTCGCCCAGTGGGTGAGCGCGAACGCCCCCTCGGGCACCTTCCTCGACGGTTTCGTGCGCTTCACGGCTCGCACGAATGGCCAGTCCGACATGACCGTGCCCTACCTGGGCTTCTACGGATCCTGGGGCACGCCTTCGATCTTCGATCAGATGGTCTCCGAGGGTGACGGCCACGCTGCTTCCTCGGCCATCTACAACGGCCAGAACGGCAGCCTCCTCGGCTACAACCCCCTCCTCAAGGGGCGGGAACGCCAGGGTCGTCCTAATGCTGAGCGCTACGTGGTCTCCCGTTCCACGGCCTCGGGCGCGCCCACGGCCATCACTCCTCGCACGGGCACGCTGCGGTCCGTCCACACGATGACCACGACCTACGCGAACGAGGCTGGCAAGAGCGTCGCTTCCTTCACCTCCACGCAGAACTGGAAGTCGGTGTATAATTCCGACGAGCGGCGGATGACCTGGGTTGAGGAAAACCACGAGTCGCGTTCGATCAACCTCAACGACTACAAGTACTCGAGGCTGCCCGACGGCAAGTACACGCTGACGATTGCCGCCTCCAACGACGGCCCCTCGCCGACGAAGCAGTCCCTGACCTACAACTTCCGCGTTGACACCAAGGCACCCGTCGTCGAGCGTGCCACGCTGAGCAACGGGGGTTCCACCCTCAACGTGGAGATTAGCGACGAGTCGCCGCTGGCTGCCTTCACGGTGAACGACCCGAACAGCGGCCAGTACATCTACAGCGACGTCATCCGTAACGACGCTGACCAGACCTACTCGAACGGTCGCTACCACTACACGGCTACCGTCGACATGAACAGGGTGAGCGGCGGCAGCAACAACAAGCCCTACGTGCTTGCGTGGGACTACGGCCTCAACCACTCCAAGGCCACCACGATCGGGACGGCTACCGGCAACGACGGCGGCAACACCGGGGACCAGCCCGGTAACGGCGGCGGCGATAACGGCGGCAACGTGTGTAGCCCCTCCATGGGTGGGCGCTGGGTGACCGACGGCTACCGCTGGGCGTGGCAGTGCAACAACGGTGCGTACCTGCGTAACGGCTGGTACCTCATCGATGGTCGCTACTACTACTTCGATGGCAACGGCTACATGAGCTCCGGATGGGTGCGCGGTAGGGACTCCTGGTACTACCTGGGCAACGACGGTGCCATGCAGACTGGCTGGGTTAAGAGCGATGGTCGCTGGTACTACCTGGGCAACGATGGTGCCATGCAGACTGGCTGGGTTAAGAGCGATGGTCGCTGGTACTACCTGGGCAACGATGGTGCCATGCAGACTGGCTGGGTCAAGATCGGTGGCCGCTGGTACTACCTGGGTTCCGACGGTGCGATGTACAGCGGTATCCGCACGATCGATGGAAACTCCTACGAGTTCAGCGAATCTGGCGAGTGGATCAAGTAATCTGACGTCCTCTTCGTGAAACACACCGCCTGGGCCCGGGAACGCTAGTGCGACAGCGTTCCCGGGCCCAGGCCTCGTTCATGGACGGGAGCGATGTCGTTCGTGAAACGGTGTCAAACTCGCGTGTTGTGTCGTGTACCCTACGAAGTAATGACCGACGGGTCGGACTTTGTACTGCGCCCGTGCGGTCTGTCATCAACACATGGGAGTTTTACGACTATGACACCGAAGAAACCAGTGGCGCTGCT
>ERZ773066.1469-NODE-1469-length-12034-cov-13.813590_pt1 | contig 12034 bp, 11 predicted proteins | sample MGYA00580573_ERZ773066 | MGnify/ENA primary metagenome ERZ773066 (study PRJEB29015, sample SAMEA2738128) | human oral metagenome | biome: human oral; feature: human-associated habitat; material: saliva | place: China | collected 2203 ... | reverse complement strand
TAGGCAAAATAAACAATGTGACGAGAAGAACAAAGACTCCAGCGGCTATTCCTGCCTTAATAAGCTTCTTTTTACGACGAGCTTTACGGTGACGCGCCAAACTCTCGTACGCCTCACGAGCCTCAGCGTCTTCCTCACTTTCACCTGGAGAAATGACACCAATCTGGGAGCCTAAGTTAGCCGTCTGATCAGCAACCGTTGGAAGCGTAGACGCAAAGGTTGCCTGTTGATATCCCTCAGGAGGTGTGGGGATGTTGGGGGTTCCAGCGCCTGTAGTGCCCGGAGCACCTGTGGAGCCCGCACCGCCTGCAGCACCCGTAGCGCCCGCATTTCCCTCGTTAGTTTCTTGCTTTGAATCGTGGTTGAAGTGAAGCATAGGTCCCTCCAAAATCCATGCTTGAAACACGAGCAATCCCAGAAGAAATCAGTTTGACCTTTCAGTTTATATAAAGTTTTTCAGCAAAAGTTAGCGTACTTGAACAACTACGGCGAGCGGTATAAAAGTAGCGGCCTGTGTTGGTTTACTACTCAAAATGCAAATGTTTGACCCTCAAAACTATCCAACGTGTTTCTCGCCCCTATTGAACCACAAGCTCAAAGTTGCCATGTAATCGCTGAATGCTCCATTTTATTGAAGTTGTGGAATCAATCAGCGAGAAACCATGTGAGACTAACAATAATGCTGATGGATATTCAGACAGCAAGCGTTCAAGCGCTACTGTTGAGACAAGGTCCAAATAATTAGTTGGCTCATCCATCACGATAAGCTCTGGTGAATCGAGCATTCCTTGCGCAAGTGTTGTTTTACCAGATCCGTTATTACCAACAAGGCCGGTCCATCCTTGTGGAAGCACAATAGTCACATCATGTGTAGCCCCTAGCACACAGGGTTGCCGTACTCACGTATCATAGTGTCACGGTTAGCAATCCACTGTTTACCATACTTACGAGCATCTACTCCTGGAACTATTTTGCCGTATGCAACAGCTTTACGCAGAGTTGACTCGCTTGGACCCCAGAGTTCGCTAGCATCTGAAAACGATATAAGTCCATCAAAGGGCGTTGCAACTTCCGTTCCGTTTTCCCATAACTCGTCACAAGAGAGATCAAGGTCATCGTTCCAGATAATACCGTAGCCACCTTGATCAACCACAACATCTCTGAACAGCAATTCATCTTCTAGAAGTTTAATCTCGTACAATCAAATCATGGATGACAAGACGGTTGCTACAGAGCTCACAAACTACTCAGGTATGGGACTTGTAGACTATTATGTCCTCCCTCATAATGGCGAGTTTCCTTTTGTTGAAACAACTGCTCAAACAATCAAAGTTTATGGCGAGAAGATCAATTTAATTCCATTAAATAACTCACAAGCCGTCATTGTTGAAAATGAGGACTTCTCCATACTGACAGAGACCTTATAAATAACCCTTATATCATTATCCTGCCAAATAAGAAACAAGTACAACAAAAACTATAGGAAAAATAATAAGACCCACGATAATTACCCAAGCAGCTGGTCGTGCAAAGTTCATAGTCCATCCAACACCAAATCGTTTTGGTAAAAAGATGCTTGCATCTTCACGGTTAAAATAAAAGACGCCAAGTTTCCAATGTCTATCCTCATCTGATAGGTAGTTCTCGTTGTAGTCTAACTTCCTAAATACTCGTGAACCTGACTGACCATAGACAGCTGAAAGTACCAAAATACCAACGACGGTAAGCACAGCAAAAATTTCAGCGATAAATCCCACTTGTCCTAGACTAATACACCCTGCTGATGAAAGAATAAACAAAACACCGAGACCGCCACTTATAAGTAAGCCTATTATGAAGAGAAATATGCTCTGAGCACGAGCAAAAACTCCGTATGAAAACGCAGAAGTAACTGGCTCACTAGGATCAACCGCATGTTTTGAATGCACAATCATCCAATGAGAAAAGATAAAGCACGCCGCCATGAAGACTTCAAGTGCAATAGGGAACCCAAGGGCACTACCAAACGTTTTTGGCGTATAGCTATCAACTGTTCCTGTGAAATCAGCGTGCATAGGCAACATATCAGGCATGCTCGGATAAAGAACAAATCCCAAGCAAACTGTTCCAAAAATAATAGGAATATACATAAGATTCCATCTTAAAGAGATTGGATTCGGGAAGTCTTTTTCGACAACACTAGCAGTCACCTTATGTTGCTCAAAATCCCAACCTTCAGATTTCTTAAGGGCTACTACCTTAGAACGAGCATGCAACATTAACACAAAAGAGACAATCGCAGGAATCACTAAAGCACTGTATAGAAGAGTTAAGCCAGCTATAGTTTGATTAGTTGTTAATAACTTCCCTGCTATCACAGAAGAAATGGTTGCTAGTATTGTTGTAAGAAGCATTTCTACAACATAGTGTTTCTTTAAAGAAATCATACGTGGATCTTTTTGAGCAGAAACTGGTACCGTCACAGCAAAACACTCGTTATGGCGTGTTATATACGGAATGAAAGTAAGAAATAATCCAACTACAAACGTTACTATTGTCTGTGCATTAATTGAAATGATGTCCATTACCAGTGCGCCCCCTTAGACAAACGCATACTTAGCTTGTGTATGTGCAATCTCTAGAAATGACTCCTTAGTTCCCCCTTGAGCACGATGTTCTAAAGCGAGCTGTTGGAGCTTTTCTGCAAGTTCTTCTGAATTTATCGCAATACGCTCAGGTGTAGCAGTCTGTTTAAAATCTGCCACAATTGCGCCTGAACGTCCCAGCATAAAAAGATATCCCTCATCCCTTAGTACGGCATATGCCTTATTTACCGTATGAATATTTATGCCAAGATCACTTGCAAGTGAGCGTACACTCGGGAGTCTATCTGTAGGACACAATTCACCCCGCCCAATGGCTGCAACGATTTGATTGCGAATCTGCTGATAAACAGGCATTCGATCCATCTGATCAATACGTATAATCACGCACGCCTCTTCCCTTTTATATTAATCGAGTAGAAATCTGCATATCTTATCAAGTTAGCTTATTTTACCATATTTGTTATAGAACAGATATAACAGTAACAGCGATTAACCTGTCTGCAGTAATCCTCATATTCTTTACCAAACTGATCTACAAGCCATTTTTCTTCTGTGGCTTTCATAAGAGCTATTAAAAAGGCCCAATATATAAATGGCAATAGCAGCAAATAAAGATTGCTATATTCGCTACATAAAATCGATGCACTAATCTACTACAAGCTCATAGCCGTCCTCTGACTTTTGTATTCTCCAGGTTATGGACGTAGCCGAGCTTACCAATGATGCGTCATGTGAAACCAGCAAAAGTGCTCCAGGATATACAGATAATAACTGCTCAAGAGCCTCTGTGGAACCAAGATCAAGATAATTAGTTGGCTCATCCATCACAACCAGTTCTGGTGATTCGAGTATTCCCAGTGCAAGCATAAGCTTTCTCATTTCACCTGGACTAGTTGACTCACCCGCAAGAACATAATCAGGATCTGAATTGAGTTGCGCCACAATAGACAACACTCTTCCGCCTTGGGAGTTTGATAACCCTTTAATTTTTCTTAACGTCTCTTTTTTCTGCAGTTCAGTCGGCTCCTGAGGAATATATAGCATTCGCACATCGTCAGAAATACTTGAAATAGTTTTCTTTATCAGCGTTGTCTTACCGCAGCCATTATCTCCAACAACGCCAATATGATCCGTATTACCTATGAATAGCGGTGGTGTTTGTAGATAGCAATCTCCCATGAGAATGTTATTAGGTTCCATCCTCAGTAGAACTTTTCTTTTGCTTGCCTCACTATCCAGCCAAATATTGGAATCATATTGTTTCTCAACTCTAATATCTGTAGTTGTAACGGTAGCTTTCTCAAGTCTATTTGACATGCGAACAGCCAGTCTACCCGCTTTACCATCTTGGCCTGAAACTATATAGCCCCGCTTTTTTGCACGCGCATCACTGTCATGCTTATCAATACTTCTTCCACTTTTGCGAGCCTGAACTCTAGAAGCCTCTTCTCGGCGCCGCTGGGTTTCTCGCTCAATGCGAGCCTTCTCTTTTTGCGCAGCTTCCTTTGCGTGTAATGCACTAGAACGCTCAAGCTCAATCTGCGATGACGCTTGAGAATATCCGCCGGCTCTCATATTTGCCGTACCGTTACCTATAAACAAGCACTGACCACAGAGCTTATCCAACAGCGCCCTATCATGCGAGATAAGCATCCCAATACCCTTAAACTGCGATAACGCCGCAAAAAGAGCATGTTTTGTTGATACATCCACATGATTGGTGGGCTCATCTACCACAAGAACGTCAGGCGAAGCCCATAAAGCACACGCTACCTGGAGTCGCTTCTGCTGGCCGCACGAAAGCGTTTCAAAATGCCACGGCCAATCATCACCCAAAGAAAGTTCTTGTCTCAACTTAATTGCCAAATCGTCATAGGCAACAGCAAAATCAAAAAGATTAGGTGGGACCTCTGTTGCATTTTGAGCACAATATGCCGAGAAAAACGATGGACTTACAACTCCTTTGTCAGGTTGCAATAAACCACATACAATACGCGCAAGGGTTGTTTTACCAGATCCGTTATTACCAACGAAGCCGGTCCATCCTTGTGGAAGCACAACAGTCACATCATGTAAGGTAGGCTCCACCGCTGATGGATAGGTATATTCAATATTTGAAAGATTAAGCTGCATGATACCTCGGTTCTGCCGAAGACTACGCGGAGTAGCATGCAATTATACACAGATAAATGGCTATAAATTAAGACATGATTAAGCAATACTACACCCGCGGTAGTGTTGTCAGCGACGTTACGTGAATTCGGGTTTATGAGTATCGCTAGTAGAGGTCGATTTCATCGCGCGCAAAGCCGACGAAGGGTACGCCCACATACAGGTATCCCTGTCGGTTGCAGACAAGACCGTCGCGGATCTTAAATTTTTCATTTTCGTGCACAAACCGCTATATACTTTTTCAGTTTTCGTGCAATAATGGATATTAACATTTATCGATTTCGGCAAATGAGGGGCAATGTCTACCTTTTTCAAGCGCAAAGCGTACGACAGAATTGCAGAATGGAAAAAGGTCTCCAATGGCAGAACAGCACTGCTGATTGAGGGCGCACGGCGCATTGGGAAGAGTACCGTTGCAGAGCGATTTGCGCAGGAGAACTATGCCGACTATCTGCTCATCGACTTCTCGCTCGACGGAATCGACGTGCGCAAGAACTTTGACAATATCGGTGATCTCGACACGTTCTTTCGAAACCTGTTTCTGTTGAAGGGAAAGAGCCTGCCCAAGGGCAACGCCGTCATCATATTCGACGAGGTTCAGCTCTATCCGCCGGCCCGCCAGGCTATCAAGGCTCTTGTGAAAGACGGGCGCTACCACTACATCGAGACCGGTTCGCTCATCTCGATACGCAAGAACGTGAAGGATATCCTCATACCTTCGGAAGAAGAGCGAACGAAGATGTACCCCATGGATTTCGAGGAATTCCTCTGGGCTAAAGACGACAAAGTAACCGTGCCAGCAATCCGAGAGGCGTTCGAATTGCGCAAGACCCTGCCCGACGCCATCCACCGCCGCATCATGCGTGACTTCCGCACCTACATGGCCGTCGGCGGCATGCCGCAGGCGGTAGAGCTTCTCGTCCAAGGCGATGACTTCGCCGGCATCGATAGAATTAAGCGGACGATCCTCGACCTCTACGAGGAGGATCTGGGCAAGCACGATGAAGATGAAGGGGACCGCGTTGCGGAGGTCTTCAAGTCTATCCCTAGCCAGCTTTCTCACCATAACGCGCGCTTCCAGTTCGCAACCGTCGATGAGGCTGCGCGGGCCAGAAGTTTGTCAAGGTCGATCTCCTTTCTCCGCGAGTCGATGATGGTCAACATCTGCTGTAACGTGACCGCCCCCGAGGTGGCGCTCGGCCTGTACGAGGATCGAGACGACTTCAAGATGTACCTGGGCGATACCGGACTGCTCGTGACCCAGGTGATGCGGGGCGACCCCCAGACCGGCGACGAGTTGTACAAGGCTCTTGTCACAGATCGACTCGGTATCAACGAGGGCATGGTGGTCGAAAACGCCGTCGCGCAAGCGCTTACCGCGAACGGCCACGGGCTCTATTTCCACAGGTTCAGCTACCGCTCGACGGGATCGAAGAAGGAGAATGCTTACGAAGTCGACTTCCTGATCGTTCGCGGCAAGCGCCTTTGCCCCATTGAGGTGAAATCATCCGGATACAAGAGTCACAAATCATTCGACTACTTCACCGAGAAATACGACGTAAAGGTCAACGAGCGCTTCATCGTGTACACGAAGAACCTTGTCCGCAAGGGGAACCTGACGTATTTGCCGCTCTACATGGCCATGTGTTTATAGCCTACAGATTGTGATCATTGCTCTTGAGGGGCGGGTGCTCGGCGAGCAGGTCGAGAAGCCTCTCGATCTTGTCGAGCATGTCATCGATTCCCATGCCCCTTGAAGACGCTCGGTGTGGCCCTGTTTGAGTCTTAAGTCATCTATAGTAGATGATATGAGCATAATGCAGCTCTTATGCCAACAGGTTTTCCAAAGTATCAAAACTTGGTCAGTTGCAGCTTTTGTGCTCCGGCACCAGATAGGCTGAGATTTACTGACATTACCGCGTTAAGCTGTAATGTAAGAAGACTTGTCTATTTTTGTCGAGTGAGTGTTTACTTTATAGAAGAGATTACTCTTTTCATGGGGACAAGCATTTATTCCAAAGATAAAAACTTTAGGTATTTGGAGAATTTGTATAGTTGAATCCAGAATGAGACTAAGGAATTAATAAAGAGTTAAAATGAGATTATTATTTAATTTTGAAGAAGTTATATATGGTTAAGTTATGAATTTAAAGAGACAGTTTAGCTTCTCTAAAGGTTTTGGTTACTGAAAGTAGCGGGGGGGGTATGCTCATAGAACTGTGTTTAGCTTTTTAATTCTTGATATGTAATTAGACGGAAAGGAAAGTGCGCTATGAAAAAGAAGTTTTGTAGCTTCTTGATTTTGGTGCTGGTCTTGAGCCTTATGATTCCGGGAGGTGCTCTTAATGCTTTTGCTGATGATGCTGTGCCCTCAGCTTCTAAAGTAACTACTGAGCAATCATCTCAAAGTGGCTCTGAAGCAAAAGAACAAAAAGAAGAAGACGCTCAGGTCTCTACTGAGGAAAATCAGAGCGTTTCTTCAGGGTCCGCTCAATCAGAGACTGGTAGTGAGGAGCAAGTTAATGCAACACGAGCTGGTCCTTTGTCTGAGATGGTTACTAGCATGGAGGAAGCCTCTATAGATAATTTCATTACTTCTAATCAGATTCTTTCCGTATCGCTCCTGCGAGCTCCTTCAACTCCTAAGCAACTTGATGCAACTCTTACGGATTTTAAGATTTTAGACGCTGACGGCAACCCTGTTACAGAGTTGTCTATAGGGACAAAATTCAAGTTGAAGATGAACTGGGAGCTCGAACCTAGCGAGATGGTCCATACGGGGGATTATTTTGATCTCACAATACCTAATACGATTAATTTAAGTACTGCTTCAACACCTAAGGCATTTGATATTACTGACAGCAATGGAAACGTTGTTGCAAAAGCAACAGTAACACCTGATACTGTCAATGGTGGCGGTAAGATACATATTGTCTTTAATGACAAAGCCAATAATCACACTAACTATAAAGGCTCAATTGAACTTGTAACCTATTTTAACCAGAGGGAGGTTACGGTTAATTCAGACAAACCAATTACGATAGAGGTAAATGGAAAGACTATTACTACTAATATACATATTAAACCAAATGCGACAGTCAAAGAGATTGTTGCAAAGTGGGGAGAAAAGACTACAACTCCAGGAGTTGTAAGGTGGAATATACGAATTAATCAAGAGGGTCGAAATTTACAAAATGTAAAAATTACGGATACTCTTCAAACTAATAATGGAGAATATATCCCCTCCGCTACAGGAACTCAGAAGTTTAGGCTGGTAGAAGTTGAATATAATTCGGATGGAAGCTTCAAGAGATGGGGCGATGAACAGGATCTTACTGGCAAGCTAACAGTGTCAGCTGATAAGAAGTCATTTGAGATAAATCTCGGTAACATTGGTACCAAACAGTACTTTCTTATGTATTACTCAACTATGACTTCTGGAACTGTACAGACAAATGCTGCTCGGCTTACAGCCGATGGTATCGATAAGACAGTCAACATAAACTATCATGATTTAGCTGGTGCTGGTGGACATGCAGGAGGAGATCTTGCAAGCAAAATCAAGCTTATCAAAGTTGATGAAGACGGCACTACACCATTAAAAGATGCCGTATTTACCGTAACTAAACCTGACGGCTCCACCTTTGAACTTACTACCGGAGCAGATGGTAGTGTCGTTTCAAATGTTCTTCCCCAAGGTAGCTATAAGGTTAAAGAAAAGACAGCTCCCAAAGGTTATGAGCTTGGAACTGATGAGTACATACTTCAGGTTACTCCTACAGGTAGTGCTATCCAGACTATTACCAACAAGCCTATTAAGACTTCAGTTCCTGTAACCAAGATTTGGGTTGGACCTAAGGCCGGGCCTATAACTGTCCACTTACTAGCTGATGGAACTGATACCGGGAAGACTCTTACTCTTAACGAGGCAGGAAACTGGAAGGGTAGTTTTGACGGTCTTCGTAAATACAAGACAGATGGTACTGAGATCATCTACACGGTCAAAGAGGATGATGTTGCTAACTACACTAACGCCATCACAGGCGATATCGCTTCAGGCTTTACCATCACCAATACCAATACCGAGAAGGTAGATGTTTCTGCTAAGAAAGAATGGGTTGGACCTAAGGCAGGACCTGTCACCGTACACCTTTTGGCTGACGGAACTGATACCGGCAAGACACTTACCCTTGATGAGGCTGGCAACTGGACAGGTACGTTCTCAAGTCTCGATAAGTACAAAGCCGACGGCACAGCTATTGTTTACACCGTCAAAGAGGACGACATTACCAACTACACCAGCACGACCACAGGCGATGCTACAACAGGCTTCACCATTACCAACACCAATACTGAGAAGGTAAATATCTCTGGTACCAAGACATGGGACGACAATAACAACCAAGATGGTAAACGTCCTGCCTCTATTACCGTTAACCTTCTTAAGAACGGTACCAAGGTAGACTCCAAGACAGTTACCCCTGATGCGTCAGGTGACTGGAAGTACAGCTTTGACGGTCTTGATAAGTACAACGCTGACGGTACAGAGATTACCTATACCGTTTCTGAGGACGCCGTTGATAGCTATACTGTAACGGTTACCGGTACTGATATTAAAAACTCCTACACACCTGAGATCACATCAGTTACCGTTACCAAGGCATGGGTTGGACCTAAGACAAACTCTGTCACCGTACACCTCTTGGCTGATGGCACAGACACCGGCAAGACCGTAACACTCTCAGATGCCAACAGCTGGACTGACAGCTTCTCTGGCTTGGACAAGTACAACGCTGACGGCACAGAGATCGTCTACACCGTCAAAGAGGACGACGTTGCCAACTACACTAATACCATTACCGGTGACGCTACCACAGGCTTTACCATCACCAATACCAATACCGAGAAGGTAAACGTTCCGGTTAAAAAAGAATGGGTTGGACCTAAGACAAACTCTGTCACCGTACACCTCTTGGCTGATGGCACAGACACCGGCAAGACCGTAACACTCTCAGATGCCAACAGCTGGACTGACAGCTTCTCTGGCTTGGACAAGTACAACGCTGACGGCACAGAGATTGTCTACAGTGTCAAAGAGGATGAGGTCTCAGGCTATACCTCAGAGGTAACGGGAGACGCCACAACAGGCTTCACCATCACCAATACAGAAGTTCCTCACGACACTCCAAAGCCAAAAGAAGACACACCTAAGAAATCCCGTGGAGTGGTCCCTTATACGGGAGACTCAAACGCTACAGGTATTGCAATCGCACTTGCCTCTGCAGCAGTAGTCCTTATCGGCGGCGGAGTATATCTTCGTCGTAGAGGCTACCGTGAATAACGACTTTATTAGCTAGATCTCACAGGTAAGAACAAAACAGGGTCACATCGAAAGATGTGGCCCTGTTTGTATGATGCTTTGTATCAACTGAGACTAAGTTTGCATGACAATTACTGAACAGTTATCACATACATTACGACAAGTTCTTCTCGCTACTCTTTAATAGCAAGCTCTTGCTTTAGCTGGCGGATGGCTTGCAATACGGTTTTGCAAAAACAAAGAATTCAATAGCCGCAGCAATTATGAATACAATGCTTGTCCCAATGATAATACCGAAAGCGACAGAAGATACCTGTTGAGTGAGAATTCCATTTACACAAAATACCAATACAAAGAAAAGCTGTGAAATTATAATGCGGGGCCAAAAATCGGCCTTTTGAGCTTGGACGAGGCGAGACTCCAGATCGCTGTGAAGGACAAAGGGGGTTCCGTCATCCTTCTTGCGCAGGTAAGCTCGGCCGGCAGAGATGGATACGGTTTCAATACCCATGTCTTCAAGGAAGCAGAGGTAATCGCGGCTTTCTTTTGAGGTTGTACCCAAAATCTCAATGGCATATTGCCACATATGAGGCTCGCTTGTAGTAAATGTGTACGTTCCGCCGCGATAGTTACCCAGTTCTTTACCCTGTGCGCTCATTTGATTGAGCCATGCTTCTTCTGCATCAAAGTCGGTAAAGAATTTTTTGATTGTTGTTGAGGTGCCATAATCAAGCCTCCTTTGTATTGGCTGTGTTGATGACGCTTTGTGCGTTAGCGAGAAGTGCCTGTAGTCGATTAACTTCCTGCAAAAAAGCTTGCTTGCCCTGCTGAGTGATTCGGTACTCTTTTTTACGATCGCTGGGTTGATTGTGCAGAGCCTCAATCCAACCTTTTTCAATGAGCGAATTAATGGCGCCGTAAAGTGTACCCGCTCCGATGGTAACTCGACCGTCAGTAATCTCTTGGACGTTTTGCATAATGGCATATCCGTGCATAGGTTGATAAAGAGAAAGAAGAATGTAAAACGTCGGTTCAGTGAGTGCACTGGAATCGATTGCCTTTGTCATAACCCCTCCTTTCGCTGTGTAACTATGACGAAAAACAGAACTACGACTCTCGATATATCGACTAACGTTATATCGTTATCCATAATATATCGAGAGTCGTAATAGTTGTCGAGAAGATCTTAGAAAATTTTTTGAGGTTTTGATTCGCCGTTCTTCAGGCTCGTCAGTGTCTTATTCGACCGTTACTGACTTTGCAAGGTTTCTTGGCTTATCAACGTCACAGCCGCGTGCAAGAGCCACGGAGCGCGCAAAAAGTTGAAGAGGTACCGAAGCAATGATTGGCGAGAAGGCATCTCTGACTTTAGGCACGTAGATGACATAGTCGGCATGCTTTTTGATTTCCTGATCACCTTCGGTCGCCACGGCAATAATCATGGCGCCGCGTGCTCGAGATTCTTGGATATTGGAGATCATCTTGTCGTATACCGGGGAATTAGTTGCCACGGCAATGACAGGATAGCCTTTGGACAGAAGCGCAATGGGGCCATGCTTCATCTCTCCTGCAGCATATGCCTCAGCATGAAGATAGCTAATTTCCTTGAGTTTGAGGGCGCCTTCGTAGCAAATAGCGGCTCCCATGCCACGACCAATGAACAAAGCATCATTGGCATCTTTGCAGGCCTGTGCTGCGACATCAATGGCTTTTGTATCGCTGAGAACCTCCTCGACCTGCTCGGCGGTGTCGGCAAGTTCCTTAAAGAGCAAGCGTATCTGAGCAATTGAGAGCTTTCCTTTTGCCTGCGCAAGAACCATAGCAAGAAGCGTTAGGCTCACAATTTGGCCAAGGAAAGATTTGGTTGAGGCAACGGCAATCTCCTTGTTAGCCTTAGTGTAGATAACACCGTCAGACTCACGGGCCACGGGACTGCCAATGACGTTAGTGATGCCAA
>ERZ773066.1465-NODE-1465-length-12055-cov-3.123417_pt1 | contig 12055 bp, 11 predicted proteins | sample MGYA00580573_ERZ773066 | MGnify/ENA primary metagenome ERZ773066 (study PRJEB29015, sample SAMEA2738128) | human oral metagenome | biome: human oral; feature: human-associated habitat; material: saliva | place: China | collected 2203 ... | reverse complement strand
GTTAAGAACGGAAATAGAGGACCGTAAACAAGCGTATTTTGCGTGCCTAATGACAAATGTACATATCGCAGGCAAACGAAAATTGACTGTTGAAGATATTATGAAACAATTACATCCAATGACATTGGCTAAACGCAAAAACGAAGAAAAGTTATTCATGGAAGAATTCAGACAAGAGGGAGGTGAGATATAGCATATGGCCGAAAGTCAAATTAATGTCAAAATTGTTGGCTCGTCTAATGGTGCTGAACAGGCACTTGATAGAGTAGCAAGGAAAGCTGAGCAAGCACTTGGCAAAAGCATTTCTAACTCGCTTGATAGCGTAAGGAATAAAGCTCAAAAGGTCTTTGGGGTTGAAATTCCGGGACTTATGAACGCTGCAAAGTCTGGTGCTGCATTCGCTGGTGCTGCGATGGGCATTGAGGCAGCCGGTAGGGCGTTAAAAGATATGGCCGTTAGTGCAGTTAAAACAACGGACCAATTGACGCAATTAAGGGCTCGTATTGATCTTATCAATGATGGCAGTCAAAGTACTGCCGAAATTATGGATAAGGTATTTTCTGCCGCCAATCGTTCACGTGGTAGCTTTTTAGATGTGGCTGATAGCGTTGCAAAACTAAATTTGTTAGCAAAAGACGCTTTCACCTCCAACGATGAGGCCATTTATTTTGTTGAACAGTTAAATAAGCAATTTAAGATTGCCAGTGCAGGTGTACAAGAAACTACATCCGCCATGTATCAGTTAACACAAGCTATGGCAGCAGGTAAGTTACAAGGCGATGAATTCCGCTCTATCATGGAAAATGCTCCAATGTTGGCACAAAGTATTGCACAAGAAATGGGGCTATCTGTAGGGCAATTAAAAGAAATGAGCTCGCAAGGTCTTATTACTGCTGACATTATCAAAAATGCGTTATTTAATAGTGCAGAAGAAACAAATGCGAAGTTCGCTGAAATTCCTATGACATTCCAAGATATAGGAACTAAATTGCAGAATGATCTTATTGCAGCATTTCAACCAGTAATGGAGGAACTGGGCAATATGACAAGTTCCGATGCATTTATGAGTGTGTTAAACGAATTGGCGTTTGCCTTTAAAGTGGTAGCTGCAGCCGCACAAGTGTCTATAGCAATTATTAAGGGTGCGTTTAGTGGCTTGGGTGTTGTGATAACTACCATTAAAAATATCGTATCTAGCTTTGTACAGTTATTCGTAACGTCTATGCCTTTGATTACTGCCGCTATTATTGGCGTGAGTGCTGCGTTCTTAGCACAAAAAGCTATTATAGCAAGTCATAATACAATACTTGCATTATTGACTGTTCGTACAACTTTGGTTACTGCTGCAAGCGTAATATTGGGCGGTGCTATTGGGGCGGTAGGTCTTGCGTTTGGTGCCTTTAGGGCTATTGCAATGACTACACAAGCCGTAATTATGGCTATTAGGACAGCGAATATTGCTAGTGCGGTTGCAATGGGCGTGGCAAAGGTGGCTACACTTGCATTGAGTGGTGCTACAGCAATTCTTAACGCAATCATGATGGCAAACCCTATCCCTATATTTGTAGGTGCATTAATGACGCTTGTCGCTGTATTTGGTCTTTCTAGGGCTGCGGCAGGTGGTTTTAGTGAAACGCTAAGCGAGGTATTCTCAACTATCGTACATACAGCCGTTTGGGGCGTTAATAAGATTATTGAGGCTTTGAACTGGTTAATCGCTAAACTTAATAGCGTAGGCGATAAAGTGGCCAAATTCTTTGGGGGCACGTTTACTGCTATCAACAAGTAGACACCATTTCAGCTGATACTGCACAAAGTATCGTCAATACTGCCGGTGATATTATGGGCCAAATTACATCAGGCTTATCCGGTGGAGGTGGCGACCTTAATGTTGGAGGCGGTGGAGGTGGCGACACTTCCGGTGGTGGCTCCGGTGGCAAAGGCGGAGGCGGTAAAGGTGGCAAGGGTGAAGATTTAGCAAAAGAGGCTAAACAAATTCACGAAAAAATCTTACAGTCTTTCCTTGAAATGCAAGGCAACCAAGTAGAGTTAATCAAACTTCAATACCAAAAGGAGCGAGAGGAACTTGAAAAATCGAAAACCGCTAATGAAAACTACCACGAGGACTTAAAATTACTTGATGAAGTTTATGCAGAAAAGCGTATCAAGGCGAAACAGGAGGAAATGACAAAACTTCGTGCCATTGAAACTGGTATTCGTGATATGCAACAAGATTTTGCGTTTAGAACTGCTAGTAAAGATAGTACAGGTAATGTATCTCCTGCCGTGCAGTTGAAAAATGATTATGAGAATGCCATAGATGAAATTGAGGACCGTTATGCAGATATGGTCGACAAGTTCATGAAAATGGACAAAATGGAGCAACAACACCATATTGATCTGTTGAAACAACGAGGCATTGAATTCGAAATGAGTGCTGACGGACAAATCTCCTACGAGAAAATGAAAAACGAGGAATTGTTAGCGGCACAAGCAGAGTACGCCAAAAAAGCATTGCAACAACATACTGATCTAGTTAACGAAAAGTATGCTATTGATGAGGCTATGCGTACTCAAAACTTCGATGCGTTACAAGCTGCATTAAGTGATGAATATATTGCAGAGCAACAGCACTATGACTCAAAAAAACAGCTCCTTGAAGAATGGAAACAAGCTGCAATCGATGCTCATTGGAATGGACAGCAACTATTAATTGACGCTTTAAACGCTGGTATAGATAGTATGCAGAGTGGCATTTCAGGTCTTATTCAAGGCACTACCTCTTTAATGAGTGCCATTCAAAATATTGGTAAAGCTATTTTAAAGACTATTGCAGATTTTATCGCAAGTTGGATAGCGGCGATGGTTAAAAAAGCCGTATTCGGTAAAATGATGCAATCGCAAGAAACTACAACCAGTATTGCTGCGGCTAACGCTCAATATCCGGCATGGTCTGCATTGGCTCAACAAGTTAGCATGGCAACATTTGGTGCTAGTGCTGCGGCTGGCATGGCTGCATGGACTGCTAATACTACCGCAGGAGCAGGGCTTTCACTTGCCAATAGTGCAACAAGTTTTGCATCCTTAGGATCCGCAAAATTAGATTTACCAAAAATGGCAAACGGTGGTGTGGCCTATGGCTCAACTTATGCTGAGATTGGCGAGGGCAAGTATAAAGAGGCCGTATTACCTTTAAGCGAAAGCACATACGATGAAATGGGTGCAGGCATAGCACGTGCCGGTGGTGGTGCTACTGGTGGCATTACGTTCAACGTATCCGCTATGGACGCTCATTCGTTTGAGGATTGGTTAGAGAATTCGGCAGGTCGTTCTTTGCGACAATTTTTAGTTAACCAAAATAGGGAATTCGTGGCTACGGAGGGTACATGGTAATGGTAGAATTGTTAAAATTTCCGGATATTAGAACCCTTGCGTGGAAATCTACAAAGGCTCAAAAGTGGGACACTAAAATCAAACGTACTGGCAGTGGTCGAGTGCGAACTATGACAACTTGGCAATATCCTCAATATACCATTACAACAGAATTCGCAGTACTAAGCCCAGAAGAACATAAGCATCTTATGGGCTTTTATGCATCTGTAAAGGGTGGTACTATTCCGTTCTTGTGGTTAGATCCCGAGGACCATGAGGAGAAAGGCGTAAGGCTTGGAACTGGTGCACAATCTGAATGGCAAGCAGTTCGCTTATATGGTGATTTCAGGGAACCAGTAGCACATATTGAAAACCTTAAATTATACGCTAATGGTACGCAAATTAATGCCGTATCAGATAAAGGCGTTATAAGATTGGCTGCAGGTGTTAGGGTATCTCCGACCGCTATTATTACTGCAGACTACACATATTATTGGAAAGTCATGTTCAGTGGCGATTATACGGACGAGGCCGTTTTTAAAGACGTATTTAAGTCTAAATCGTTTAAATTGGTTACAGTGAGGTGATTATAAATGAAACAAGTTAGCGAGGCTTTAAGCGTTCATTTAAGCAACTCACAGACATTCGTATCTTGCGACTTGTACGAGTTAAGGCTTAAAAGTGGTATCTCATACTACTGGGCTGACACTGACATTGATGTAAGTTATGGCGGTAACACGTATAAAGGCGATGGGCCAATTATCGTGCGTGAAAAGATTTCTACAACCAGTACGGTTAGCGTTGATAAGTTGAACGTTACAATAACTGCTAATCAGTCCGACCAAATTGGCGGTGTTCCTGTTTTAACAGTCGCTCATAATGGTGGCTTGGACGGTGCTACGTTAAATTTGAGACGTGCTTTCTTTGACGATAAAGGGAATGTAATCGAATGTATTGATCTATTCAAGGGTATTTGTGAGGTTAGTCAAGGCGGTGGCTTTGCGTTAAAGATAAATGCAAAATCAGTAGTCCAAAGGCTTAATATTGAATATCCGAATAGACGATACTATCCGCAATGTCCTTATTCTGTGTATTCCAAAGAATGTGGTGTCGATATTACTAAATATCGTAAGCGTGTTACTGTTACTGCGGTGATTGGTAATAATCACGTACAAATTGATACTTCATTCGAAAATGGCTTTTATACAGCCGGTGGCATGGAATGGATAAGCGGACCATTATCAGGGCAAGCAACTCAAATTATGGATAGTGCTACGAACTCTATTATTTATATGAGTGCTACGAATACAACGCCTAATGTTGGCGATGTGGCGTATATCTATCCGGGTTGCGATAAAACCCCTGCAACTTGCAAGGCTAAATTTAATAATTATAGTAGGAACAGGGCAACGCCTTATGTTCCATTAAAGGAGACAATACGATGAAATTGACAACAGGTGAAATGATTGCCGATGCTGCAAAAAAGTGGATAGGCACACCGTATCAAAATAATACTATGGTTCATGGTGTTGGCGTCGATTGCTCCTATTTGTTAGTTGCTGCGGTAGTTGATAGTGGCCTAATGAAACGTGATGAGCTAGAAATAGAGAATCATTCTAACGAATGGCATTTACATCGTAGCGAAGAAAAGTATTTAAAATACGTTCAAAAAGTAGCTGACGAGGTTCCTATTAATGATATTCGTATAGGTGATTTTTTACTTTACCAATACGGACGTTGCATTTCTCACGGTGCCGTCTATGTTGGGAATAATTTAGTTGTACATGCGTTTGTTGATCTAGGCGTTATCTATTCATCTATCGACGATGTATTATTCTATGACGCAAAGGGCAAAAGTCGCTTACGTGCGGTTTACAGGTTTAGGAAAGGGGGTAAATAATGGGTTTTCTATTTAATCGAGGACGGAATACTACCAATCGTGCTGATATGATTTCCGACTTCATGATTAATACTGCCTCATATGGTGAGGTAGTGCCGGAAGTACTAGGCACTACACGATTGAGTGGCAACATTATTTATTATGATGATTTCACCCCTCATGAACATAAAACCACTACACGTACTGGTAAGGGCGGTGGCTCCAAGCATACTGAAATAACCTACACATATACAGTCGCATGTGCGATTGGCTTATGTGAGGGCCCTATACAAGGTATAGGCAAGGTATGGCGAGATAAGGAAATATACGATTATCCTAATGAAAAGATTGAGCTTACCGCCTATAAAGGTGATTATGGACAAGCTCCGTGGCCGTATGTAATTTCTAAGCATCCTGAAAAGGCATTGCCTTATAGTGGCTTGGCATACATGGCCGGTGTTGTTGATTTAGGTGAACGAGGAAGTCTACCGCAATACAACTTTGAAATAAAAGGGAAATTGCTAGAAACTGGCGACGGTGTAGACGTTAACCCAGCCGACTATATCGTTCATGTGTTAAAGTCCATAGGCATTGATGATGTTAATATTGACGGCTTAGAACACTACAGGGAATATTGCAAGGCAGCAGACATTCTTATTAGTACGCCACCAGATAGTAGAAGTTCAAAGGCTCAAACTGTAATTAATGATATAGCTGAGATTACAAACAGCCTTGTCTTTTGGTCTACTGATAGGCTTAAAATCGTGCCATTAGCCGATAAACCTATAGGAACATGGAGCCCATACAATCAAATTCAATATAACTTAACTGCCGATGATCTTATTCCGGCTAGCGATGGACAGTTAGTCATATATAAGAGGAAAGATAGTTCAGAAAGTTATAACCAAGCCACTGTTGAGTTCATTAATCGTTCAAATGGTTACGAGAAAGAGACAGTCGCTTTTGAGATTGTAGCCGATGTGCAAAAGAATGGTTTAAAGCCAGCCTCCAAGAAGTCTGCACATTATCTGTACACTAAGGCTAGGGCACAATACTATGCGGAACAGTTAGCTATGAAACGGCTATACGCTAAAAATCAATATACGTTCCGCTTAGATTGGGCGTTCTGTAGGTTAGAACCTGGCGACCTTGTTACGCTTACTGACGAATTATGTGGCCTAAATAAACAGATAGTCGTTATAACTTCTGTATCTGAGGCAGCAGACGGACAGTTGGAAATAACTGCAGAGGGTAAACCACCCGGCACGTATGCTCCGGCTAAGTACAACGTGCATGAGAACGAGCGACCATTTATCGATTATAACCAAGCTGCACCAAGCGTTAATGATGTTGCTATATTTCAAACCGTTGGCGATGTTGGGGGTAATCAAATATTCGTTGGGGTTAATGCTCCGAGTGGTTGGGGTGGTTGCTCCGTATGGGTATCCGATAACGGCGAAAACTATCGACGTATAGGATCTATTACACAACAAGCCAGAATGGGTAAGCTGAAATACGGCTTTGCTCAAAATGGCGATTTCTGTAATGTGATAATCAATCAAGGTGTTTTAAAAAGTGGAACACACGTCGATGCTGAACGTGCCAATACGTTATGTTGGATAAATGGCGAGGCGTTGAGCTATGAAACTGTTGAAACTCATCCGGATAATTGGTATACGTTGCGAGGTTTAGTGCGTGGCCAATATGGAACTAACGCTATTAATCATGGTGCGAATGAAAGGTTCGTTCGTGTAGATGAGGCTTTATTCCATTATCCGTATCGTAAAGAGGATATTAACAAGACGGTATATCTTAAATTTACTTCGTTAAATCTATTTGGTAGCAATGAACAGGGGCTTGATGAGGTAAGGGAATATCAATATAAGATAGTGCCTTATTATATCCCAGAAGTGAATAATTTAACCCTATTCACTAAGTACTACAAAATAGGCAACGGAGTCTTGTCATTTGATGTGGTGGCTCAGTTTGATGTACCTCAAATTAATAGCTTCGATACTGTCGAGCTATGGTATCGTGAGGGCAATGCGGCATGGAAATATGGCGGAAATGGTAACGGACAAATCTCTATTAGTGGTTGCGAACTTGGACATACTTACGAAGTGAAAGCTATCGTTAAGGACGTACATGGAAACACTTCGCAAGGGGTTACAAAGTCTATTACTGTAGCGATGAAAACTGAAATTCCAAATGCACCGCAAGGGTTTTCTATTACATTCAGTGATAAAGCCAATTTCAACTGGCTTGAAGTTCGTAACGCTGACATAGATTTCTATGAGTTGCGAATTGATACAAGAACAGGGCAGAACGATGGCTTGATAGGTAAAAGCAACAATACTACTTATAGTGGCATGCTGCGTGAGCGTACTGGCAAAGTATATTTGTACGCTCATAACCCAGCCAAAGGCTATGGGGCACCTGCGGAATTAACGTATAACGTGCCTGCTCCTTCTAAACCAACTAACGTAAAAGTTAGTGGCAATCTAAATGGCGTAGGGGTTATATTCCAATCTATTCCAGCCGGTTGCAAGGGAGCTAATGTCTACGTCGATAATACTGTATATTTCACATCAACGAATATAATGAACATTCCTTTAGAGGCCAGTGTATATTCTGTCAGTGTTGCTTATGTCGATATCTTTGGTGAGGGGCCAAGAACCGATGCAACAAATGTTACTGTAAAAGCCAAAATCGATAGCAAGTTGCTAGATATGGAAGAACTTGGCATATCTGATATGGATAAGGCCGTTAAGGCTTTAACAAATGAAGTTGGAACCGTTAAAAATAGCGTTGACGGTTTTCAAAGTAAGCTCATCGACCAAGCCAATGCGTTCCAACATAGTATTAGTGATCTAAACACAAATTTAGGCTCACAAATAACTCAAATCTCAAATGGTATCGAGTTAAAGGTAAATAATGCACTCAATAGCCTTGACGGCCAAGAGATTATAAGTCGTATCAACTTAACGCCAGCAGGCACACGCATAGACGGCAAACTCTTGCACGTTACTGGTGCAGCATTGTTTGATGATAACATCATCACCAAGAAAATGTTGCAAGCCGGTTCAGTTACTGCCGATAAAATGCAAGTTGATAGCTTATCAACTATCACTGCCAATATTGGCAACTTAAAGGGCGGCTCTATTACAGGCGGCACATTTAAGAATGCAAACGGATCATTCAGAATTGACCCAAACGGCAATATCGTAGGGGCTAACATTACAGCATCACGCATTGACGCCGCCTCAATATTCCAATCTGGCTATAAAATTAAGAATATTGATGTACAAGTGTACAAGGTTAAGCATGGAGATTATTGCCCTATTCCTAATGGGTTTACAGAAAAACAATGCACATTCATTCCAGTAGGGTATGTGATTACAGAAAAATACTTTAACTCGAACGGCAATTACTATAAAGATGGGTTACCAAGAGCATATGAGTCAGACAGGGACGAAATACGCATTAACAAAGATGAGTTTAATAAGCAAAAATCACGTTTTCTTGGTAAGTGTAGTCTTTATATGGTGAATGACGAAACATATATACGTGGTTACGAAAGCACAAAACAAACTGTTGTAGGAATTGACGGAACACGCCGAGCAGTAGTTGAGGTTAAGGGCTACGATGAATGGAGTGGCGACCGTAGAGATTACTACACAGACTCATATTTCTATGGTGAATTATCTGTATTATGTATTGCCAAAGCATAAAGGGGGTGGCTTATGGTTAAACACGATTTCACGCTACACGCTGGACATGATTTTAATTTCACTTATCAAGTGCCAGAGGGTAGCGACTTAAACCTCACAGGCTATACAGGCGTATGCAAGATACGCAAAAGGCCGAATGAGACAGTTATATTTGAGCTGAATGCGACAGTCGAAGAAAAGAGCGTTACATTCTCACTCGCTGGCGATGTATCGGCAGCTAAACAGCTACAGACTAAAGACTTTGTATATGACGCATTTATTTATAACGAAAGCGAACACATTAAGCTTGGTTATGGCAAAATTACATTTATTCAAGACATTTCAATGCATTAATCAGAGGAGATGTTAATCATGGCAGATAACACTTTAACTTTAAAATTCGATAAAGACACTATTTTACCTTTATTCGAGGGTTTAAGAGGACCTAGAGGTGAAAAGGGCGAGGACGGCCAACGTGGTGAGCGTGGCGAAAAGGGCGAGCAAGGTTTAAGAGGCCCTAAAGGTGAGCCAGCAAGTGCAGAGCGTGCTGCAGAACTTTTAAGAAGTAAAAACATATACCTACCAGATTCTAGTGTAGAAACTGTATTGGCGAAGTTGGTTGAACTGCTAGGCGACAAAATCAAAGTAACATTTAAACAATTAGAATATATTCAACCTTTAGCTGGTCAAACTTATTTAGATTTAACAGGTGAACCGCATTTTAAAGTTAGCGTAAATGGCGGTGAGAAACTTGAGTTTGAAAGTGATAATATGCGAGTGAACATTGATCCGTTTGGCGATAAAGATATTGAGCTAAATTATTACGGTATCAATGATGTAATCGTTGGACAACTTCAAATATTAAAACTTGGGACTCAATCGTTTACAGATAAAAATGGCATTACGTTGTCTAAAGATGGGGGAGTACTAACAATTGACCTTACAAACCAAACAGATAACATCGATAAGAATTATGATATTTCCGATAGACCTGCTTGGGCATATGACGGCGTTACGGAATTTAAGTTTATTTCTAATTCTCCGAACAAAATTATTGGGTATGCCGAAACTAGCAAAATTCCACTTGATAACCTATATGCTACGTTAGCTACATTGAACAATCCTAACATTAGTGTTGTTTATTATAAATATGGTGTAGATGACCAATTAACATATGTACCAATAATTACAAATGTGTATTCTAGTAAAATTGTTAGCGGTAGACGTCAAGTTACATTCTCAGGCAGAAGAAATGTAAGAACACGAGTAGATAGATTAATTAAAAAGAAAGCTACTTATATATCCAACCCTATGACAGAGCAATTTGACGGTAGTATTCAAACAGTAGGCGCATTCTACAAGGAAGTTAATGATAATGAATAATTAGCTAACATAAGGGAGAACATATGCAGGTAATAACAGATTTTCTATGCGAGGCATGGCGAACTCTGACAGACTCATTCGCTATTAAAGCCTTGCTTGCCGTAGTGGCAGAGATTGGCATATATATGCTGGGCCTTAAACATGTGCAAGTACTAGGGATATTCATTATACTGGTATTCCTAGACCTTATAACACGCTGGGCTGCTATTGGCTATCAAATGCTTATTGATATGGGGGCGAGCCCAGAAAATATAAGCGGCTATGCCAAATATATCGCCATTCCTGCCGCATGGGGTAAAGGTTTAATTAATTCAAAGCATATGCGAAAGCCTTTTGTTACAAAGGTACTCACGTATTGTATGGCAACAGCTGGGGCTTATTGTTTTGATTTTATGGCTGGGAACTACGCCTTTGCCGTAAATCTAGTGTGGCTATATCTTGGCTCGGTTGAGTTCCTGTCTATCCTCGAGAATATGAGGGACGGAGGAAATAGCACAATCGCTGGGCTACTTGATTTGGTACACTCTAAACTTGATACGATTTTAAAAAAATAATAGCTTATAGGCTGCATTCTAAAAGGGTGCAGCCTTTTAGATTGGAGGTGCATTTAATGAAAATTGGAACACACTTTGACGACTACGAATTCGCTTGCAGTTGCCATCGCCATGAAGTCGATGAAAATGGCCATAATAAATTAGACCATATCATCGACAAACGTTTAGTAGATTTATTAGACGCTATCCGTGAACGTTTAGGGGTGCCATTATATATCAATAGTGGTTACCGTTGCCCAGAACACAATGAGGAAGTAGGGGGCGTTCCTAATTCTCAACATGTAGAGGGTACAGCAGCAGATATTACATATGACGGCGTTAACGTTGACTACTTGGCCGAGGTCGCTGAGGCTTGCGGTCAAGAGTTAGGTATCGAGGGCGGTATTGGTTGCTATTATTATCAGGACTTCGTACATATTGACGTACGGGGCTATGCAGCACGTTGGAATGATCTAGACTAAATAAGGGGGCTTATATGTATGAGAAAATCACGAACTACATCAATGCGGTTAAATCTCAGATTACTATTAAGCGGGTTATTATTGCTTGTGGTTGTGTGTTGCTCCTCATTAGTGCATGCCAACTCATTGACGGCTACTTCACCGCAAGAGGCAACTATCAACGTGCCATTGACAAGTTGGAACGAACTCAAAGGGAACTTGATACAAGCAGACGCCTTAATCAAGAGCTCAAACTTGTCATTGAACGAGGCTCAGACCTTAACCGCCAAGCAGGCGACCGAATTGAACGAATTGAAGATTATCAACGAAGAACGGAGCAAGGAATTGGCCGAGCTCAAAACTATCAACGAGAAACAGGGGCAAGAGTTAGCGAAAGCATCGGAATTAATAACCGAGCAGGCGAGCTCATTGGAAACAGCCTCCGTATCATTGAACGAGTTGAAAGCGGAATTAAAGAATAATAAAAAGACAGAACAAAGGTTACGTAGGCAACGTGATACATGGGCTATTAGCAACGTGGCACTATTTCTTGCAGGAGCGTTACGCAAATAACGTGGAGGTGATCCAATATCTCCTTACTGCATAAAGGTGGATATGCAGACAACTTTTGATTATTAAACAAGGGCACTTACTATAAAAGTAGGTGCCCTATTTTTTTTTGCAGTTTTGACATCAATTTGACATCAATTTATATTA
>ERZ773066.1459-NODE-1459-length-12108-cov-10.646561_pt1 | contig 12108 bp, 9 predicted proteins | sample MGYA00580573_ERZ773066 | MGnify/ENA primary metagenome ERZ773066 (study PRJEB29015, sample SAMEA2738128) | human oral metagenome | biome: human oral; feature: human-associated habitat; material: saliva | place: China | collected 2203 ... | reverse complement strand
TTTTATGGTACAATCGACTAGTACAAATATCGTTATATAGTAGCAGTTATCGTAGAAGTGAAAGTATAATTGTTAACTTTCAGAAAAAACGAAATTGACTAGAAAGATACGAGGCTATTCATGAAATCAAAAGAAACTATGATTGAGGTCAATCATTTAAGCCATCTATATATTGATGAAAATGGTAATGATGTGCGTGCGCTAGATGATGTCAGTCTTAGTATACATCGCGGAGAGTTTGTTGCTATTATCGGTACTAATGGTAGTGGTAAAAGTACGTTGGCTAAGCATTTTAATGTGCTATTACAACCTACAGAAGGTCATGTTAATGTATGTGGTTATGATACATTAGATGGGGAGCATATTTGGGATATTCGTCAACATGTAGGGATGGTATTCCAAAACCCTGACAATCAAATCGTTGCAGCCGTTGTGGAGGAAGATGTGGCATTTGGCCCAGAGAATTTAGGTGTTCCTAGTGCTGAAATACGTAAGCGTGTTGATGACGCATTAGCAGCAGTAAATATGACTGATTATGCGGAACATGGTCCTCATTTATTATCTGGTGGTCAAAAGCAACGTATTGCTATTGCTGGCGTTTTAGCAATGAAACCAGATTGTATCGTTTTAGATGAACCTACAGCTATGCTTGACCCTAAAGGGAGAATAGAGGTTTTAGAAACAATTCACAAACTGAATAAAGAAGAAGGTATTACCATTGTGCTAATTACTCATTTCATGGAAGAAGCGGTTACAGCTGATCGTGTGGTAGTCATGAAAAATGGTGTAAAACTACAGGAGGGGTCACCACGAGAAATCTTTACACAAGTTGATACCTTAAAAGGTTTAGGACTGGATGTTCCTGTGGCAGCAGAGGTGGCCTTTAAATTAACTCAACAAGGTGTTGATATTCCACAAGATATTATTACCAATGATGAGTTAGGGAATGCACTAATTAATTATTATGCGAAGGAGGCACACTAATGGCTATTGTATTAGATAATATTACCTATACCTATGGTGTGGGAACTCCTTTTGAAAAAACGGCTTTAAAAGGCATATCTGTGACCATTGAAAATGGAGAATTTTTAGGTATTATTGGGCATACTGGTTCTGGTAAATCTACTTTTGTGCAACATCTTAATGGATTATTGCATCCTACAACAGGAACAGTAACTGTTAATGGTGTTGATGTGAGCGAGAAAACTGATGAAGCTAAAAAGATGCGTCATAAGGTTGGTATGGTATTCCAATATCCAGAACATCAACTGTTTGAAGAAACTATTGCTGCCGATATTGCATTTGGACCTAAAAATTTAGGTCTTGATGAAGGAGAAGTAGATCGTCGTGTACGTGAAGCGATGGATTTTGTAGGACTTGACTATGATACCTATGCTGAACGCTCCCCATTCCATCTATCTGGTGGTCAAATGCGTCGTGTTGCCATAGCTGGTGTTGTGGCAATGGAGCCAGATTTTCTTGTTCTTGACGAACCGTCTGCTGGTCTTGATCCGTTTGGCCGTGAAGAAATTTTTGAGGAAATCATTAAATTACACAATGAAAAAAAAATAACCGTTATCCTCGTGTCTCATAATATGGAGGATATTTCTAGAATGGCAAATCGTCTAATCGTCCTTGATAAAGGTAAAATCGTGTTGGATGGTAAACCATTAGATATCTTTAACCATCAACGCCATGTGTTACAAGAGGTAGGGGTTGATGTGCCTCCCGTATCGGTGTTGATTGAATCGCTTCGCAATAGGGGCCTTAATATATCCAACAAAGTTTTATCCGTTGATGATGCAGTGAAATCTATCTTGGAAGGAGGTCAACATGTTAAATAATATTACTATTGGCCAATTCTTCCCAGGTGATTCTTTATTACATCGCATGGATCCAAGGGCAAAAATTATAGGTACCACTATTTTTGTAGTGGCCATATTCTTAGCGAATACGCCATTGGCATATGGTATTGTGGCAGCTTTTACCATTGGTGCTATGCTACTATCTAGATTGCCATTGCGCTTGATGTGGAATGCTATTAAACCCCTATGGATTATTATTGTATTTACCATGGGGATTCATATTTTTACAACCCCTGGTAACAGCTTGATATCCTATGGGATTATTAATATTACCGATAATGGGGTGGCTATGGGCTTGCAAATGGCGGCACGATTGGTATTTTTAATCTTATTCTCTTCCTTGTTAACCTATACAACATCACCTATACGGCTGACAGATGGCATTGAACATTTACTAAACCCATTCCGCCGCATCGGGGTACCAGCGCATGAGTTAGCTATGATGATGACTATTGCATTGCGCTTTATTCCGACTTTGTTAGATGAGACAGATCGTATTATGAAAGCTCAATCGGCTCGTGGTGCAGATTTTGTAACAGGTAGCATTATACAACGAGCTAAGAATATGATACCTCTTTTAGTACCGCTCTTTATCAGTGCTTTTCGTCGTGCCGATGAATTAGCTATCGCCATGGAGGCTCGTTGTTATCGTGGCGGTGTTAATCGTACGCGCATGAAAGAGCTAAGTATTACTTGGGTAGATTATGTTGGCATTGGTGCTGTACTAATGGTTACAGCTATCTTATTAGCTTTATGGTGGTTAAACTAATGCGAAATATACGGCTCATTGTAGCCTATGATGGCACAGATTTAGCAGGCTATCAAAAACAATCGGCAGATAAAGGTATTACCGTTCAAGGTGCGTTGGAAAAGGCGTTATCTATCATTTGTGCCGAGCCAATTCAAATCTATGGAGCTTCTAGAACGGATGCGGGTGTGCATGCTCGTTTTCAAGTGTGTGCCTTTCGAACCTCAGGATCGATACCCGTGGAAAATATTCCTAGGGCTACGATTGCTCATTTGCCAAAGGATATCGTTGTTACGGAGGCTATTGAGATACCATTAGATTGGAAACCGCGTAATAACATATTTGGTAAGGAGTATATTTATTCTATTTATAATCGTGAGATTGCTGATCCAATAGGTCAACGCTATCATTGGCATGTAAAGAAGCCCTTAGATATTGAGTCTATGAGGCACGCGGGCAAAGCCCTCGAAGGAACACATGATTTTTCTACATTAAAAGGGGCTAATACGACACCTGCAGACCCGGTGAAGACCATTTATGCTGTTGGTATTGTAGAAAAGAATGGGCACATCGATATTTCTGTCGTTGGCGATGGTTTTTTATATCATATGGTTCGGAATATAGCTGGGTTATTAGTTGATGTAGGATTGGGCCGAAAATCAGTGGCACAAATCCCTGAACTGTTGGCAGCAAAAGATCGAAAGAGAATTGGGAAAACCGCACCTGCTCAGGGGCTCGTATTAGAGGAAATCTTCTTTACTCCAGATAGACTTAATACAGTGATTCAACGTATTAAGGGAGAATAAATATTCTATATGATTTTTGATTCGAAACAGACTGAAAATCATCAAAATTATTTATAAATGCACATAAAAGCAGTAGATACCAATATTATCTACTGCTTTTATTTATTATATGTATTTATATTAATTTGTAATACTTAGAATTCTATGTTAAATGTTACATTGTAAAACGCCTACTATACATGTTACAATTGCACTATAAGACAGGTTTATTACTTAGCTGTAATTTATATACATAGGGTAGACTCTTGTCAGCATAGTAATTTTTATCCTAAGGAGGGTGAATATCTTGCAAAAACGTAAAGATTTTATCTGGAAAATGGGGGGCCAACAAGGTGAAGGTATCGAGAGTTGTGGCGAAATTATGGCCACAATCCTTGCAAAAGAAGGTTATTCTCTATACAGTCAACGTTTGTTTGCATCCCGTATTAAAGGTGGTCATACTACCTTCGCATTGCGTGTTGCATTAGAACAAATTATGTCCATTGGTGAAGGCGTAGACTTTTTGCTTTCCCTTGATCAAGAAACTGTAGATATGCACGGTACAGAAGTACGCGATGGCGGCTATATTATCTGTGATAGTAAAGTAAAACCAGATTTTTCTAAATTTGAAGGTTCCAAAATTAATTGTCTATCATTGCCAATCTCTGAAACAGCAATGAAACAAGGCTCTATGTTGATGCGTAACATCGTAGCACTTGGTATGTCCGTAGCTCTTCTTGGCTTTGATACTAAGATGTTTAAAGATGCTATTGCCGAAAAATTTGCTAAAAAATCTCAAGAAATTATCGATAAAAACTTGGCTGCATTCGATGACGGTTATGGCCTAGTTATGGAAAAATTAGGCGATGTGGAAATCGATACATTGCCAGCTCCTGGCAAAAAAGATCAAATGTTCTTGTTAGGTAATGAAGCATGTGCACTTGGCGCTATTGCAGCAGGTTCTCGTTTTATGGCATCCTATCCTATTACTCCAGCATCTGAAGTAATGGAATACATGATTAAAAACATGGATAAATTGGGTGCTACAGTTGTTCAAACAGAGGACGAAATCGCTGCATGTATGACTGCTATGGGTGGTGTATATGCAGGTGTTCGTGGCTTTACATGTACTTCCGGGCCTGGCCTTTCCTTGATGGCAGAATCCTTGTCCATGGCATCTATGGCTGAACTTCCTATGGTTGTTATCGATGTACAACGTTCTGGCCCATCCACTGGTATGGCTACAAAGGTTGAACAATCCGATATTGATGCGGCTTGCTACAATGCACATGGCGATTATTCTGGCATCGTAATTTCTCCAACATCTATTGAAGAATGCTTCTATGAAATTCAAAAAGCGTTCAACTTGGCAGAAATGTATCAATGCCCAGTTATCTTCATGCCAGACTTGCAACAAGGCTTGAATAAACAATCGGTTCCTACATTCGACTTGAACCGCGTACCTATTAACCGCGGTAAAATGATGAAGGAAGCTGATCTTCCTGAATTGGTTCAACCTAACTACTTCAAACGCTTTGAATTGACCGAAGATGGTCTTTCCCCTCGTACAATTCCTGGCATGAAAAATGGTCTATTCCTTTCTACAGGTCTAGAACATAACGAAGAAGGTAAACCAGCTGAAGCACCTACAATGCACGTAGCGCAAACTGATAAACGCTTCCGTAAATTGGAAACTGTAGCTGACAACTATGAACCATTCTTGAATAATGCTAAATATGACGAAGCTGATGTGCTTGTTGTAGGTATGGCTTCTAGCCGTGGTGCTATTGAAGAAGCCGTAGCTGAACTTGATCAAGAAGGCGTTAAAGTTAACCACTTACAACTTCGTTTGATTAAACCTTTCCCTGCAAAACAATTGCAACCTTTCATGGACGCAGCTAAAAAAGTTGTTATTGTAGAACATAATGCGACTGGTCAATTAACTAATCTATTCAAAATCAACATGCATAAGAAATCTAAAATTTCTAGCTGCTTGAAATATGATGGTAATCCATTCACAAAATCATATGTGAAAAATGCAATTAAGGAGGTCCTATAATATGACAACAGCTAAAGATTACAGAAATGATATTCGCCCTAACTGGTGCCCTGGTTGTGGTCATTATGGGGTTCAAGCAGCCATTACTGATGCAGTAGTAGCTAAAAATATTCCACCTGAAAAATTAGCAGTTATTTCTGGTATCGGTTGTTCTAGCCGTATCGGTGGTTATTTTTATGCTTATGGTGCACATACAACTCATGGTCGTGCGCTTCCTTACGCTCAAGGCGTTAAACTTGCTAACCAAGATTTAGAAGTTATTGCATGTTCCGGTGATGGCGATGCGTTCGCTATCGGCATGGGGCATACAATTCATGCTTTCAAACGTAATGTAAACATGACATACGTTGTAATGGATAACCATGTATATGGTTTGACTAAAGGTCAAGCATCCCCTCGTTCCGATATTGGTTTTGTTACAAAAACAACTCCTCGTGGGGCATTTGAAACACCATTGTCCATCTGTGAAACTGCAATTGCTGCAGGAGCTACATTTGTTGCACAAGGTTATATGATTAATCGTGCAGAGCTCGTTGATTTAATTCAACAAGCAATGGATCATGAAGGCTTCTCCTTCATTAACGTATTCAGCCCATGTGTTACTTATAATAAACACAATAGCTATGACTGGTTCAAAGAGCATTTAGTTGCATTGCCAGAAGGTTATGACCCAACAGATCGTGCAGCAGCACTTAAAACTTTGGGTGAAACAGATGGTTTGGTTACTGGTCTTATCTATCAAGATAAAACGAAACCTTCCTTCGAAAAAGCTATGGCTGCAGCAAATGGTGGTCCACATGCTCGTCCATTGACTGAAGATGTAGTAAAACCAGATCAAGCTCTATTCGATAGTCTTTGCAATCAATTTAAGTAATCCTATTTAAAACGAGTCATTTATGATCTGTACCCCTCTTTACTGGAAGTCTAGTAAAGAGGGGTTTTTATAAAAATTTATAACGTATAGGTCTGTTGTTTTACAATATGAGTCATTGAGTAGAGGAATGAGTAGCGTGTCGAATGAATATAATGAAGCATTACTAGAACCACTTAAGTATTATCGGGAAGATTTAAAGGATGCCTTTCAGCATGTCACAGAAGAATATTTCCAAGACTTGGTAAATCAATCTAAGGTAGATATAGATAAAAATAGAGAGTTAATAGATAAGTATAATACTGTATCAGAAAATCGAGATCAATCAAATACTTCATATAAACGATTTGGTATTATCAAAAAAGTTGATTTTGTTATCGGTATAGGTGCCCTTATTTATGGTGTTTATCAGTTTTCACAAGATCCTATAGATATTATATCGGTTGCTGTTTCTAGTATTGTTCTTGTGCTAACTGTAGTTCTGTATCTATATTGGATTAAGTCTAATAGTAAAAGTCTTGAAGAAAAACTAAATGATTTAGAATCAACTTTAGCTCAAATGCGCCAAGAAGGGTATGAGATGCTGGCACCATTAAATAATCTATTTCATAGTGAAATGACTGCAGAGCTCATAAAGAAGGCGATTCCCTTTATTCATATGGATTCTAATTTTAATATTGAACGGTATGAACAGTTAGTTAAAGATTATGGATTTTTAGAAAAAGGGGATGTAAATCATTCAACATTAGATATTGCTTCTGGAGATATCCTAGGGAATCCTTTTGTTTTTCTTAAACGTATAATTCATTGGATGGATGACTATACATATGAGGGTACGTTAAATGTTACTTATACAGAGGAGTATGTAGACTCTAATGGTAATCTGAAGACAAGAGATGTTAACGAAACATTACGTGCCGTAATAAGACAACCTGGTCCATATTATGCAAATAGAGTATCCTTAGTGTATGGTAATCATGCGGCCCCTAATCTAATATTCCATAGAAAACCACCGGAAAAAGGATTTTTTAATCTGGGGGGGGCTAAGAGCCTTTTATCTAAAGGGATTGCTAGCATTAGAAAAAAAGGTCAGGACTCATTAGAAGGTGGTGGAAGCTTCCAAGCCTTAGCTAATGAGGAGTTTGATGCACAATTTAATGCATTGGATCGAAATAATGAGGTTGAATTTAGGGTACTGTTTACGCCATTAGCACAAAATAATTACAAGGATATTTTTGAAAACTCTCCATATGGAGATGACTTTGTATTTAATAAAGAATGCAAAATCAATGAGATTAAAACGGATAACTCTCAAAAGTGGGATTTTAATACTGCACCATCTCAGTATTATGATTTTTCATTCCAAAAAATCAAAGAGAAGTTCATTAATTTTAACTGTGCATATTTTGATCATATGTACTTCTCATTCCTACCAGTTTTAGCAATCCCTGTGTACCAACAAATGGCATCGAATGACTATATTTATGGTAAGTCTTATGATTTCAGATATAATGATTACATTACAGAAATGCTGGCTAATAAAATGGGACTTAATTTATTTGTTCCTCCTGATGCAGCGGAGCGAAATAATGTAAAAACAATCCTTAAGACTAGTCACCATAAAAAAGAAGGCGACTCTGAAGTGATCAAGGTAGATGCGTATTCTTATAGAACGATTGGTCATGTAGATGAGGTGCCAGTCAGAGCCGGCAATGGTAGGACTTATTATGTGCCAGTACACTGGGAGGAGTATGTTCCTGTTACAAAGCATGAATTTATAGAGGTTTCGGAAATACAATCTGCAGGAGATGATTTCAAGCATATTAAAGGCTTGGACCACTATCAACAATCTGAAAATAATAAAGATCGTTCGTTTGCATATGACCACTTTATGGTCGGTAAACTATATCGACAAAATCAATCTCTAAGCGATTTATTACATACTATTTATGAACAATTTGGAGGTAGCAATAATGGCTAATCAATTAGACGAAATGAATCCGGAAATTATGTCTGAAGGCAGAGACGTGCATGTTATCGCTAAGGTGATTCCTGTAGAAACTAGTGGTTTTGAAAAACTTATTCCTACAATTCTTATGGCAATCGGTGTTCTAGGCATCGTTTTAGGAATTGTTATAGACAAGTATGCCATATCCATTATTGGCGCAATTGTACTGATTTATCCTTGGTGGCGATTAAAACAAATTAGCTCAGAATTTAATATGATGGAACAAAGAATCCAAAATGCTGCATCTGAAATCGATAATTATATGGAGCAACGTGTTGTGATTCTTTCTAATGCAGCTAAGCTTGTAGAAAAGTCCATTGAAGTAGATAAAGATATTCTCGTAGATATTGCTAAATATAGAAGTGGCAATTTCTCTGAAGAGTCTCGTAGTGATGTAAACTCACAACTTAATAAAGCTACACGAGCTATTAATGTAGCTATAGAAAATTATCCTGAATTACAAAGCCAAGATACGATTCGCGATGCAATGCAACAAAACTCTTACTTACAAAAAGAAATTACTGCAGCTAGAACCTTGTATAATGATGCGGTAAATACTTGGAATAGAGAAATATTTGAATTCCCATTTAAAAAGATTGTAGCGGCTAAAGAAGGCAGAACTACAAGAATTCCATTCATTGCTGATCAAGAAACTAAAGAAAAATCTAAAGGCGTTTTCTTCTAGTGTGTAAAAAGTTTGGCATTAGAATGTGAAGGAGATACTATGAAGTCTTATGAAAAAGGGATTAGCTTGTCTATCTGGACTTTGAGTTGGCCTATATTTATCGAAGTGTTCCTACAGCTGTTAGTAGGTAATATAGACCAAGTGATGATGAGTCACTACTCTCCTCAAGCGGTAGCAGCTGTGGCTAATGCCAATCAAATTCTAAATATATTTATTATGCTCATCATTGTAATGAGCACAGCTACGACGATTTTGATAGCTCAATATTTAGGAGCTCGGAATCAGTCGAAGCTATCAGAGGTATGTACGGTTAGCTTGGTGTTGAACTTTTTCTTTTCATCTGTTGCAGCTGTATTCTTTATTACTTGTCATGAATGGATTTTTACATGGCTAGGTGTACCTCCAGAAACGATGAGCGATACGTCGATATATACGACCATTGTGGCCGCAGGATTACCGATTCAGGCTATGTATTATGCTCTGGTTGCCGTATTTAGAGGCCATTCATTAACGCGTGTTACTATGTATATCGCGTTAGTTATGAATGTTATCCATATTACAACTAACTATGTATTAATATTTGGTCATGGTCCCATACCAAGCCTTGGTGTACTAGGGGTATCAATTTCTACCTGGATATCTAAGGTGGTAGGCCTCGTAATTATCGGCTATACCTTTAAGAAGTTGCTTACTTTAGAGGTGAGCTTCAAATTTTTAAAACCATTCCCGTGGCATACGGTTAAGTCTTTACTGAATATCAGTGTTCCCTCTGGTGGTGAAACCTTAAGTTATCAGTTATCTCAGACAACGATTATGAAAATGGTCAACATCCTAGGGCTAGCTGTTATTAATACAAAGGTGTATGTATCGGTTATTGCCATGCTTTGCTATGTATATACCATAGCGTTAGCGAATGCATCTCAAGTTATTGTGGGTTACCTGATGGGGGCTAAACGACAAGCTGAGGTGACAAATCGCGTATGGCATTCTATGTTGTTAGCCATTGCCATTAGTGTAGGACTGGCTACGTTCTTTTATAGTACCAGTGATATTGTACTATCCATATTTACTACGGATCCAGAAATCCTATCGTTAGCACATAATGTATTACTGATTGAGATTTTCCTTGAGTTAGGTCGTGCCGTTAATATTGTTATGGTTGGCTGCTTACAAGCAGCAGGGGATATTAGAACACCGATGCTCGTAGGCATTTTTGGCATGTGGTTATGTGCTGTACCATTGTCCTATCTCTTTGGTATTTACTGGGGATGGGGGCTCGTAGGCATTTGGATTGCCATGGCGGCAGATGAAATTTTACGAGGTTTATTATTTGTGTATCGCTGGTATAGCGGTAAATGGAAAAATAGACGACTTATTGAGGCGTAGTTTTGAAATATTAATTATTATTAATTATTACTTGTTTGTAGAAATATATTGGGCATCACGTTGGAGATTGTAAATTACTAGATATTTGTGAAAGTAGGTTTATATGAGTAAAACCGTAGGTATTATTGGATTAGGTCTATTAGGAGGCTCTTTAGCAAAGGCCTTAAAAGCATATACAGATTATGAGGTTGTTGGCTATGCTAGGCGACAAGAAATATGTGATGCGGCATTACAAGATGGAGTGGTGAGTGCTGCTTGGACAGAAGTCGAACCATTGATTGAACACTCAGATATTGTTGTATTTTCTTTGCCACCAGATACAAATGCACGACTTTTTACGGAAATGGCACATCTGTTTAGACCTGGTCAAGTGATAACAGATGTATCTAGTGCTAAGGAAAACTTTGTCCATGCTGTGTATGAATCAATTCCTAAGGGGACTATATTTGTATCTGTTCATCCTATGGCTGGTTCTGAAAAGGGTGGATATGAAGTATCTCATAAAAATCTATTTAAAGGTATGGGGTGGATTGTGCTAGAGGACAAAGCCTCTGAAGTGTATAACGAAGAGGTTGCTCAAGAACTGGCGGATATGGGACGTGCTTTAGGCTCTCGTATTGAGTTTGTCGATATTTATGCTCATGATGCATATTTAGCTATGGTCAGCCATATGCCTCATTTATTAGCATCTATTGTGACACAAGTATCTGGCGGCGATGAATTGGGCGAATTGCGCATGAAATTATCCGCTGGTGGTTTCCGCGACTGTACACGTGTAGCAGGGGGCTTACCATCTATGTGGCGTGAAATCATTTATGGTAATCGTCGTAATGTTATTAATGGTCTTACACAAATCGAAGAAGAAATTCAACGTGTGAAAGAAATACTTTCACAAGAAGATGAAGGTCAAGCATTAGAATCCTATTTGGAACGAAGCCGTGACATTCGTAATAAATTGCCGTATTTAACGGGACAAATTAAAGATAACTAAGGGAGATAGTATGAGTTTGTTACAAGAAACTTGTGGCGCTATTACAGGTCGCAATCAAGAGATTGAACAACATATAATTGATAGCTGGAATGCAGCATCATCTGTAGAGCAGTATGGTCGTCTTGTAAATGTGGTGGCCCAATATGGCTCTGCTACGAATCAAGAGACTTTGACAATACCAAAGCCGTGCATGATTATTGCTAGTGCGGATCATGGTGTAGCTGATATGGGTGTTAGTGCGTACCCAAAGGAAACTACAGTTGGGATGACACAGAACTACCTAATCCCTAAAGGGGCTGGTGCCAATTCCTTAGCTAATTACTGTGGTGCTCAAATGGAAGTTATCGACATGGGCATTGATGCGGATATGAGCTGGGTACCGGGCCTACGCAGTCATAAACTGGGGATGGGAACAAAAAACTTTGTGAAAGAGCCCGCCATGACACGTGAGCAAGCTGTCGAGGGAATTGAAACGGGAATTCGTCTTGTAAAAGAGAAAATTGACGAGGGCTTCAACGTATTCTTAGTAGGTGAAATGGGTATTTCCAATACTACAGCTAGTGCCCTTATGACTGCTAAGTTTGCGGGTCTCACTGCAGAAGAAGCGACAGGTAGAGGTACCAATATTTCCGATGAACGCCTTAAATTAAAGCAACGTATCGTTCATGATGTGCTAGAAAAATATAAGGATATTCCAAAAGACGATGCCA
>ERZ773066.1457-NODE-1457-length-12112-cov-81.117193_pt1 | contig 12112 bp, 7 predicted proteins | sample MGYA00580573_ERZ773066 | MGnify/ENA primary metagenome ERZ773066 (study PRJEB29015, sample SAMEA2738128) | human oral metagenome | biome: human oral; feature: human-associated habitat; material: saliva | place: China | collected 2203 ... | reverse complement strand
CGGCCAGCGGACCCGAGTGGACGACCCACCCGCCGGTTTCGCCAGCACCGGGGCCAATATCGACGATCCAGTCGGCCGCCTCCATCGTCTCCTCGTCGTGCTCGACGACGATGAGCGTGTTGCCCAGATCCCGCAGGCGCTCCAGGGTGGCGATGAGCTTGCGGTTATCGCGCTGATGTAGACCAATGGAGGGTTCATCCAGAACATAGAGAACACCAACGAGGCCGGAACCGATCTGCGTCGCCAGGCGGATACGCTGCGCCTCACCACCCGACAGTGTTCCAGCGCTGCGCGAGAGCGTCAGGTAGGTGAGCCCGACGTCCACGAGGAAAGCCAGGCGGGCCTCGATCTCGGTGAGGATCGGCTCGGCGATCGAGCGTGCGCGCTGCTCGAGTTCGACGTTGGCAAGGAAAGCGCGCGCCTCCGAGATGGACATGTCGGAGAGCTCGGCGATCGACTTGTCCCCGATGTGCACGGCGAGAACCTCAGGCTTCAGTCGCGCACCGTGGCACGTCGGGCACGGAATCTCACGCATGTACGAGTCGAGCTTCTCGGACACGGCGGCCGACTCAGTCTCCTCGCGCTTGCGCTCGATGTAGTTGACCGCCCCCTCGAAGCCGGTCGTGTAGGAGCGCTCGCGCCCCCAGCGGTTGCGGAACTTGACGGTGACCTCGTAGTCCTTGCCGTACAGGACAGCGTCCTTGACCTTTTTGGGAAGGTTCTTCCAGGGGGTGCCCATCGCGAAACCCAGCTCCTTGGAGAGAGACTCGAGGAGCTTCTTGTGGTATTTGAAGTTCGAGTTCCAGGGGATCACAGCGCCGTCGGCGAGGGAGAGTTCCTCGTCGGGGACGACCAGCTCGGGATCGACTTCGAGGCGGAAGCCCAGGCCCGAGCAGTCCGGACAGGCGCCGTAGGGGGCGTTAAAGGAGAAGGTGCGCGGCTCGATCTCGTCGAGAGCGAGCGGGTGATCGTTGGGGCACGCGCGCTTCTCCGAGAAGCGACGGCGACGCTCAGGGTCGTCGGCGTCCAGGTCCACGCAGTCGATGACAACCAGGCCCTCGGAGAGGCGCAGCGCTGTCTCCACGGAATCGGTCAGGCGTTGGCGCATGCCCTCACGCACAACCAGGCGGTCGATGACGACCTCGATCGTGTGCTTAAGTTTCTTCTCCAGCTTCGGGGCGTTCTCGAGGCGCACGGCCTCCCCGTCGATGATCGCGCGGGTGTAGCCCTCGGAGCGAAGCTCGTCGATGAGGTCCTGGTACTCGCCCTTGCGCCCGCGCACAACCGGGGAGAGGACCTGGAAGCGCGTGCCCTCATCCATCGTGCGAACGCGATCGACGATCTGCTGGGGTGTCTGCGCCTGAATGCGAGCCCCACATTCGGGGCAGTGCGCGACGCCGGCGCGGGCGTAGAGCAGACGCAGGTAGTCGTGGATCTCCGTGATTGTGCCGACGGTTGAGCGCGGGTTACGCGATGTCGACTTCTGGTCAATGGAAACCGCTGGTGACAGGCCTTCGATGAAGTCCACGTCCGGCTTGTCCATCTGGCCCAGGAACTGACGCGCATAGGAGGACAGCGACTCCACGTAGCGGCGCTGCCCCTCGGCGAAAATGGTATCGAACGCCAGCGATGATTTGCCCGACCCAGACAGGCCCGTGAAAACGATCATTGCGTCGCGAGGAAGCTGCAGGTTCACGTCCTTGAGGTTGTGTTCGCGGGCACCCTGGATAATTAGCTTGTCATGCACCCCTCGATCCTATCCGCCCCCTAGGCAAAAGCGCGGATCAGGGCTAGTGTTATGCGTATGGCATACTATGCAGTTGAATACGTGTACAACCCCTCGATGGCCGCAACGATGGACGAAGTCCGCCCTCGGCACCGCGCATTCCTGTCCGGACTGCTCGAACAGGGGATCAACGTCGCATCGGGTCCGCTCGTCGACGAAGTCCCCGGAGCACTCCTTCTCATCAAAGCCGAGAGCGAAGCCGACGTCGAACGCGTCCTCAATGAGGATCCTTTCTACGTCGCTGAGGTCATTCAGGCGCGCCTCATCCGCGAGTGGAATCCCGTCATCCGGGTGTTCTGATCGCACGTCGCGAACGAGGCCGGGGCCGGGTTGATACCCGACACTGGCCTCGCCTCGTCCCCGCTCCCCTACTCCTGGAGCGAACGAGCAAACTGGTGCGCGTAGAAGATACGTTGAGCGATCTCAATGAGGGCAGCCGAACAGGCACCGACGCACAGGATAACGAGCCACTCGTATCCGTTGGGCGCGACCATCGAGAAGAAGTCACGCACCGGAGCAATGAGCACGCCGCCGACCGTCGCGGAGATGACGCTCGCCAGCAGGACCCACTTCCACAGCGACAGGGGCCGCGAAGTGATCACGAGCAGCCAGATGGCGCCTAGCATGAGGGACAGGATCGCGGCCGTCGACTCACGCGCCTGGGGCGGGCCATCCACAATGCCGAAGGCGACAAGGGCAGTAGTCGCCAAGATGACGCCCGTCGGCATCGCGAGCGACAGGGTGCGCCTCAGGAATCCGGGCACGTAGCGGCGTGGGTTGGGCCACAGCGCCAGGAAGAAGGCGGGGATCCCGATCGTCAGTGAGTCAATGTAGCTGAACTGGCGGGGCAGGAACGGATAGCGCCAACCGACCAGGGCGGTGACGATCACCAGCACCGCCGCGTACGTGGTCTTGGCGAGGAACAGCGAGGATACGCGCTCCATGTTCGCGATGATGCGTCGCCCCTCCGACAAGACCCCGGGCAGGACCGAAAACTTCGAGTCAACGAGCACGATCTGTGCGACCGCCTTCGTGGCCTGCGTGCCGTTACCCATCGCGATGCCAAGGTCGGCGTCCTTGAGCGCCAGGGCATCGTTCACGCCGTCGCCCGTCATGGCCACGCAGTGATCGCGCGCCTGCAGGGCTCCCACCATGGCCCGCTTCTGCTCGGGCGTCACGCGCCCGAACACGTCGTGACTCTCGATCGCGTCGTTGAACGCCTCCGAGGTCAGGTCCTCAGGAAGGTCGCGCGCGTCCATGAGGCGAGCGGGAGAACCGTCGGGTGCCGTCAAGCCCGCCTGCGCGGCAAGCGCCCCAACCGTCGTCGGGTTGTCGCCCGAAATGACGCGCACATGCACTCCCTGCGAACGGAAGTAGTCCAGCGTCTCGGCCGCATCCTCACGCAGGTCCTCCTCCAGAACCACGAGGGCGGCCACCGCCCGACGTGCGGGCAGCTCGTCGTCGACCACGGCCTCGTCAGCACGCACCAGCGCCACGACGCGGGAGCCCTGCGCGGCAATGGCGCGCACCCGCTCCAGGAGAACCGCGTTCGTCGCCACGGCCTCGTCGATAACGAACTCGGGAGCACCCAGGATCCACGACTCGCGCCCGGTCCCCCACGCGCTCCACTTGCGGGCCGAGGAGAAGGGAACGGACCACTCGATGCGCTCGAAGGCCCCGGCCTGCTCGGCTTCTCCCAGGTGCTGCCAGATCGCCTCGGCAGTGGCATTGGTGCGGTCGCTCGAGGCGCTCGCGAGGGCGCGCAGCACCGCCTCCGTGTCCCCCGAAACCACGTCGACCTCGCGCACGCGGATACCACCCGTCGTCAGCGTGCCAGTCTTATCCAGGCACAGGCAATCGACGCGGGCCAGCACCTCGACGGCCGGAAGCTCCTGAACGAGGACGCCCCGGCGTGCCAGTGTCGCCGATCCGATCGCGAAATTCATCGACGTGAGCAGCACCAGGCCCTGGGGGATCATGCCGATGACGGAGGCGACCGACAAGACAAGAGCCTCGCGCCAATCCCCGCCCGATCCTCCGGCAATACGGTTCTGCGAGTAAAAGGTCATCGCAACAACCGGGAGCAACATGACGGAGACGACCTGCAGCACGCGGTTGATCGACACCTGGATCTCGGACACGGTACGGGTGAAGGCGCGCGCCTGCTCGGACAGGCCCTGTGCGTACACGCGCTCGCCGACCGCCGTGGCCACCATGCAGCCCGAACCGGCCACCACGCTGGTGCCCGCCAGGAGCTGGTCGCCTTCCTTCTTCTTGACGGGGTGCGACTCGCCGGTGAGCAGCGACTCGTCGATCTCGAGGCCCGCGGAGGCCAGGACCGTCCCGTCCACGCTCACCTGATCGCCGAGCGTCAGCTCGATAACGTCGTCGAGCACGACGTCGCGAGCCGGAATGACCGACAAGGTTCCATCGCGCAGGACGCTCGCCTGCGGGGCGTCCACAATCGCCAGCGAATCCAAGGTGCGTTTCGCGCGCAGCTCGGACACGATGCCGATGACCGCGTTGATCACCATAACTCCGCCGAAAATGCCGTCGCGCAGGTCACCGAACAACAGCACGATGATCGACGCGCCCACGATGATCGCGTTGAAGAGCGTCAGCACGTTCTCTCGAACGATAGACGCCACGGAACGCGACGTGCGGTCCTTCACGCGGTTGACCGCGCCGCGGGCGACGCGCTCCGCGACCTCTGCCGCACTCAGGCCGCGCTCGCCGAGGCGCGTCACGTCAGCGCTCACGGGCATCCCCCTCATCCATCGCGGTACGTATCAAAGACGCGACAACGGTCACCGCCAGCGTCACGACGATGACGCCCAGCGATACCGACACGGAAATGTTGGGCGCCCACTCCACACCCCGCCCACTGTTGATAAACGGGAGGGTGTTGGCGTGCAGCGCCTCCAAAATCAGCTTGACGCCGATGAAACTCAAAATGACCCCGAGGCCGTAACCCAGGTAGACGAGCTTGCTAAGTAATGCATCAACGAGGAAAAACAACTGACGCAACCCCATTAGGGCAAACACGTTGCAGGCGAACACCAGGAAGGCCTGCTGCGTGATGCCGAAGATCGCGGGAATCGAATCGAAAGCGAACATAAGATCCGCGGACCCCAGAGCCAACACCACAACGGCCAACGGTGTCAGATAGGTATGCCCACCGTGACGATACAGGAGACGATTACCGACAAACCCATCCGTAATCGGCAAAACATGACGTACGAGACGAATGAAGCCGTTCTCGTGGTACTCCTCGTCTTCCTCTCCGCCCCGGGCAGTCTCCCGAACTTGCGACACGGCGGTCCACAGCAACCACGCGCCAAAAATAAAGAACACCCACGAGAAGCGAGAGACCAACGCGGCGCCGAGCAGGATGAAGGCGAGCCGGAGCAACAAGGCAATAACGATGCCGAGCAGCAGCGCCTTCTGCTGATTCTCCCTGGGCACCCGGAACGCCTTGAGGATGAGAATGAAAACGAAGAGGTTGTCGACCGAGAGCGACCACTCCATCGCCCAGCCTGCGTAGAACTCCTGCGCGTACAGCCACCCGTTCGTCAGCCAGATACCGACGCCGAAGAGGACGGCGAGCCCGACGTAGAAAAGGGTCCATCGGCCCGCCTCAGCGGCCGTAGGCGGATGCGGGTTGCGTGCGTGCCCGAGGAAGTCGATGACGACGAGTCCGATGGCGACGAGCGCCAGGATCCCCCACGCCCACGGGTGAATAACCATGAGTACCTCTTAACTATTCGTCCGGGAAATTTTATCGCCCTCAGGCGGCGCTGTCGTCGCTTCCACGGCGAACACGAGACGCGGCGAGCGAAGCTGCGACCGTGATCATGATCGTGACCACGATGAATCCGAGTGAGAAGGCGATCGACGGCTCGGGGACCATCGTGATCTCGTGACCGCCGTTAATGAAGGGCAGCTCATTGGTGTACAGCGCGTGGTTGATGAGCTTGAAGCCGATGAACCCGAGAATCGCGGCGAGGCCGTAGTGCAGGAACACGATGCGGTCGAGCAGGCCGTCGATGAGGAAATAGAGCTGACGCAGCCCCAGCAGCGAGAACGCGTTGGCGGCGAACACCAGGTAGGCCTCGGAGGTCAGCGAGTAGATCGCGGGGATCGAATCGACGGCAAACATGACGTCGGCGGTACCGATCGCGATGACGCACAGCAGCATCGGCGTGATATACGTGCGTCCACCGTGGCGGTACAGCATGCGCGAGCCGATGAAACCGTCGGTGACGGGCACGACCTTCGACACCCAGCGCACGATCGACGGCGGGCGGTAGTCCTCGTCCTCCTCGTCGCCGCCGATGCCCTCACGAACCTGACTGATTGCGGTCCACATGAGCCACGCGCCGAAGAGGTAGAACACCCACGAGAAGTTCTCGATGAGCGCGGCGCCCGCGAGAATGAAGATGAGGCGCAGCACCAGCGCGATGACGATGCCCGCCAGCAGGACCTCCTGCTGATTCTTGCGGGGCACGCGGAAAGTCGACAGGATAATGACAAAGACAAAGAGGTTGTCAATGCTTAGCGCCTTCTCGGTGATGTAGCCGCCCAGGTATTCCTGTCCGTATTGCGGCCCCCAGAGCGCCCACACGATGCCGCCAAAAATCAGGGCGATCGCGATGTAGGCGATGGACCACCAGGTCGCTTCCTTGAGCGTTGGTTCGTGGGGGGTGCGGACGTGGCCGACGATGTCGACGACGATCATGGTCACGATGATGCCGGCCAGGACGATCCAGGCGAGCGCGTGCACGTGCATACGTGGGGCCTCCGGTACGAGTCGGGTACCGGAGGTCTCCTCCCGCCAGTCATTCCTGGCCGGTGACGCCGGAGGCCGCGCCGCGTGGGCGGGCCGTCGTGATGACGACGCCACTGTTGGTGGGAGTACTCCCCTCCGCTAACACTTCTAGTCTAGTCAGACACAGCGACGGGCGCGCTCACCCAGGTAAGTGGCGTCTGTCGCTCACCGAATCGTGGGCCACGGGGACGAGGCCGCCGCGTGCTCGCGTGAGCCTGCCGACGGCGTCTGGTCGGCTCAGTGGGCGCGCTTCATGGCGCGCAGTTCCTTCTTGAGATCCTCGATTTCGTCGCGTAGGCGCGCCGCGACCTCGAACTGGAGGTGCTGGGCGGCGGTCATCATCTGGGCAGACAGCTCCTCGATGAGTTCGGCAAGCTCAGCCTCCGCGCGCTGACCAGGATTCGAGACGGCAGGCGTCGCAGCCGCACCTCGGTCGCGCGCGCTCTTCTCCTTGCGGTACCCGCCCTCGAGGAGGGTCTGCGTGTCAACCTGCTCGCGGGCGAGCATGTCGGTGACGTCCGAGATCTTCTTACGCAGCGGCTGCGGGTCGATGCCGTGCTCCTTGTTGTAGGCGATCTGGATCTCGCGGCGACGCATCGTCTCGGAGATGGCCTCGTTCATGGAGTCCGTCATGTTGTCCGCGTACATGTGGACTTCGCCGGACACGTTTCGTGCGGCGCGACCGATCGTCTGGATGAGCGAGCGGGTCGAGCGCAGGAAGCCTTCCTTGTCGGCGTCGAGGATGGACACGAGGGAGACCTCGGGCAGGTCCAGGCCCTCGCGCAGCAGGTTGATGCCCACGAGCACGTCGAAGGTACCCAGGCGCAGTTCGCGCAAAAGCTCGACGCGGCGCAGCGTGTCGACGTCGGAGTGCAGGTACTCGACTTTGACGCCGCGCTCGGCCAGGTAGGTCGTGAGCTCCTCGGCCATCTTCTTCGTGAGCGTGGTGACAAGGACGCGCTCGTCTCGTTCGACGCGCAGGCGCACCTGTTCGAGGAGATCGTCGATCTGCCCCTCGGTGGGCTTGACGACGACGAGCGGATCGACCAGGCCCGTCGGGCGGATGATCTGCTCGACCACCCCGTCGGAGCGCTCAAGCTCGTAGGGGCCGGGCGTCGCGGACAGGTAGACGGTCTGGCCGATGCGCGCCGTGAACTCGTCCCACTTGAGGGGGCGGTTGTCCATCGCGGAGGGCAGGCGGAACCCATAGTCGACGAGGGTGCGCTTACGCGACATGTCGCCCTCGAACATCGCGCCGATCTGCGGGACGGTCACGTGCGACTCATCGATGATGAGCAGGAAGTCGTCGGGGAAGTAGTCCAGCAGCGTGTGCGGCGGCGTGCCGGGTCCGCGCCCGTCGATGTGACGCGAGTAGTTTTCCACGCCCGAACACGACCCGATCTCCTTGAGCATCTCCAGGTCGAAGGTCGTGCGCATGCGCAGGCGCTGTTCCTCGAGGAGCTTGTTCTGGCCACGGAACCACGCGAGGCGGTCATCCAGCTCTTCTTCGATGGAGGCGATCGCCTTTTTCATGCGTTCCTCGCCGGCCACGTAGTGCGAGGCCGGGAACAGGTAGGTGTGGTCGACCTGGTCGATCACGTCACCAGTGAGCGGGTGTAGCACCGCGAGGGAATCAATCTCGTCGCCGAACATCTCAATGCGAATCGCGAACTCCTCGTAGACGGGGATGATCTCGATCGTGTCGCCGCGCACGCGGAACGTGCCGCGCGTGAAGGCCATGTCGTTGCGCACGTACTGCATGGCGACGAAGCGCCGCAGCAGGGTATCGCGGTCGATAATCATGCCGCGGCTCAGCTCGATCATGCGCGCCACGTACTCCTCGGGGGTGCCGAGGCCGTAGATGCAGGACACCGAGGAGACGACGACCGTGTCGCGGCGGGTGAGCAGGGAGTTCGTGGCGCTGTGCCGCAGTCGCTCGACCTCGTCGTTGATCGAGGAATCCTTCTCGATGAACGTGTCCGTCTGGGGGACGTAGGCCTCGGGCTGGTAGTAGTCGTAGTAGGACACGAAGTACTCGACGGCGTTATTGGGCAGCAGCTCGCGGAATTCCGCGGCGAGCTGGGCGGCGAGGGTCTTGTTGGGCTCGAGGACCAGCGCGGGGCGCTGAAGCTCTTCGATGAGCCAGGCGGTGGTCGCGCTCTTGCCCGTGCCGGTCGCACCCATGAGGACGACGTCCTGCTCGCCGTCACGAATACGCGCAGCCAGCTCACGGATCGCCTTGGGCTGGTCACCCGACGGCGTGTAGGGGGAGATGACCTCGAAGGGCTTGTCCTGGCGGATGACGGGGGTTTCGCTCACTCCCCTACGCTACCGCCCGCGCCCTGGCGGCGCGCGAAGAACCCGCCCGGGTGCGCGGCGAGCGAAAGTGCGCCCCAGCCTCGTTCATGGCCCCCTAAAGGTCGGTGGTCAGCCAACACTCCCACACCTGCGTGCACACCTGCGCCAGATCGTCCGTGCTTCCGCAGTTATCGATCCACACGTGCGCGATTGCTCGCCTTTGATCAGACGAGGCCTGGGCGCGGATCCGGGCGCGCGCGTCCTCGGGCGGCACTCCCCTGCCCCCCAGACGCGCAACACGCTCCTCGACGGGGGCATCGACAATGACAACAGCGTCAAAAAGGTCAGCATAGTCGCCCTCGACGAGGAGCGGAATATCGTAGATGGCAAGCGACCCCGCGGGGGCGGCGCTCAGGATCTGCCAGGCGCGACGCTCGATGGCGGGGTGCGTAATGGCGTTGAGGGCTACGACGCGCTCGTCAGCACCCTCACCGGCGAAGACACGACGCGCAAGGCCCGCGCGATCGAGGGTCCCGTCAGGTCGGATTAGGTCTGCCCCGAAGCGCGCGGCGACTTCGGCGAGGGTGCCTTGCCCGGGCTCCATTATCTCGCGCGCGATGGCATCGGCGTCTGCGACGACGGCGCCCAGCGAGGCAAAGGTCGCGGTCACGGTGGACTTACCGGAGCCAATCCCACCGCTGACCGCGACCACGCGGGAGGGCCCCGCTGTGCGAGCCGGACCCAGGGGGCGCAGGAGCGTGGCGGAGCATCGCCCGCACGAAAGTGACGTCGTCATCGCACCAGCGTATCCTTCCTGCGGTTGCGTATACGTACCCTCATGCAAGAATTGGTGCTGTTAAAGCCCCCACACAACACAGTGAGTAGCAGTGACGCACACAGTCAACGACGATTCCACCCAGCGCTCAGGTACCGCGGTCCTTATCGCGACCTCACTGACGCTCTTCTCTATGTTCTTTGGGGCCGGTAACCTTATTTTCCCGCCGATCATGGGTGCGTCCGCCGGCTCGAACGTGACCCCCGCGATGATCGGCTTCCTCATCGGCGGTGTCGCTCTGCCCGTCGTTTCGATCATCACGATTGCCCTGTCCGGCACCGATATACGCGACCTTGTCAGCCGCGCCGGAAAGCTCTTCGGACTCGTTTTCTCGGTCCTGGTCTACCTGTCCATCGGCGCGTTTTATGCCCTCCCGCGGACGGGTGCCGTCTCCTTCTCGACGGCTATCGCGCCCGTCATCGGTACGAAGTCAGTGCTCGCCTCGGTCCTCTTCAACTTGATCTTCTTTGGGATCGCCTTTTACCTGTGTTGGAACCCGACAAACATTATCGACAGCCTCGGCAAGGTGCTCACACCTATCCTGCTGGGCCTGCTCGTCCTCCTCGTGTTTCTCTGCCTGGCATCACTGCCGGCTTCGCACGACGCACCCACCGGCGAGTACGTCCACAACCCTCTGGCCGCCGGCCTGTTGGAAGGCTACATGACGATGGATTCCATCGCGGCTTTGGCCTTCGGCATCATCGTCGTCACGTCGCTGGGGCACACCGGCGGCGGCATCGGCGCCAAGGTCGTGCGCCGCACCTCCACCGCGGCACTCATCGCTGGCGCACTCCTGGGCGTGGTCTACGTCGGCCTGGGCCTGATCGGACACGTCATCCCCAACGCGCAGAGTTACACGGACGGCGCGAGCCTCCTGGCCGATGCGGCGCGCTCGACGATGGGCTGGCCGGGTCACATCGTCTTCGGTCTCATCGTGCTCACAGCCTGTATGACGACCGCGGTGGGACTCATCGCCGCCACGTCGGAGTTCTTTAACCGTCTGCTGCCCTCGATCTCCTACCGGGCGTGGATGATCCTCTTCACGCTCATCTCCTTCGTGCTGGCGTCCGCGGGCCTGTCGTCGGTGCTCGCGATCGCGGTGCCGATCATCACCTTCCTCTACCCGATCGCCATCACGGTCGTCTTCATGACGATCGTGACCCATCCCTTCCGCCTGGCCACGCCCGCGACCTGGACCTTCCGCCTGGGCGCGTGGATGGCCGCCGCGTGGTCGGGGGCGACGACGCTCGCGCAGGTCGGCGTCGCCACCGACCGCTTCAACTCCCTGCTCATGTTGAGCCCGCTCCAAGCCAACCAGCTCGGCTGGATCGTGCCGACGCTCTGTGCCGCAATCGTCGGCGCATGCGTGGACGTGGCGCTGTTGAAGCGATCTGCTGCCTGACCTCCATCACAGACCCCGCATGATCGGCGAGCGGGATCACATTGTCTGTGCGCCGCGGCCACGACGCAACCCCGAGCAAAAGTCGCACGTAATTTTCAACGGTCAGTTTTCGACTCCCTCTCAAAACGTTGCAATTCCAACGAAGCGACTTCAATGTTTGAAATACTCGCAAGGGAATTACGTGCGAGATTGCTGAGCAACCAGGCCGGTCGGAGATCTGGATAAGGCAGGACTTGGCGGCAGCCAGAAATCAGACAAAAAGTGGTGGCCCCCAGGAAAACCTGGGGACCACCACTCATGCGTTCACTGACGTGAACTGACGAGTCGAAGCTCAGTCACAACGACCGATTCAGTTGTTCGTCAGCTTCTCACGCAGCGCGGCCAGGGCCTCGTCGGACGCAAGGGTGCCCTCGTTGTCGACCGGGGTCGAGTAGGAGGCCTGCTCCTCGATGGAGGGAGCCGCTTCGGCGTCCTCTTCGAGGGCCTTGCGGACCTGAGCCTTGTGGGCCTCCCAGCGGGCCTGAGCCTCGGCGTACTGAGCTTCCCACGCCTCGCGCTGAGCGTCGAAGCCTTCCATCCACTCCTGAGTCTCCGGATCGAAGCCCTCAGGGTACTTGTAGTTGCCGTCCTCGTCGTACTCGGCGGCCATGCCATAGAGCGAAGGATCGAACTCTTCAGAGTTCGGGTCGACGCCCTCGTTAGCCTGCTTGAGGGACAGGGAGATGCGGCGACGCTCCAGGTCAATGTCGATGACCTTGACGAAGACCTCTTCGCCGACCTTGACGACCTGGTCCGGCAGCTCGACGTGACGCTGAGCCAGCTCGGAGATGTGGACGAGGCCCTCGATGCCGTCCTCGACGCGCACGAACGCGCCGAAGGGGACCAGCTTGGTGACCTTGCCGGGCACAACCTGGCCGATGGCGTGGGTGCGGGCGAAGGCCTGCCACGGATCTTCCTGGGTGG
>ERZ773066.1455-NODE-1455-length-12122-cov-3.669429_pt1 | contig 12122 bp, 10 predicted proteins | sample MGYA00580573_ERZ773066 | MGnify/ENA primary metagenome ERZ773066 (study PRJEB29015, sample SAMEA2738128) | human oral metagenome | biome: human oral; feature: human-associated habitat; material: saliva | place: China | collected 2203 ... | reverse complement strand
ACATCTTCACTCTTTGCAGAGAGAAGTGTTCTCAAAGGGTTTCGATGGTTTCTGTGAAATTCTCGCTGCACATCGCGCAATGCATCAATATATGAAAATGAAAACTCACGTGTTAATGAAAAATATCTACCAATACGTATACCTAAAATATCCGTAAACTCCTCAGGATCCGGAAAAATAACTTCTTCAAAATCCCCTACAATACGTTTATATTCTTCTTCATCCATTATATCAGCGGTTCCCCGACCAAGATGAATGGTTTCGTAATCGTCGATTGTTATTGATTTTCGAACATTTTTTAATCCTTCATGATCACCTTTAGAAAGTTTAGATAGTTTATTGCGCTTTTCATCATTGGGACGGAATATAAGTGAGTATGTGGCAGGCTGCTCAATAATATCGCTAGAATTATCATCCAGAACGGCTACGTTCTGAAGAAGAAGCGATTGAATTGTTTCGGAACTTGATACGCCTGAAAATTCCAACTTTATTACGATCCAGTGTCCTCTCCAGTCATCTAAACCACGGTTAAAATCTTTCTCATCCAGCTTGTTAGCTTGCGCAACCATGTTTTCGTCTAACAATAAACGTATGGCTCTAAATAAGTTAGTTTTCCCAGATCCATTTTCACCGATGATAGTATTGATTCCAGGTTTCAACTCAACTGTTGCACGACGAAAATTTCGGTAGTTGACAAGGCTAACTTTAGAAATATGCATGATGCTCATTAATCCAGGTAATATTTTGAGTTCAAATTACTTGAGTGGTGAAGGCTTTCAACTTTCGCGAACCAGTATAGCCCTTATGATACTGTCATTATAGGAAACTGTCCACGTATACCTAAACCTACCATTTATACTGTAGCACGCACATAGGGATTTTGGCTTTAGTGTAGTACATCTTACGAACTATGCGAGGGAGACATCATGCGGTTTTAATTATTGCTTATCCAGCTTAAAATTAGCCATACACGCCTATCCTACCTACGCTTTAATCCACACGTCCGAGGCGGCGCGGCGGCCGAAGATGAACGCCCGCACGCCCTGGTACCACAGGATATATGCCGCCCACAGCCCCAGATACCCCACCGTGGCGCTCAGCAACCCACTGGAAACCGCCCAGTGGATCCCGAAAATAACGGGTGCATAAACAACCAGCATCACAAATGAGCCAATTGCCAGGTATTTCACGTCCTGAGCACCCATGAGGATACCGTCAAGAACGAATACATATGCTGCTATCGGCTGCCCCACGCCAATCACGAGGGTAGCCCACGCAAAGAGGGTGGCGACGGGCGCATCCTGCGTGAAAATCCAGTTCCCAAAGAAACCGATCACGGGTGCAACAACGCCGGTAACAACCCCGTACACCAGACTCATACGCACCAGTCGATTCTTGAGCTCACGCACTTTCGCACGCCCGGATTCAGCCGTCAGGTCGCGTTCCCCAAGTTCCTTGCCCAGCAGCGCCTGCGCCGCTATTGCAAGGGAATCCAGAGCGAAGAGCAACAGGTTGAAGACGCTCATACCCAGTTGATATGCCGCCGTCTGCTCGTCGCCCAGGCGAGCCACCACAAATACGGTAGACAGCAGCGCCAAGCGCATCGAGAGGGTGCGCAGCATCAGCCAGGACCCGAGGGATAGCACGCCGCGCATCCCCGCAATATCGGGACGCCACGTCACGCCCTGCGGGCGCATCTTAAGATGAATAAATATACCGAGTGCGAGCGCCATGCCCCACTGCGTGAGCGATGTGCCCGTCGCCGAACCGGCCACGCCCCAGCCGACCGGGTATATCAGCACCCAGTTCAGCACCACATTCACCACGGTGCCCACACCCGCGACTTTGAGCGGGGTCACGGTATCTTGCAGCCCACGCAGGGTGCCCATGAGCGCCAAAATCATCATCATGGGCGGAATGCCCCACAACGAATGGTGCAGGTAGTCGCGCGCATAACCGATGGTTGCGTCGTTCGCGCCCATGCCGCGCAGCGCAGGATCGGCAAAGAGATAACCCACACCCATAATGAGCAGGCCGAGTCCAAGCGCAACCCACACGCCGTCCACGCCGATGCGGTAGGCGTGCGCCAGCCGATGCGCCCCGAACGCGCGCGCAACCGCCGGGGTCACCGAGTATGCGAGGAAGTTCATGAGTCCCACCACGGTTGTGATGAGGGTTGCCGCAATGCTCATGCCCGCCAGGGTTTCGGTGCCCAGCTGCCCCACGAGCGCGGAATCGGCGAGCACGAACAGCGGCTCGGCAATCAGTGCGCCGAAGGCGGGTACGGCGAGCGCCAGAATACGCCTGTTGAGCGATTTTTCGGGTTGAGTTTTCCCAGAGTCCGCGCCGCCTTCCCCCAGGTGAAGGGGGATGCTGCCGGTGCGTGGGGTCGCATCCAACAGGTTTTGGGGTTCGTGCGTGCTGGCGGTGCCGTCGGATGTGTTCGCGGCGCCTGATGTGTTGGGTTCTGAGGCCTTGTTGCTCATAGGTACAGCCTACTCCCGCACGTATGGCACGTCAGCGATGCGTTTATCTGTCTCACGCTATGACCGCTTCTTAGTCCGCGAGCAGGTGGTTTTGGTTCGAGCAGGTAGGAAAAACTTACCTGTTCGGCCAAATCCTACCTGCTCGCGGGTCTTAACGACGCCCGCGGGGTGAGAGAGCGGAGCTGGGTTAGCCTTTTCGCCCCCGCAGCTCGTCTAGGGCACGGCGTTCTTTCTTGGTGGGTCGCCCGGTGCCGCGTTCGCGTTTGGCGACCGGCGGCATCGACAGGTGCGCGGGGCGCGGCCCCGAGAGGTCTTCGTAACAGGTGACGGCAATCGGCGCGCCCACCCGTTTGGTGATGAGTTTTTCGACCTTAAACACGCGTTCCCAGCCGGGGTAGCGCACCCGCACGATGTCGCCTCGTTTGAGTTTTTGTGAGGGTTTTGCGGATGCATCGTTCACGCGCACGTGCCCGCCTTTGCATTCGTCGGCTGCGAGTGCGCGGGTTTTGAAGATGCGCACCGACCACAGCCAGACGTCGATGCGGGCGCTGGTGATCTCTTCGCTCATACTTCTCATTCTAGGAATCTCCCCCATGCGGCGCGAGCAGATAGTATTTTCAAAATACTATCTGCTCGCGGATCTACTTGGGGGCGAGGTCGCTATACGTTTGCCGCTTTCCAGGGAATCTCAACGTTGTCCGGCACATCTGCGTTCGCCTCGGTTTTCGCGCGAACGCTCGCGGTATCATCCTCTGCGCTCATGTGAGTTGCTCGGCGTTCCTTCCACGCCCAGCCGATCGCCCCGGCGAGAAGGCCAAACCCTGCCCAACCCAACAGCACAGCCCATTGCAGGGAGTTTGAAGCATCCGGAAAATAGGCGATATTCCGCAGCAACGTGTTGGATGCGCCCGGCACCATCAGCTGCCCGAGGGCTCCCCAGGGTGCGGGGATGAACTGCCACGGCATGTTTGCCCCGGAGAGCGGGTTGCCGATGAACATGGAGATCACGGCGCCAAGACCGATACCGACGGCGTCGGCAAACAACGCGGACATTCCGATCATGAAGGAGGCCGTCGCGAAAACGGTCACGCCGAAAGTCGCCCAAAGCGCCCCGAAATCGCCGGGAACGAACCCGAACCAGGTTCCTAGAATAAGGGTCATGAAGAGTCCGCCAAGAATCCCGTAGAGTCCTGCAGTCGCGAAGCGTCGCACGGTTCCTTTGACAAGAGAGATACTGAGAACCCCGCCGATTATGCCGCCCATAACAAGCGGGAATGCGGCAACCGCCAGGCCCATACCGTTGGGATCGCCATCGCCGAGCGGCACGACTGCGGTGGTTTTAACCTGTGCCTGCTGCAGTTTTTCCTGCTCGGTTTTCAGTTGTTCGAGCTGCTGGGTGGCGATAGCTCCTTGTTCACCGCCTGCCTGTGCGGCCTGCTGCAGCGCCTGAGTTTTGGCTGCGGTGGCTTTCTGCTGCACCTGCGCGTTCATCTGCTGGGCTACGCCGGTGAGCATCTGGTTTGCGGATGCGTTTGCGGCGGGCGCGGTCATGACTTCGGGTGCTGCGCCTTCGGTGAAGACGATCGCGCCGTAGGTTTCACGTTCTTTAATCTGCCGTTCGGCGTCTTCGCGCGAGGATGCCTGTTTGAACTCGAAGGTTTCGATCCCTCGATCTTTGAGTCCTTGCTCGAATTGGCTGACGGCTGCTTCCGGTCCCGCGATGGAGACGGGTAGGTTCGTCTCCATGGCTTTAGTGGGCCACGTGAAGGCGAGAATCACGATGCTGACGATGACGGATGCCAGCGTGGCGATGGCGATAACTTTACGCCAGGATGAGGGCGTAATCGCCTCGGTTGTGCGTGCCATGAAACTCTCCAAACAAAATATATGTTTTGTTTATCAACACGTAAGACTCTACTCTGCATAAAGACCAGATGCAAACACAATAACCATTTTGTTTATAATGTCACAACAGAGAATAAGCATTCTATTTTTGTCTAGCGCAAACTCTTCGAAAAGGTATAGTCTTAAGGCATGCCACGTCTGACCGAAGCCACTAAACAGGCACGTCGACGCCAAATTATCGACGCCGCCTTCACGTGTTTTACCGCCAAGGGGTACACCCATACCTCCATGACGGACATCATCAGAGAATCCGGACTTTCCTCGGGTTCCATTTACTCGCACTTCAGCGGCAAAGGCGACATTCTTTACGCCACTGTTCAACAGCGTATCGATATGATCGCCGCAGCTTACGGGGAACTCAAAGACCCCTCCCCGCGCGACATTATGCGCATGATCTTCGCCACCTCAACCGTCGAAGCGAATTTCACCTCGATGCTGCGCATCCGTTTGGAATCGTTTACCGTTCCCGAGGTGCAAGAATCCACCAACACGCTTTTTACCACCCTGCACGATATCGTTGCCCAATCGCTCATCCCCTGGGGCCAGCGGTATCTTGAGGCAGAGAATAAACGCAAACCTTCTGCCGACGAACTTCAAGCCTTCGTCAACGACACAGCGGATGCGCTCATCCTCACTTTCCAGGGGTTCATGGTGCGCTCAACCCTGTCGCCCTCGACCAACCGTGAGCACCTCTTCCAGATTGCACTGAGCCTGCTGCCTGAATAGAAAAAGCAATCTATAGCGATTGTTTACAGGGGCTTTAGGTTCGGTGGTTAACAGTATGCGCCCGGGCAGGAAATCCACCTGCCCGGGCACGGTATTCGCTGTGCCTCAGCCACTATAGGCGTATCACACCAGCTCTCTAGGGCACTTCAAATGCCCACACATTATGAACATAAGGGCGGCGACCGAAATCACCATTCCAGTCCACCCGCATCCCGTTTCGCTCTAAAACAGGCACCACTTTATCGCGCATCATAGCGACAGACAGACGCTCATATGTTTCGTCTTTTTCTTCCTCACTCATTGCTTCGAACTGTTCTTTCGTGCAATAAGCGGGCCAAAATATGCCATACCCCAGGAAAACACCCCGACCCTGTGGGATGGCTTCGGCATCTTGCTGGTGGTAGAACACATACCCGTACCAGGTGCGGGAACTATCGCGCTCATCAACAATTTCGTAGTTGCCGCAGGTGCCGCAGCAGGTGAAGTTGCTGCGCCCCAGAATTCCTTCTTCCGCCAGCTGTGCAAAGGCACGCTCGAGGTTGCCGTCTTCACAGGTAATGCCGAGCTCTTGAGCCAGGCTGCGGTGCCGTTCAATCACTTGGCGCGCATAAGCATTAATGGCTTCTTCGGTGGGGCGAGACGACTCTTCAGTATCCTGATCGTCACCAGACAGATAGTCGATACTATCTAGAATCACCTCCGCGTACAGCTCAGGGTCACCTACTCCCCTCGCGAGGTGGGTGCGAATATCGTCCTCAATTACCTCACGTGTTTCTTGATCGACACCCCATTCGGCGGGCACGGGTGGGTCGAGGGTAAGACAATGGTTATACCAAGTGGTAGCGGTTTCTTCAGTAATTTCTTGGCTCATGCCCCCAGTGTACAAGCTCTGCTGTGTGCTGGCTCGTGGTTTCGTCACGCCAGCGGGCACCATAACTTCGCACACAATAACCCAGTGATACACAGAGAATACCGCGCGGAAAATATTGTGCCGAGTATGCGAATGCGGGGTGCTGTCTACACTTTAGGCGGCACCCCGCATCCTTCATATCCCTAAAAAGCAACCGATATCAACTGCTTTTGCTGTTTCACGTGAAACATTCACCGAATTAGCGCAGCATGATGATGCCCGGCCGTCAGACGTTACGCCCACGATTCGCGCGCAACCATTCTGGTCAGCGCCAACGGACCACCATTGCTATTACCGTGGTACCGGCCAAAGTGCACATAAGGGCCGCGGTACGCAGTATCATTCAGCTGTGGCGAGTACTGGCCATTAATCACGTAGTAGAAGAAATCCTTCTTAACAATAATCTTTCCGTCAATATTGCGGTTGGCCGCTAGAGGCTTCTCCAGCTTCATGGTGTGCAGCACCACCGGCTCCTTGCCGCGTTTGGCCGGGTCATAACGGAGCACCTGTGCAATATCGCCGCTGAGGTACTTGCCGTTTTCATCGCGCACGCGGCCGCCGGGGCGCAGCGTCAGCACATAGCACCCGTCGGTGGCCTCACCACGGAATTTTGAGGCAATGCCGAACGGCCCGTCGTGTTCGCGGCCAAATACCAGGTAGCCATACTGCCAGGTGGTGGCGGGCAGCCTGTTTTCCCACCGCATTGAAAAGTCTAGGGTATAGTTCTGGTGCGTGGTCATGCTCGTCAGCGGGCCCAGCAGCACCGACTCATCATGGGGCTGACTGTGCACGAGGGCCCCGCGGGAATAGTCGGGCATATCGCGCGGGTTCGTGACTTCAGCCGGAATCATCCCGTGCAGGCGGCGTCCCTCCCCCAGCTTTAGGTTGGGATCGAGGTTACCGCCGGTAATCCAGTACGGGTCCGGGCACATAAACCCGCGCACACCCAGGGCACGGAAACGCTGGTGTACACTGCGGCGGTGAATCTCCCACACAATTACGGGCTTGCCGTAACCTACCACCTTACGCACATTCTCCACAGACATGGTGCCGGATGCGGTACCGCGCGTGTTCTCGTAGAAGGGCACCCCAATAGCGTCCACAGTGGCGGAGGCGGCCATGCGCTGGATTCCAGGCTGGCTGTCATTGGCATCGAAGTAGCACCAGGTCTGGCATCCTGCTGCCTTGGCCTGGGTGAGGAAGCGAGAGTTGGGGTCGTATTTACCATTGCCGTCACGGTAGACTTTTACGACGGTGCGGGCGGCAAGATTGCGGCGCTTAATCGTCTCAAGCAACAGGCGCTGGCCTTGGCCGTCTTTCGCTTCAATGAACAGAATGGTGTTGCGGTTAATGGCATCAATGGAATCCAGTGCCTCATCCAGGGTAGGAATCAGCTCCAACGGGGCGCCTTCACCGAGGGTTTCACGCATGTTCACGTATACGCTGCGCAGCCGCACGTAGGTATTGTGGCGCACTACCATATTTGACCCCGTAGTGCGCTGCAGGGTTTCGTCGTGCATGCACACAAGCCTGCCGTCCGAGGTAGTGCGCACTGAGATTTCGACGGCTTCCGCGCCGCGCCGCACGGATTCTGCGTATGCGTAGGCAGTGTGTTCGGGGTTAACGTCTCCTGCGCCACGGTGAGCGATGAAGAATTCCTGACGGCGGATAAAGTTGTGTGCAGCAGTTGATGCGGCCCCTGGAAGTGTCCCCTGCGCCTGCGGGGCGGCGTTTTGCCTCGCTTCTGCAGCAGATGCACTGTTTGTCGCCCCAAAGACACTTGTGACTGCTCCTAGTGTTCCGGCGCCAATAAGAGCACGACGGTTCAAGTTAAAGTTGAATGTTGTCATCGGGTAGTCTCCCTCGTTCATTCGTTGTTAATTCAGTTTTACGTGTGTTATGTGTGTGCATTAAGCCCTACTTGTAGTGAACTTATGCTTTAAGTAGCATATCTATTTTTAAGCTGTCTGTCTCTGTTTTCTAAAGATTTATGCGTGTTTTTTGCATCAGAAAATAAAGCCCCTAGTCAGGGGCATAAAATGGTTTCGGTTAACAGCCGTTCTATCCGGAGCATTACGCGGCTAACGGGGCCTTCAATACCCCATAAATACACAAAGTACGCATAAAAATAGCCCGCCGGGCGGGTATCGGAGGGTCTCGATACACGCGACGGCGGGGTGTCAGTAAATGCGGAAAAGTGGAAGTTGCTACTTCTTGGTGGCTTCAGCAACGCGGTCGCCAGCTTGAACGGTGCGGCGAGCGTCAGATTCCTTAGAAATATTGAACTTCGCGGTATTAGTAATCATCACCATGGTTTCTTTTGAGGGGATGCGCCCTTCAATTGCGGCCCAGTCCACCTTCACAATGGGGTCGCCTGCATCAACCTTATCGGCGACTTTAGCCAGACCCTCAAACCCTTCACCACCAAGGTCTACGGTGTCAATGCCGATGTGCACCAGCACCTCACCACCGTTAGGGGTGCGAATCATAAATGCGTGCAGGGTATCCTGAATGAGCGCAATCTCGCCGCTAACGGGGGCGCAGATAACACCATCGGTGGGGTCCACAGCGTAGCCATCACCCATCACACCCTGCGAAAAAACAGGGTCTGAAACCTCGGCGAGAGGCAGGTATTCACCGCTGACAGGTGCTACATAAATTTCGGCGGCAGGCTGTTCTGCAGCTTCTTTTTTCTTGCCGAATCCAAACATATAATCTCCTTCAGTGGGGTAGGGTGGTCATGAAACCGATGCGATCCCCTGCGGCGATCTGGAACACGTTTCTGCATCAAGGATACCGTATTCAGCGGGTGAGGGGTGTGGCCAAAGCCCCATGACGCATTGTGGAAGATGTGCCGCACCACTCGTTTTACAGGTTTCCCGGCCTGGGGGTTAGGGCAGTTAAGCCGTGCGCGCATCCTTGCGGCATCCCCCTGTCAGCACGGATGCAACGCGAGTAAACTTAGGAGCAAGTTCAGGCACATGATGGTGCACCAAGCAACAACAGCGGAGTGGGTATGAGCGAAGAGCAGCCAACAAGCACTATTCTTGAGGTCTTCATCCCGGGCCCAGGAGAGAACCCCAATGACCCGGGCGATGTGGAACGCAGCGCCTTTTTAGGCGCGGCGCAGCAGGCTTTGGATGACGGGGTTGATATTGAGGTGTTTGCCACCGACACCTACCCCTCAGCATTTGAGGAATGCGAACCGGTGGCGGAGCAGATTGCCATGAGCGGCCTTGAGGTTCTGCCTATTATGCTGGTAAATGGCGAAGTAAAAGTATCATTCATGTACCCCACCGCTGAGCAGCTGAAACGTTTTGCAAAGGCACACACGGTCAAAAGTCCGAAGGTTAATGCGGCTGCGGCAGCCTGTGGACCAACCGGGGGCGCAGGCACCCCAGTGCCTGACTTATCGCCGGGCGGGCTACGTGAACCCGCCGGGTTCGCGGCCACTCTTGCCGGGAAGAAGCCCCAGGTGGTGGGTGGTCCCGATATTGGTAACCGCGTGAATCTCATGGGCGGAGATACCGGTGACGGCATTCCTACAGAGGGGTCTGTTGCCATCAAGTCCGGCGGCTGCGGATGCGGTGGCTGCGGGTGTGGCAGCAAGTAGCCCGCCATCAACCAGCAGCTAAATATTTAACACCAAAACGTGGGCCTCCCCCTTCACGGGTGAGGCCCACACTGCTATTGGTAGTAATACGGTGGCTGCTGCTCGTACCCTATTTGGGTGTATTGCGGCACCACCCCGCCCCCATACGCAGGGTAGGCTGCAGCTGCTTGCTGCATGGCTAGCCGCTGATGTTCACGCTGCCTCTTAATGTCCTGCATATGCCGTGCACAGTCTACCGAGTAGAGAATGCAGACTACCATCCATACTATACACACAATAAATATGAGGAGAATATGGACGGTTAATTCTATTGTTGTATTATCAAGCCGCGAGGGGAAAAAGGAAAAAGCGGCGATTCCTGCAAGTACTGCACCGTAAATATTTATACCCATAACCAGGCCAAAAAGTTTTCCGCGCTGATACATAAAAGCACTAATAATCTGCAGGATAATATACACAATATAGGGGATGCTTAAGATCGAAAGTACAATGGCGAAGAAAATGCCTAAACCTTTTTCATGGCCGGTCGACTTTAATATAGGAGTTGTTATCATAAAAATCCAGAAACCAATATGTGCTGCATGCACAATAAAATGTAACCAGTAAAAAACAATATATATAGTATTGGGTTTCTGCGCACTCGGCCCATACGGCGCTACGGTGATCGGGGGCACTTGAGGGGGCACTCCCATGTAAGGGTTCTGCGAGAATCCTGGGGTACTCATGCGATACATCCTTAAATTTTTAAAACTGTAATATTTACCATCGGCCACCTTAATAGTGTTACTTACTGGGGATGCTCCTGATTGGGGCGCATGTTCGGGGCAGTGGGTGGGTGCGGATAGGGAGCCTGCACCGCCTGTTGAGTTGGCGGTATGGGGGCAGCGGACGGATAGGCAAACTGCGGCGGTACCACGCCGTTATTGGGGTACGTCGGCTGCGAGGCGAACATACGTGCCGCCTCTTCCTGCCGCCGATGGCTTGCTATTTCTAACATGTAAAAGATTCCCATAGCAATGTCAAACACCAAGAACGGTAAAATAAACGGGTTTATCGCAAAAGCTACAACCATAGGTAACCCACAGGCCACGAATCCATAAATATTAATGGCCCGTACTACACCTAACAACTTTCCTTTACTATAAAAATAAGCACAGAAAGCCTGCAATATGATATTCACCATATATGTTATATTGGGTATAACAAACAGGATGGTTACAATAAAGTAATATTCTTCTGCACCGCGAAGAAAGTCAAAATATATATACCATAAGCCCAGAAGCATAATAACCATTGGTACATAAGCACGCACCCAGTATAAGGCAACATATTTAAGCGGTGAGACCTCTACAACAGGCGGCGACATAGCCCCCTGCGGCGGCAGCGGCGCAGCAGGAAAAGCCGGTGGAGCACACACAGGAGGCGGCATCTCGACCCCCTGCGATACAAACTGATACTGAGTCTGCTGATTGACTGGCCCATAAGGGTGCACCGTATGCGATGATTGCACTGGCGCCTGAGGCTGCTCGTATAACAGCGAGTAGGGGAGGTGATCTACATCGTACACAGGCTCTTCAGTGTGTCGTTGCTGAAATATGTTATCGGCGCTCATGTAGGCATCCTAAACACCCAACCTGAAGGTAAGCTGACAATCTGGCGCGGAATTATTAAAAAACATCAAATATCAACCCAAAATATCAAATAGTGAGAAATTTGCGTCTTCTCCGAACCCGTTGCTCCCCCGCTAGATTACTAAAACGCGGGCGGTATGATGTGTCGTTTTCCCAAGGCTTTACAACGGGCCGGTGCCAGCCAGCGCTCACCCGCACAATGCGATATGCAGGCGTTTAGTGATCGTGGGTCTTATGTTGCTTGGAACTTGGGTGGGATTGCGGCGACAGTTGAGAGCTTTGGGCTTGCTGCACCAGATGCTCAGATACAACCGGGATACCGGGGAGAAGACTGTTATGTTCGCCCGAGTCGCCCTGGGCGGGTTCTTTATCGTGGGTTTCCGTAATCTCTGTCTCAGGCTCATCGCTCTGAGTGACGGCTGGTGCTGTCGTCTCTGTGGGAGCATCGGTGCTGGTCGGCTCTGTGCTTTCAGGCGCAGTATTACTGGAGGATTTGGTGCCTTCTTCAGGGTTTTCGGCAGGTTTTTCTGGGGTATCCGGGTGTGTAGGGGGCGTTATATTGCTTAACGACGTTTCACGGGGTAAGTCCTCAGCAGTTACGTATTTCTCATAGAGATGCCGACCGCCCTCCCCCAACTGGATATAACCTTTGGAGATTTTGGATGCCTGCGCCAAGCTGTATACAGCGCAAAATAGCTCGAAGGCGCACAGCATAATACCCGGAGTCATAAATATTTTGTAGAGCGACATGGTGATTCCCCACAAAAAGGGCAGGCTCAGTAACGTTAAGATATTAGCCGCGACGTTTACGGCAACACGTCCTTTATCAAGTTGGCCTAAGCTCAGTAAAA
>ERZ773066.1448-NODE-1448-length-12162-cov-3.744611_pt1 | contig 12162 bp, 9 predicted proteins | sample MGYA00580573_ERZ773066 | MGnify/ENA primary metagenome ERZ773066 (study PRJEB29015, sample SAMEA2738128) | human oral metagenome | biome: human oral; feature: human-associated habitat; material: saliva | place: China | collected 2203 ... | reverse complement strand
GCCGCGACAGCCTCTAGCTCGAGAACGGGGCGGCGGTCCACCCAGCGCAGCTGCCGCCACACGAGGGCGCGCGGAGCGGTTTCACCGCCGACGCGGGCGGCGGGTTCGGCGGAGTAAGCCTCGGCACCGTCGAGGGCGTTCTCACGGAAGGCGTTCTCAAGCAGATTGGGGTAATCCATGACTATCAACTCTAGCGGTTTGAGTGGCCCAAGGAGTGCCGCAGAGCAGCAAAGAGCCGGCCCGGCGGGGCGCCGCGAAAGAACGCTCTCAAAAGCGTCGCGAGCCCGAGAGATAAGAGGTACAGGCCGACCTAGCTCAGGCGGGCGAAACCCTCTGCGAGCGCCGCACGCATGTCGTCCAGGGTGCGCGACATGGTTTTGGTCTGGGCAATAATCGGCAGGAAATTGGTATCGCCGCTCCACCGCGGCAGAATGTGCTGGTGCAGGTGGTCGGCAATTCCCGCGCCGCCCACCTTGCCCTGGTTAATACCAATGTTGAAGCCATCGTTGTGCGAAACCTCGCGCAGAACCTTCATGGCGAGCTGGGTCAGCTGCGCAATCTCCAGGGTTTCCGCCTCGGTCGCATCGTCGTAGAAGGGAATGTGACGGTACGGGCACACGAGCAGGTGCCCGGGGTTGTACGGGTAAAGGTTGAGAATCACGAAGGCGTGCTCGCCGCGGTGCACAATCAGAGACTCCTCGTCGCTGCGGCCGGGTGCGGTGCAGAACGGGCAGGTCTTTTCGGTGTAGTCTTTCTGCCCGCCGCTCACGTAGGCGGTGCGGTGCGGGGTCCACAGGCGCTGGAACTGGTCGGGTGCGCCGGGTAGCTCGAAGGAATCCTGCACCGAGGGTGCGGCGGTCTCGGGGGTCGTGTTCTCGCTCATAGTCCCATTCTATAGCGTTTTCACGTTCCTACCAGGGGCGTCCACGGGTCGGCAGTGCGGACCGGCTGAGAGCCCCGCGATAGGAATAGAAAGGGGCGCCCGGTCCGTCCACCAGAACGAAACCGGCGCCCCTCAACACTGCGGGCCCTAGCCCTCGAACTTCATCAGCTGCACCGTGCGGGTCTCACCGCGGAAGGTGAGAGAGAAGGTCAGCATGCCGTCGCGCACCGCAAATTCCTTTTCGGACTCCGAAGATGCCAGCGGGTTGCTGTCCATCGTTCGGCGGTCGCCGAGCGAGGTCCAGCTGTAATCCCCCTGACCGGCCTCGAAGGTTCCGACCCAGACGACCGTGGCCGTCTCTTCATAGTTGAGGTGGTAGGTCACGGTGATCTTATTGCCGCGCACCACGGCAGCCACGTAGTTCTCGGCATCACCGAGCTGTAGCCACGTGCTCTCCGTCTGCGATGCGTCATCGCGCGGAACGTAGGTCTCGGAACTGGAGGAGGGAACCTCGGAGATAATCTGAATTTCCGAGGTTGCCGCGCTGGCCGGGGTGGCACGAGCGGAGGCGAACGAGGCGTCATCGACGGTGACCGTTCGGGCGGCCAGGGATGCACCATTCGATGAGCTAGAAGCGCCGGCCGTTGCGGAGGCGCACATGCCCAGGGTGAGCGCACCGGTCAGAGCCAGCACGCCCAGAGTGGTTTTAGAAGCCACGGATTGCTCCTATTGATATGAGTGTTTGAGTGAGAGTTGTGAGTGCATGCCGGAACGAAACTAACATAAAACAACACCCCGTAGCACGCGGGCTACAGGGTGTCTTCGTACGCCAGCACGTAGATAGTGTATCCGCAGTGGTGACCTATTGTGTAGACCTACTAGGCATCTTGAGTGATAGTTTCCTCACATTTTGGCTTTTGGGGGAATAGTTTCGAGCCGGCCACCCGGGGTATCTCGCGGCCACAATGAGGGTTTGATGCGCTGTAAATCAAATGTTGTTTACCGTTGGATTAAGTGCGTTCAAGGTGCTTCGATACGTTTTGAGGGAGCACCTGCTCGTACCCTCCCAAACCCCTCGAAACAGGGCCTCCCGAAGCTACTTGCGGGAACGGAATGAGAACTTCTCACGAATAATCGTGAAGGTCTGGCGGGTTTCCTCCAGCAGGGCCACGGGCTCCTGCTCGGACACATCCTCGCGCACCGCAACCTCGCTACCGGTAGCGCGACCGGTCTCGGCACCAGAGTCAGCGCGGTCAGCGGCAGCCCGGCGACTGAATCCAGCCCACTCTTCACTCGGGCCTTCAGCTCCCGAACCGCCACCCCAACCAGCGGCGGGCACATCCGTCGCCGCGGGTACCGGACGAATACCATCCTCGTCCACCACCTCCCGAAGCGTGTAGGCCGGGTTATCGCGACGTGCATACTCGCGGGCCAGTAGCGCCCGAAGCTCCGCAATCTCCAGGCGAAGGTCGTCCACGTCAGCCTTGGTGGCGGGGTGCTCCTGCTCCTCCACTCCCCCGATTTTCTCGATAATCCAGCTCGCGAGCGCACCGGTAGCAACCGCAACCAAGCCCACGCCGTACAGCATGACAATCACGGCGATGACCCTGCCGATGCCGGTGACCGGGTAAACGTCGCCGTAGCCGACCGTGGCGAGGGTCGTGAACGTCCACCAGTAGGCGGTGGGCAGGTCACGAATCATCGCGCCCGGTTCGGAGGACTCCACCGAATAGATCGACAGGGCAAACATGATGATGAAGATCGCGGTGTAGCCGAAGAGCTTCATCCCCAGTTCGGAGAGCCTCTTGTACTGGCGGTTGGCGGTCAGGTGAATCATGGCGAGGAAGCTAACGATACGCCACGCCGGCAGCAGCACGATGGCCAGGTTCATCAGGTTGTGCGTGATGAAGTAGAGTCGCCGCGGCGCCAGGTACAGGCGAATGCAGTAGTCGGCGGCGAATAGGCCCCACAGAATCATCTGAATGATATTGAGGTACCCGTCGTACGGTTCCTGGATGCGCGTGCTCATGATGGGCGCGGCGAACGCGAGCAGGTACAGCACGGACGCCACGAACATGGGCGTGGAGGAGCGTTCCTCCCACTCCGCCAGGTTCTTCTCGCCGCGGTACTTGCTGAGCGTGCGGAACAGGCGGGTGCGCGGGGCGCGACGCGGCGGGTCCGTGACGGTGCGGGTGACCGTGCGGATGGTCGTGGTGTGCGTTTCAGGTTCGCCCGCGTCAATCATCTCGGCGGCACCGTCAGGGTTGCCCTGGGTGCCCGCTTTCGGAGCGCCAGCTTTCTGAGAGTCGGCTTTCTGGCCGCCTTTACCGCGCGGGTGATGCGTGGTGCGGGTGATGCGGCGTTCCTCGCGGTGCGTACCGTCCGGCTCGTCGGTGGTGGCGTATTCTTCGACGACTTCTTCGTAGTCGTCGTCGGGGTCCAGGTCGGTGGAGTAGACGGCGTGGCTGTTGTCCAGGCGGGCGCTATCAATCTGCACGGCGTCTACGTGCAGGGCGGTAGACTCTGCCGAACTCGCTGCTGCCGGACTCGCTGCAGCGGGGGCGGTTTCAGATGCGGTAGTTCCAGAAACGGTAGTTTCAGGGCGCACAGACGCACCCGCCGCGTTATTCGCCGGGCTGTTCCCCGGGGTATTGCCTGAGGTATTTCCCGAGGTATTTCCCGCCGACGTATTGGGTGCTGTGCCGTTCTTTACCGTGTTTTCTGCCTGGTTCTGTTCCGCCTTATCCATAGTGTGAATGATACTCCGCGCCGTTGCGTTTGCGTTTCTATTTCATTGCGCTGTGGTCTTTGTGCGGCGGCCTTTAGGCTACGCCGCAGTCATTGCACTGCGAGCATTTAACCTGACACAATATGTGGTGTACCCATCACCTCGGTTGCGCTATCCCGCAGTGTTACTATCCCGCAGTGTTACTGCCCCGTAGCGTTGCCGCCCCGCACATCGGAGTGCCTCATGTCTTCACACACCACAGCTTCCTTCTTGCACCTGCCGAGCTTGCGTCAGCTAAGTTCCCGTCAGCAGAGCTTCCGTCAGCTGGGCGCTACCCTGTGCCTCTCCGGTGCGCTCGCCGCCGCCCTGGGCGGGTGCGCCACCCTGAACTCCTCCCCTTCTACCTCTGCCGAGGGTTCCTCTGAGCCGACTGCTGCGAGCCACGCGACGGCGCCGGTGATTCAGGATTCTGAGGGTTTCCGCCTGTTTACCGGTCGCGGCGCTGTTGAGGAGGCGGTCTTTGAGGGCCCGGCGGCGCCCGCCTCCTATTCGTATGTGGAGTTTGAGCGTCGCGGTGAGCCGGAGGGCACGATGAAGGTTTCTGTTTCGGACGGTTCGGGCACTCAGGTTGAGGTGGTTGCTGGTGGTTCGGGTGAGGGTGCGGGCGTGTGGGTTCGTCATACGGCGAGCGCGTCTGCGCCGGCTCCTTCTGGTACCGGTCCTTCTAGTTCCGCGAAGTCTGCGGGTGCGGTGAGTGTGCCGTATAGTTCGGCGCGTGTGACGGCGTCGACGTCGCAGCTGGCTGATGACGCTCAGTGGATGGTGTCGGTTCGTGCGGCGGGTGTTGGTTCTTCGGGTGAGTTTGAGGCGCCTGATGGTGTGCCGTTGACGAGTCAGAGTGCGGAGGTTGGCGAGATTCAGATGCAGGGCAGCCGCGGTTTTGTGCACGATACGAGTGGCGGTTCGGTTGCGGTGGAGAACCGTTCGGGTGCGAAGATGACGGTGTATTGTGCGGGTGTGGATCGTAAGGAGCGTAGTGTGCCTGCGGGTGGCCGCGTGTTTGTGGAGGATTTGGGGGTGCGTGCTTCGGCGGGTTCTCCCCTGTTTTGTGGTGTGGTGACTTCTGATAGTACTGCTAGCTGGAATGTTACGGCGCTCGGCGGCCGCGCCTAACAGCAGCCGCGGCGTTCAGAGTGTGGTGGGTGCGCCTCCGCAAGCCCGCGCTTACTCCCCCGGAAAACCAGCAAACACGCGGCAAAGCTACGCATCAGCACGGTGTATAACCCACTGCCCTTATGGTGACAAGTAGTCGCCAAGCTTAGCCATAGCTAAGCGGAAAAGACGGTGTTCAAGAGCAGATACTGGATTAAGGACAGCATTCACACCCTTCACCAGTAAGGAAGCTCAATCATGACCACCGTTGTGGCAAACACGTCCGAAGCACTCAAGTCCCCCTACGAAGACACCCTCAAGCGCCTGCTCAGCGACGCCCGCGCCGAGGCAGTCGAATCCAGCGTCTCCGAACTGGACCGCCTGGCAATCTCCCACGACGCATCCCACTACCTGCTCGTGCCCGCGGGTCTGGTTCGCCCCGACTCCGCCGAAGACGTCGCAAACATCTTCCGCGCAGCCGGCGACCTCGGCCTGCCGCTGACCTTCCGCTCCGGCGGCACCTCCCTCTCCGGCCAGGCAAGCGGCGACGGCCTCATGGTCGACACCCGCCGCCACTTCAAGAAGATCGAGGTCCTTGAAGACGGCAAGAAGGTTCGCGTGCAGCCCGGCGCGACCATCATGATGGTCAACAACTACCTGGCACCTTACGGCTACAAGCTCGGCCCCGACCCGGCATCCTGGTCCGCCTGCACCATCGGTGGCGTGGTCGCGAACAACTCCTCCGGCATGTCTTCGGGCACCAAGTACAACACCTACAACACCCTCGACTCCATGGTGTTCGTACTGCCCAGCGGCACCATCATTGACACCGCCGAGCCGGACGCCGACCAGAAGCTGCGCTCCCTCGAACCCGAAATCCACGAGGGCCTGCTGCGCCTGCGCAAGCGCGTGCTTGAGAACCCCGAATCCATGGCGAAGATCCGCCAGCAGTACTCCATGAAGAACACCATGGGTTACGGCCTGAACTCCCTGGTCGACTTCGAAACCCCCGTGGACATTCTGCAGCACCTGCTGATCGGTTCGGAGGGCACCCTCGGCTTTGTTGCTTCGGCAACCTACCGCACCCTGCCGATTCTGAAGAACATTTCCACCGGCCTGCTCGTGTTCGACAACCTCATTGACGCGGCACGCTCCGTACCCGAACTGGTCGCCAACAAGCTTGCAACCGTCGAGCTGATGGACGCCACCAGTATTCGTGTGGCTCAGCGTACCGGCCAGGCTGCGGAGGCGCTCGCCGCCATCGACGTGAAGGACCACGCCGCCTTGCTGGTTGAGTTCCAGGGCAACTCTGAGCAGGAGCTGAGCGACCTTGCCGCCGCAGCCGCACCCATGTTTAAGAGCCTGCCCGTGGCTTCGCCGGTGTCGATGACCAGCAAGCTGTCTGAGCGTAACGCCCTGTGGGCGGCACGCCGCGGCCTGTACACCACCGTTGCGGGCAACCGCCCCTCCGGCACGAACGCCCTGCTTGAAGATGTGGTCGTGCCCGTCGAGGTTCTGGGCAACACCTGTAGCGACCTGACCAAGCTGTTCGACGCACACGGCTATAAGGATTCCGTGATTTTCGGTCACGCGAAGGACGGCAACATTCACTTCATGCTGAACGAGCAGTTCCGCGACCCGAAGCAGCTGGACCGCTACCGCGACTTCACTGAAGAAATGGTTCAGCTGATTCTCGGTAACGAAGGCTCGCTGAAGGCTGAGCACGGTACCGGCCGCATCATGGCGCCGTTCGTGAGCCGCCAGTTCGGTGACGAGCTCTTCGACGTGATGCGCCAGATCAAGCGCCTCATTGACCCGAAGGGCTTCATGAACCCGGGCGTGCTGCTCGCCGAGCCGGACACCGACTACGTGACCGACCTGAAGGTCGCCGAAACCGTTGAGGAAGAAGTCGACCGCTGTGTGGAGTGCGGCTACTGCGAGCCGGTCTGCCCCTCCCGTAACCTGACTTTGACCCCGCGTAAGCGCATCGTGCTGCGCCGTGAGATTGCTGCCGCTGAGGCGAACGGCGACCACGAGCTCGCCGAGCGTCTGCGTAAGGAGTACGAGTACAACGGCATTGAGACCTGCGCCGTGGACGGCATGTGCCAGACCCGCTGCCCCGTGAACATTAACACCGGTGACCTGATTCGCCGCCTGCGTTCTGAGAACCAGGACAAGCTGGCCGCCGCCGGCTGGAAGGTTGCCGCGCAGCAGTGGGGCGTCATGGACAAGGTCGCCGGCAAGGCCCTGACTGTGGCGAAGAAGCTGCCGTTCCCCGTGGTGCACGGCACCACCGACATTGCCCGCAAGGTCATGGGTGACGACATGGTTCCGTCCTACAAGAAGGACCTGCCCGTCGGTGGCCCGGCGCGTAAGCCGCACAAGGACGCAACCGCTGAGATTGTGTTCTTCCCCGCCTGCGTGAACGCCATGTTCGGCGGTGTGGACGGCGACGGCAAGCACGACCCGGTCAACGCAACTCAGGCGTTCATTCGCCTGTGTGAGCGTGCGGGCGTGAAGTACCGCATCCCTGACAATATTGGTGAGATGTGCTGTGCTACCCCGTGGAAGTCGAAGGGCTTCACCGACGGCTACTCGATCATGAGCGACCGTGTGCTGAAGTCCCTGTGGGAGGCTACTGACGGTGGCCGCCTGCCGGTCGTGTGTGACGCTTCGTCCTGTACTGAGGGCCTTGAGGTGATGCGCGAGAAGGTTATTAAGGCACTTGAGCACAAGATCGTGAACGGCCTGAAGCCGGGTGAGCCGGACTTCTCGCGTCTGCGCATGTACGACGCGGTGCAGTTCGCCGCGGACAACATGCTGGATAAGCTGAGCGTGTCTGCTCCCCTGCCGTCGGTTGCTCTGCACCCGACCTGCTCCATGACTCACTTGGGTACTCAGCCTGCGTTTGAGAAGATTGCGAACGCGATGAGTGCCGACGTGTACGTACCGAAGCACTGGGGTTGCTGTGGTTACGCGGGTGACCGCGGTATGCTGCACCCGGAGCTGACGGCGAGCGCTACGGAGGCGGAGGCTGCGGAGCTGAGCGAGCAGAAGCAGTTCGCCGCATACATTTCGGCGAACCGCACCTGTGAGCAGGGTATGACGGAGGCGACCGGCCACACCTACCAGAACGTGCTGCAGCTGCTGGAACGCACCACCCGCTAAAGGGCTGAGCGCATAGCGGTATAAAGAAGGGACCCGGCGGGCTATCTGATGGATAGTCCGCCGGGTCCGTTTTCGTCTGCTACAGCACTTATTTTCGACTGTTAAATAGTCCAATAATCAATACTGCTATCGAGATGCCGTAGAGAATTCCAAGCACTAGGTCGCTGACATTTGACACTACATTCAAGATAATTGCCAGGATCAAGAACAGCATCCCAACAGGAACATACTTATTCGACTTCATACGCTCGTGCTCCCTCAATAATCAACGGCGATACATCATTTTCAGGGCTATATTAAATAGCTACAATATACATAATATGATTTGTTGAGAAAATTGTCAAAATTGAGAGGAATCCAGCGATTGTCTTATGTTACATCTTTTTCATTGCGTTTTCAGCAATTTTACGAGTCACTACCCCCATTATCCAGTGAACAAATATCAAATTTAGAAACATTAAAATTACACACAGAATGGATGCTGCGACTATACTTTCAAAAGTAAGCCCCAAATATTCAACGGAACTATATACTAAATAAACACTACCCGGAAAAAGTACAATGCTTGAAATTAGCGACGGAATATACCTCCTTACTACGATGCTTTGCGCTATATGAATTAATAAATGTATTAAGAATGCGATAAACACACCTGTCCACACTATATACACTTTCCATATTGTAGCCACATAGGTCACCGCAATACATATCGCGTATTCTTCAAGAACCGCAACCGCAAACCCTTCAGTACTGAAGTTTCTATACAATTTTCGAAGGATGCTATATTTTTCTATTAGGTCAAGATTTTTTTCAAACCATACCCTGAAACCTACTATCTCCTCCATCTCATGGACCATAAAAATAACAGGAAACAACCACAGATTTACTTCCACTTTCACCTTCTAAATATCTAGATTTAATTACATAGACCAAATAATTCCTTGATGTTATTATTTTTTAAATATAATCATCATTTCAATTATAAGACCGTGGTGAAAATTTTAGGCTGAACCGCTCCTCTTTTTAGAATACACAAAGAGACCACCCCTCCGCAGCTTGTCGCCGCAAAGGGGGTGGTTTCTACAGGCTCGGCACAAGTCCGCCAGCTCAGCTGACCGCGGTCAACCGCAGTCAGCATCGCCGGCGAACCCGCATCCTAAACCGCTACTACTCAGCAACCTCGGTGCTGGGCTTGGGGTCTTCGTTCACGCGGTTGCGGATATGCTCCACAATACGTGCCACAGCCTCATCCACGGGCACACCGTTCTCCTGCTTGTTGCCGCGGAAACGGAACGAAACAGCGCCGTGCTCCGCATCCTCACCGCCAGCAATCAGAATGAACGGAACCTTCTCAGTAGACGCGGTACGGATCTTCTTGGTGAAGCGGTCCGAACCGTAATCCACCTCAACACGCACGCCGTGCGCACGCAGCTTGTCCGCGATCTCGGTCATGTAGTCGTTGAACGCCTCAGCCACCGGCACACCAATCACCTGAACCGGTGCCAGCCACGCCGGGAACGCACCCGCATAGTGCTCAGTCAGCACGCCCAGGAAACGCTCAATCGAGCCGAACTTCGCCGAGTGAATCATGACCGGCTCCTGCACGGTACCGTCCGCAGCCTGGTACTCCAGACCGAAACGGCTCGGCTGGTTAAAGTCGTACTGAACGGTCGACATCTGCCAGGTACGGCCAATCGCGTCCTTCGCCTGAACCGAAATCTTCGGGCCGTAGAACGCAGCTCCACCGGGATCCGGGACGAGCTCCAGGCCGGTCTCCTTCGCAACCTGCTCCAGAACCGCGGTAGCCTCCTCCCACTGCTCATCAGTACCGATGAACTTGTCCTTCTTATCGCCCTCAGTGTCGCGGGTGGACAGCTCAAGGTAGAAGTCAGTCATGCCGAAGTCTTCAAGCAGGCTCAGCATGAACTTCAGCAGGTGACGCACCTCGTCCGGTGCCTGCTCCTTCGTCACATACGAGTGGGAGTCGTCCTGGCTAATCATACGCACGCGGGTCAAGCCCTGCAGCACGCCGGACTTCTCATCACGGTACACGGTGCCGAACTCGAAGAAACGCAGCGGCAGCTCACGGTACGAACGGCCACGAGAACGGTAAATCTCGTTGTGCATCGGGCAGTTCATGGCCTTCAGGCGGTAGTTACCGTTGTCCAGCTCCATGGGCGGGAACATGCCGTCCGCATAGTACGGAAGGTGACCGGAAGTGTAGAACAGGTCTTCCTTCGAAATGTGCGGGGTGCTGACGTACTGGAAACCCTCCTGAATGTGGCGGGTACGCACGTAGTCTTCCATCTCGCGCTTAATCACGCCACCCTTAGGGTGAATCACCGGCAGGCCGGGGCCAATGTTCTTCGGGAAGGAGAACAGGTCCAGCTCACGGCCCAGGCGGCGGTGGTCGCGGCGCTCCGCCTCAGCGATGCGCTCCTTGTACGCCACCAGCTCGTCCTTAGTCGGCCATGCGGTACCGTAAATACGCTGCAGCATGGGGTTCTTCTCAGAACCGCGCCAGTACGCGCCACCGGCACGCATCAGGGCGTAACCGTTAGCGATCAGCTTGGTGTTCGGCAGGTGCGGGCCGCGGCAGAGGTCCTTCCAGACGGTCTCGCCGGTCTTCGGGTGCACGTTGTCGTAAATGGTGATTTCACCCTCGCCGACCTCCACGGATGCGCCCTCGGCAGCATCCGCACCAGAACCGGGGCCCTGGCTCAGGGAGAGCAGCTCCAGCTTGTACGGCTCATTCGCCATCTCGGCGACAGCCTCGTCGTGGGTGACCACGCGGCGGCGGAACAGCTGACCGGACTTGATGATCTTCATCATCGACTTCTCGATCTTCTTCAGATCTTCCGGGGTGAAGGGCTCAGCCACATCAAAGTCAAAGTAGAAGCCGTCAGTAATGTACGGGCCGATGCCCAGCTTGGCGTCCTTGCGGTACTCCTGCACCGCCTGCGCCATCACGTGCGCAGCGGAGTGGCGCAGAACGTTCAGGCCGTCCGGTTCGTGAATGAAAACCGGCTCAACGGAGTCGCCAGCAGACAGCTCGTGGGAGAGATCAACGAGCACGCCGTTCACGCGTGCCACAACGATCTTCGGGTCGTCAGCGAACAGCTCAGCGGCAGTCTTCGCGGTGACCTCGCGCTCCTCACCAGAAACGCTAATAACAATTGCTGAAGAATCAGCGGCAGACATAAGTCTCCTTAACTCAGGCGCGCGCGTGCCACTGGGGCGCCGCGGGTGCGCATACTATTCCGCACTGTACTGGTGCACGGACACACACCATCTTACAACGGCTCCCAGCCAACGCTCAGCTCGAGGGCGGACTAGTCCGCAGGATGCTCACGCATATGCTCGTGAACGTCCGTCACAATGTGACTAATGTGATGGTCCTTCAGGCGATAAATCGTGGTGCGGCCGTGCTGCTCGCGGTCAATCACGTGCGCCTCACGCAGGACGCGCAGATGATGCGAGGCCAGCGGCTGAGAAATGCCCAGGCAGGTGTGCAGCTCACTCACGCTGTGCGGACGGTGCACCAGGTGGTGCGCAATGGCCAGGCGTAGCGGGTTCGCGAGCGCCGAGAAGATCGCCACGGACGGGCCGAACTGCTCCTCCCAGTCCTTGGGGCCGCTGCCTTCGAAGAGAGGCATGGAGGCGGGCGCCTCGTGCGCCTGTGCGGAATGGTCTGCGTGGTGGGTGTTAGCTTCGGCGGAATTTTCGTGGTGGCTAGTCATAGTATTTTCACCTTATGTACAGGTGCGGGGCACGTCAAGAAAGCAACACCTTGTCGGCGTCGGCATTTCTTCACGTGCCCCGTTCCGGTCACAATTCGTGCGTTCCGCGGTTGCCTAGAGGGCCCCGCGCACCCGCCCGCTCCCCCGGTAGGGAGATCGGCAGCACGGGCCGATGCGGTGGTGTACCTACCCTACTTGGCGGGAGTTGCCACGGCCACCTGCAGGTAACCCTCGGAGGACTTCACGCCCCGATCGGTCACCGCGCGGTAGCGAACCAGCGGCGCGAAGCCCTGCTTCGACTTGGCGGTCACCGCAATGCCCTGGGTGCCGTCGGGCAGGTTCACCACGCGGTAGGTGCCGTACTCGTCGCTGTAGGAGCTGACGACCTGGCCGCGCTGGTTCAGCAGCTCCAGCTTCTTCACGGTCTCACCGCGGCTAAACGCGCCGAAGGATGCCTCGTCGTTGTTCAGCACCGCCACGTTCTGGGTGGT
>ERZ773066.1446-NODE-1446-length-12170-cov-4.003302_pt1 | contig 12170 bp, 7 predicted proteins | sample MGYA00580573_ERZ773066 | MGnify/ENA primary metagenome ERZ773066 (study PRJEB29015, sample SAMEA2738128) | human oral metagenome | biome: human oral; feature: human-associated habitat; material: saliva | place: China | collected 2203 ... | reverse complement strand
AGCCGTTGATTGCTACGCGTACAGTCACTGGAGTATCTCCTTGTCAGTGCGTTGGTGGCGGTGTACAAATCCGATGCCTTGCAGGCTCTGGTTTAGTCGGATTCGTCCGTGCTCTATGTTGCCCGGTGCATTCCGCCGTTGTTGGTAATAATCCTACCCTAGTTTGTGTGTGTTTTGGTGTGTTCTATCGATAAATTTTTGTGAGTTGCGCCATAAAAACCGGCAAAAACCCGTTGTTTTCTGTTGTTTTGCGTTGCGTTCACCCCTAGAAAATGTTGCGATACGGTCGTGGCAACATAAACACACATGAAACACACATTTACGAAAAACCGCGCCATATCAAGGCAAAATCTGAGGGTAAAAAACACCCTTTCATCTGCGAATGGGTTTCAATGGCGCCCCGTGCGCTCGCACGCAGTGCAAATTCTCACCCGAAAACAGATGACCCCAACGTAAGACACACCACAGCCTTAAAACGGGTTAAACGTGCGCCCGGCGTACAGTTTTCGTGTCGCATATCGTGTCGCGTGTCCTGTCGCAACAGGGGCGGCTAGTACACCACCAACGCCACAGCACCCAAACCCGAATGAGCCGACAGCACCGGCGGTAGCGCACTCACCAAAAACTCCGGCGCCGAAGAAGCGGCAGCATCATGAACTAGGGAGCTCTCCCCCAGCATCTGCCGAACCTGCTCGTACAGCTGCACCGCCTGCGCCGCATTGCCCACATGATGCACCGCAACCACCTCACCGCGCGGAGTTGCAGCAAGCAAAGAATTAGCAGGGTCGGCGGCAGTAGAACCCGTTGAAGCAGAGGTGAGAGCCGCCGCATGCTGATGCTCACGGCAGGTCTGCACGGTCACCTCCACCAGGCGCTCCAGGGCGCGCGCCGCAGTGCGGGGGCGCTCCACGTACGCCAGCTTGCCCTCGGTAATCGTGCCAATCGGCTTGATCTGGAACATCTGCCCCACCATCGCCAACGCCGGGGAAACACGACCGCCGCGGCGCAAGGCATCCAGGGTCGGGATATAGAAGTAGAGCGTGGACTGCTCGCAGATGGACTGAATGTAGTCCACCAGCTGCGCGGGGCTCGGATACTCAGGGCTCGGATACTCAACGCTCGAGCCGGCGGATGCAGCGTTTAGCACCTCCAGGGCGCGCACCACCGCATGACCGTAGGCACCCGCGACCGTGCGGCTATCCACCACGCTCACGCCCTCGGAACCCAGGCGGCTCAGGCGGGCACCGGTGCGTGCCGCCTCCACCGTGCCCGAGAGCTCACCGGACAGATGCACCGACACCACATGCGTAAAACCCCGCGACGCCAAATCGTCGTAGACATCAGCAAACACGCCCGGCGCGGGCCCGGAAGTGCTCACCGTCTGACCCATCACGTGCGCGAGCATAATCGCCTCGTCCACCTCAGCGGCGGTCAAATCCTGCAGTTGACGATCCGGCTCACCGGGCGTGCGAATAGTCACCGGCATCGGAACCATCACAAAATTACCGCGAGCGCTCAGGCGCTGCACCAGCTGCGAGTCGAGGGCGGCGGCGCTATCGGTCACCACGGCAATGCGGTTCTCTGCGTTGTTTTCTCGCTCCATATCCCGACCCTTCTTCCGGTTCATCAGTGCATGATTCAATGACGAACCCTCTCCTAGCGTTCCCTGAACATTATGGCACTCATCACTACTGCAGTACAGCAAAGCCCCGCCGCGCCTCCGGTACGTTCCATAGAACGGACCGAAACCACAGCGGGGCTTGTACTTTATCTAAGAAACTTAGACTCTAAGAAGCTTAGATCACGATGTTCACGAGCTTAGGCGCACGCACAATCACCTTGCGGATCTCGGCGTCACCAATCGAACGCTGAACAGCGGCATCCGCCAGAGCCAGCTCCTGAAGCTCCTGCTCGGAAATATCCTTCGCAACCTCCAGGCGAGCCTTGACCTTGCCCTTAATCTGCACGATAGCGGTGACGGTGTCATCCACCAGCAGAGCCGGATCGACCTCGGGGAAGCCCGCGGTCAGAACCGGGGTGTCGTGGCCGAGAGCGTGCCACATGTCCTCGGCGGTGTAGGGTGCGTACAGAGACAGCAGAATAGCGATAGTCTCAGCAGCCTTACGGACAGCCGGGTCAGCCGCGCCAGCGCCGGAGTCAATAGCCTTACGGGTAGCGTTCACAAGCTCCATGGTCTTCGCAACAACCACGTTGAACTTGCCGCCCTCAATCAGGCCCTGCACCTCGTGCACGGTGCGTGCAATCAGCTTCTGCAGCTCCAGGTCACCAGTGGTTGCGTCCACGCCGGGTTCGCTGGTGACGTCCTGAGCCACGCGCCAGGCGCGAGCCAGGAACTTCTGCGAGCCGGCGGGGGAAACGTCGGCCCAGTCCACGTCATCCTCGGGCGGGGACGCGAAAATCATGGTGGTGCGGATAGCGTCCACACCGAACTTGTCGAGCTGCTCGCCCAGGTTCACGCCGTTACCCAGCGACTTGGACATAGCCTTACCGCCGTTGAGCACCTGACCCTGGTTCATGAGCGCCTTGAACGGCTCATCGTGCTTGATCAGGCCCAGGTCGCGAACAACCTTGGTAAAGAAGCGTGCGTACAGCAGGTGCAGAATAGCGTGCTCCACACCGCCAACGTACATGTCGACGGCACCCCACTCGCTCATAGCCTGCGGGTCGAAGGGGCCCTCATCGTAGTTCGGGGAAACGTAACGCAGGAAGTACCAGGAGGAATCCACGAAGGTATCCATGGTGTCCGAGTCACGGCGAGCCTGCTTGCCGCACTCGGGGCAAGGCACAATCGCCCAGTCATCGGCAGCAGCAAGAGGCGACTGGCCCTTAGGAGCCAGCTGCTCACCGCGCAGGTTATCGGGCAGCAGCACCGGCAGCTGATCCTCAGGAACCAGAACCTCGCCACAATCCTCACAGTGAATCACGGGGATGGGGGTGCCCCAGAAACGCTGGCGGGACAGCAGCCAGTCACGCAGACGGTAAATGACCTTACCCTCACCGGTGCCGGCAGCCTCAACCAGCTCAATAGCCTTAGCGATCGCCTCGGCCTTCGGCAGGCCGGTCAGCTCACCGGAGTTGATGAGCACGCCGTCACCAGCCGCAGCAACGCCGCTGGTAGCCGGGTCCTCAGCACCCTCAACGTCCAGAACCTTCACGATGGGCAGGTCGAACTTCAGGGCGAACTCAAGGTCACGCTGGTCGTGCGCGGGCACAGCCATAATCGCGCCAGTACCGTAGTCAGCGAGCACGTAGTCAGAAGCCCAGACGGGCAGCTTCGCGCCGGTCAGCGGGTTAATCGCGTAGCGGCCGGTGAACACACCGGTCTTCTCGCGGTCGGAGGACTGGCGGTCAATATCGCTCAGTGCCTTAATGTCTTCGCGGTACTGCTCCAGGGCAACCTTGTGCTCGGGTGCCACGATCTGCTCGGCGAACGCCGCATCCGCAGCAACCACGATGAAGGTTGCGCCGTACAGGGTGTCCGGGCGGGTGGTGAACACGGTGAAGGACTCAGCGGGCTGGTCCTCGGTCGCCTCAATCTCGAAGCGCACCTCAGCACCCTCGGAGCGGCCAATCCAGTTGCGCTGCATGAGCAGAACGCGGTCGGGCCACTTGCCCTCCAGCTGCTCCATGTCGTCCAGCAGCTGCTGTGCGTAATCAGTGATCTTGAAGTACCACTGGTTCAGCGACTTCTTAGTCACGGTAGTACCGCAACGCTCACACGCACCGTTCACAACCTGCTCGTTCGCGAGCACGGTCTGGTCCTTGGGGCACCAGTTGACCATGGAGTCCTTACGGTACGCCAGGCCCTTCTTGTAGAACTGCTCGAACAGCCACTGAGTCCACTTGTAGTACTCGGGGTCCGAGGTGTGCAGGCGGCGGCTCCAGTCAGCGGCAATAGCGTAACGCTTGAAGGACTCAGCCTGAGTCTCAATGTTCTTGTACGTCCACTCCTTGGGGTGAGTGTCGTTCTTAATGGCTGCGTTCTCAGCGGGCAGGCCGAAGGAGTCCCAGCCAATCGGGTGCAGAACATCGTAGCCGCACTGCTTGAAGTAGCGGGCGTTCATGTCACCAATAGCGAATGCCTCCGCGTGACCCATGTGAAGGTCACCGGAGGGGTACGGGAACATATCCAGCACATACTTGCGGCCCTTGGGGGCGTCACCGGTGGGCTGGAAAACCTTCGTTTCGTCCCAGTAGGGGCGCCACTTGGCTTCCATAGCGCGGAAGTCGTACGCATTTTCGTTGCGTTCGGTCTCTACCTGAGCAGACACAGCGATTCCTTAAATAAAGACAGATTGATAAAAACTTAACCCTCCAAGTGTAACGCGAAAGCGGCGGCGGGTTGGATCCGGGCCCGCGCTGATTAGTCTGTGGACGAGCCGAGGATGCGCGAGGGGCCCGGCACACACCACCCTCCAGGGGCTTTTCAGGCTTCTCCCCTAAAATTAGGGGTGGGACTCTGCCCTCCCCGCACCCGACCCCGTGAAAGGTACCCATGACCTCCACCGTTCCCTCGAACTCCCCCAACGCCTCGGTTCTCGAGGGCGTACCCGGCCCGCTCATTCCCGGCACCGGTCACGAGGCGCGCATCGGCGCGGATGCGCAGGCGGTCACGACCCGCTACTGGCAGTACGGCGAGGGTATGGGCTCCGGAAGCTACCCCGTGCTACTCGTGCACGGTTTCCGCGGCGACCACCACGGCCTCGAAATCATCGCGAACTACCTGCTGAAGCTCATCCCGAACGTCAGCATCATCAGCCCCGACCTGCCCGGCTTTGGCCGCTCCGCAGACCTGCCCGAAAACACCCAGGGTGAAGGCACTCAGGGCGAAGACAACATCAACGCGTACGTGGCGTGGCTAAACGACTTTGTGAAGCACACCAACCCCGCCCGCGAGGACGCACAGCCCCTGCCGCTGCACCTGGTCGGCCACTCCTTCGGCTCCATCGTCACCAGCGCCTTCGCCGCCGCACACCCGAACTCGCTCGCGCTGCTCTCACTCATCAACCCCATCAGCGAACCCGCCCTCGAAGGTAGCCAGCGCGTCGCCTCCCGCCTCGCCTCCCTCTACTACCGCGCCGGCGCGGCACTACCCGAAAAAATCGGCTACCCGCTACTGCGTTCGCAGCTGATTACCCGCGCCTCCAGCGAAGTCATGATGCGTACCAAAGACAAGGCAATGCGCCGCTTCATCAACGGCCAGCACGCCGCCTACTTCGGCTCCTTCGGCTCCCGCCGCGGAGTGCTCAGCGCCTACGAAGCGTCCATTACGCACACCGCCGCCGAATACGCCGCCGCAATCCGGGTGCCGGTGCAGATGCTCGTCGCCGAAGACGACGACCTGGGCACCCCCGAAACGGCCCGCGCCATGTACGCGACGCTGACCTCCCGCGACCTGCCCGCTTCTTCGTCCGGCGCCCGCGAGCGCCTGGACATGATCCCCGAAGTCGGGCACCTCATCCACTACGAAACCCCTCGCCGCGCCGCGGAACTCATCGCCGATTTCGCCGCCGACCACTCAGGGAACGAGAAGTAAGGAACCAACATGAAACTCATGGTTGACGCCCGATACACCCGTATCGGCTTTCACGACGGCATCAGCCGCTACACCGCCTCCCTGCTGGGCGCGCTCAAAACCCTCATCGACACCGGTGACGAAGCTGCCGCCGACCTCGACCTGACCATGATCATTAGCGACGAGCGTCAGCTGGACATGCTACCGGATCTGCCGCACGTGAAAATCTGCTCGCCCACCGGCCCGCTCGAACCGACCGCCGCGCTGCAGCTGAATAAGTACGCGCCGGACGTGGTGTTCTCCCCCATGCAGACCATCGGCTCCACCGGACGCAAGTTCAAGCTGATTCTCACCCTGCACGACCTGATCTACTACTCGCACCCGACCCCGCCCGGGTTCCTGCCCGCACCGGTGCGCGTGGGCTGGCGACTCTTCCACAAGACCTACGCCCCGCAGCGCTTCCTGCTCAATCATGGCGACGCGGTGGTGACGGTTTCTGAGTCGACCGCCTCGCTGATTCGTGAGCACGAGCTGACCACCAAGCCGCTGTTCGTGGTGCCCAACGCCCCGCAGCCGGGTAGCGTCGTCTCCCGCCAGACTGCGCTGGAACGCGCCACGACCCGCGAGGAGCAGCCCGTCAAGCACCTGGTGTACATGGGTTCGTTCATGCCGTACAAGAACGTTGAAACCCTGCTGCTGGCGATGCGTTCTCTGCCGGATTACCGCCTGCACCTGCTGTCGAAGATGCCGCCTCAGCGCCTGGTGCAGCTCACTGACGAACGCCTCATCGGTGAGAACGTGGAGGTGCACAACGGCGTGAGCGACGAGGAGTACCAGCAGTTGCTCCGCCAGGCGCACGCCCTGGTGACTGCCTCCCGCGAGGAGGGTTACGGCCTGCCCGTGGTCGAGGCGCAGGCGGCCGGCTGCCCCGCGGTGATTAGTGACATCCCGATTTTCCGTGAGATTGCCCCGCACGCCGTATTCGCGCCGGTTGATGGTGCTCCGGAGGCGAACGTCGCCGACTGGGTCAAGGCGATCCGTTCCCTGGAGGACACCGCCGTTCGCGAACGCGTGATTATTGACGGCCTGTCGGATGTGCGCCGCTACTCCTGGCGAGACTCGGCGCTCAAACTGCTGGAGGTTGTGCGAGGGCTCTAATGCCCTGACTCTGAAGCGCGGACTCTAAAGCGTGCGCGGCGTATGCAACGCGGCGCTCAATTACGGCGCTAGACACAGTAATGCCGCCGCACTCCCCCGAAATCTCGGGAGGGTGCGGCGGCATTCTCGTATTTAGTTTGTGGTTTCCGGTAGGCGTATGCGGCATGCAGTAAGAGCGTACAAGGGCGGCTTGCCACAACGATGCACAGCGGCGGTTCGCTACACACTTCCTCCGCGCCGACGCAGGGAACCCGCCCTCGCAGAGCTCGGGCACCCTGAGGGCGCATCCGGAAGGTGCAGCCTCACCGCATCACACCAGGGCAGGAATCCTTATACGTAAGCTCCGCGGGCTGCTTCTTTCGCAGCCAGCTCATCCGCATGACCGTACGCATAGAAAATCTTTGCGTCATCCAGCTCAGCAAAACGAGCCAGGTAGCGGCACACCGCGCCACGCTGGGCCTTCGTCATCGAGGACAGCAACACAGGATCCGGGTGAGTAATGCCGTTATCGCGGCTCGGTGCCGATTCGCCAAATTCCGGCTCGTAATCATAGGCAATATTGGTGAAACTCATCGGTGAGTACCTTTCCTTGGGGCGTTTCTGAGTGGAGCGCCGCAACAATGCAGGCACTGCCGGAGGTAACACCGCGAAAAGAACCTACGGAGATCACAGGAAGTCTCTTCGCAGTAGTGGTCGTGATACCTCTAAACTACCCAAGAGCCAATCAATGTTCAAGAACCATCAGGGAACGCCCCGATAGTGGACGCATCCCCGGTTGTCAGGAAGAAATCAGGGGCATCACAGCGGCGTATGCCCCCGAGTTCCCAACCAAGCTAAAACCTGCCTAAAAGCTACCCCGAAAGCCAGCCCGAAAAGCAGAAATGCTGCCGCACTCACCAAGAGTGCAGCAGCATTTCTAAAAACTAACGATGCGGGCTACGCCATAGTTGCGTAGAGGCCACGCTCGGCATCCTTACGAGCCAACTCATAGGCGTGACCGTACGCGTAGAAAATCTTTGCGTCATCCAGCTCAGCGAAGCGCGCCAAGTAGCGGTAAACAGCTCCTCGTTCTGCGCTGGTCATATCGGAAAGTAACACGGGGTCCGGGTGCATGACGCCGTAATTGTGTACAGAAGCAGACCCGCCGCATGCAGGTTCGTATGCGGGGGTGATCATAGTCTGAGTCACCAGTATTCATCTTTCGTTGGTGCGCACGGTTGTGAGGCATGCGCGAAGTTGAGTGATAGATACCGCCGATACCCTCTCGACAAGCGCCGAAAAAGTGGCCGCGGTGCTGAATATATTACCGTGAATACGGCGACTACGCTAATTAGGGGCGCCTAGAGCTATTATCAACCACTAAATGCACATGGTGCATAAAATGGCGGATGTGCGCCACACCGAGCGAGACTAATCTACACCCCGTTCGCCTGTGCCGTACTGGTCTGGGATGCATAAGTTTGAGACGCGCCCTTCTCCCCTGCGCTCGCCACGGCTTCATCTTCGTCATCGTCCTCGTCACCATCAAGACCCAGAAGAGCCGTCACCATCGGCAGAGGATTGAACTCGCCCAGCTGACCCGTACGGTCCACCTTGCGCATCATGAACGCACGCTGCAAACGCCGCTGAGTCCACGGCGAAAGCACCAACATCAGCAGCGCCTCCACCACAAAAATGCCGACCAGAACCCACAGCAGCAGATCCGAAGAACCCGCCCGCTCACGCAGCTGCTGAGCATCCGCCGCCAGACGGTCGAAGCCCTCCGAATGCAGGCGCGAGGTATCAAGCCCTGTCAACGCGGACAAGCTCACCGGCGACGCCACATTCAGCAGCACCGACAGCATCAGCAGAAGCACCGCATACAGCCCGTAATGCATGGTGCGCATCAGCTTCTTCACGCGCGCAAAACCGTGGTTCAGTTCCGCACCAATATCGGTAAAAGCCGCCGCCTTCTGCGCCTGCTCACCCGCCGGCATCATATGCGGCACCAGGCGGTGCGAAAGCATCAACGGCACCGGCGAACACGCATCAAAATACTGCATGTGACTATTCACCGACGGGCCCGGCAGGGTCACAAAGCTGACATCCACACCGGCGGGCTGAGTAATATTCGACCTGCCAATACTGTCTCCACGAGCGGAAATTTCGCACCGGTCAGCCACATCAAGCTCCTGCAGCATCGGCGCGTAGGCGCGCGTGCCGTACGGGTTGACCAGGCGCGCATCCGCCAAGCGCACATTAGCCGGACTCTGCATGGAGGCGTTTTCCCGGCTTTTCCCGGCGCTCTTGCGGGCAATACGCGCCTGCCCCCGCGTCGTGCTCCACATACTCGCCGCAACCGGTACCACACTCAACGCCAGCGGCACCAGCATCGCATGATGCAGCAGCGAACGGTACGGGCCAAACAGTAGGGACGCCTCCACCAGCCACGAGAACACCGCAACCACGCTCACCCACAGCAGCATGGCGCGGTTACGGTAGCTACCGGTTGCGTCCAGGTGCCCCGGAATGTCGTTGCGGTCACTAGCGATAATGCTAATCGGGACCACGCCGCTACCCAGGCCGTAGAAGAAACGAATCGGCTTCTTACCCGCCGCCGCACGACGACGCAGAAGCTCATAGCCCAAATATCCACCCTGCGAATGGGCGATAATGCCCACCGCATCGCTACGGGAACTCAAATCGTCCAGCTGACGATCCAGACGCGCATAAATACGCTCCAAATCGCGCGACTCCGGGCTGGTCGCCGTCTGAATCAGCTGCGTAGGAATAGCCTTCACCAGCACCCACAGCTCACGGGCACGACGGGCCAAAACCCAGCCCACAATACCCAGGCCGAGCACCGCCGCAAGACCCGTAAACGCACCCTGCGCAGTGCCCAGGGAGGCCACAAAAGCATCACGGAAGGTCATCACAGTCATCGCCGCCAGCACCAGCCACAGCGCCACGTTCATGAACCGCGCCGTAGAACGCAATAGGTGCCCGGCGCGTTCACGCCAGGTCACGCCGGGGCGCTCATAGTAGAAGCAGAACATCAAAAACAGCGGCAAAACCGACGCCAACCAGGGCAAATGTTCCTTCAACGGGCGGTAATGCCTGGGTCGCCAGAAGCCCTCCTGAAAGAGGAGGCTACGGCGAGTGACCGTGCGCACCGGGCGCGGCTTCGGCTGAGGCAGGCGCGGAAATTCAAGATTAGGAAGCTCAATATTGGGTAGTTCGATGTTCGGGAGCTCTACCTTGGGAAGCTCAATTTTGGGCAGATCAATCTTAGGGAGCTCCACTTTAGACAGGTCAACCTTGGGTAGTTCGACCTTTGGAAGTTCCACCTTGGGCAGTTCGACCTTGGGCAGCTCAAAACTAGAGAGAGCAAAACCGGTACCCTCCGGCGCAGGCAGCTCCTCCGCTGGGGCATCCTCAAACACCGGAAGACCCAGCACGCTCACATCAAACGAGGGGCGCAATACAGCCCACTTACGCAGGCGGTACTTACGCGCAGAGTCCAGAGTGCGCTCCAGAAGATTCTGTCCCTCAGCCGCAGAAGACGAGGCGGTTTCTTCCTGAACGGGGTTCTCCTCAACCTCCGGGCTTTCCTCGACCGGGTCGGCGGGGTACTCCGTGCGCTCAATCGTCAACGAATACGTCAGCTCGCTATGGTGGCTCAGCGGGTTCACCTCAGCGGCAGGCGGGAGGGTATCGCCGTCAGGAATCAGCTCAACACGAACCCGCGCAGAAGCCTCCGCCTCGGGGTCCTCTTCGGAGGGGGCGCCAGAGGAAAGGGCTACAGAATCCGCACCCGTGTTCAGCGCCAGCAGAGTCTGCACACTATGCGCCACCGGCTTGCCAAAATACGCGAGCGTCTCGCCGTGATTCTGGTAGCCGATGCCGTGAATCAGCAGCACCGCCGCATCATGGTGCTTACCCTTTCGGTGCAGGGCGCTCTTTGGATGCGCAGAAGCATACTCAGCCAGCCGCCGCTGCTCACCGTCAGGCAGCGCACTACCTTTCAGCAGATGAGGCACCTTAGACATGCCTCTCACCTCCTCGCCTCTGCGCACAACGCGCCCGCAAACCCGCTCACAGCACGCATTATCGGTGCTGCCCGGCATCTCTTTCGGGGACGAACAAGGCCCCTCACCAGAACACTACAGCACGTCCAGGCCGTCACAGCGAATCTGCACCGGCCGCTCCCCCACGTTCTTCTTCAACGCCGCAATCGTTGCACGCGTAGCACGCAACTCACGGGTCACCTGCCGAGCAATGCCGTACGAGAAGAACATCAGGGTACGCCAATCGCCCTGAACCGGCGCCTCCTCAGAATCCTCCTCAAGAGACTCCGACCAGGCAAAATACCCCTGGTCCAGAGGAACCGGACCCACAATACGCAACTGCTCACGCACCCGCTCATCCAGCGCAGAAGAGCCCAAGAACTCCTCCATGAAAGCGCGAACATCCGCCTCCGCACCGGTCACCGCAGCCGTACGAACCGCCGGAGGCAGACCCGTCTGAGCACGCTCCTCCAGCTCCTGACGAGCAAACCACGCCGGATCCCAACGCACCAGCGCTTGCTCCACCGGCGACGGCGAAGCAGTCGTCACCACCGTACCCTCAAGAGCCGCCGGACGAACCAACGCCGCCGCATTCAACCAGCGACGCAACGCCGCCTCCGGAGCACGCAACGAATCAAAACGAAGCATCTTATCGGCATCCAACAAAAGTGCCGCCGCATAGCCGCCAAAAGCCACCGGCTCAGCACCCGGAGTCGCCACCACCAACGCAGGCTCAGGACCAACCGACGCCCGCACATGGTCACCCGCTGAAGAAATCACCGGAACATTCGGGAACGCACGACCCAGCTCCTCAGCAGTACGAGTCGCACCCGCCGCCGAATAACGCCAATGCGTAAAACCACACTCAGAACAACGCCACTGCTGCGCCAGGTGACCGCACCACGAACACGACGGAACCGACGAACCCGAAGCCACCGACAGGGGTCCGCTACACTCGCCACAACGCGCCGGCATGCGGCAACGCTCACACGAAAACGACGGAATATAACCGCTACGCGCCACCTGCACCAACACAGGACCACGCGCCAACGCCCGACGAGCATGCTCAAACGCCAGATGAGGAATACGCGCCATCGCCGCCAACGGGTCACGCGCCAGCTCAAACTCCGAACCCGTCGAAAAAATACGCGGCGAATAATCACGCACCAGCGCACGCGGCGCACGCACATGAGACGCCCAGCGGGTACGCACCAGACGCGCCGCCTCACTACTCATACTGAACCCGGCAAACAGCGCCGCAGTATTCTCAGCAGAAGCACGCAGAAGCAACACATCACGGGCATGACAATACGGGGCGCGCCGCTCCACCAGCGAGGAATCGCCGTCATCCCAGCACACCACCAAACCCAGGTTAGCCACCGGCGCGTAAGCTGCCGCGCGGGTACCAATCACCACCGGAACCCGCCCCA
>ERZ773066.1444-NODE-1444-length-12179-cov-38.080584_pt1 | contig 12179 bp, 6 predicted proteins | sample MGYA00580573_ERZ773066 | MGnify/ENA primary metagenome ERZ773066 (study PRJEB29015, sample SAMEA2738128) | human oral metagenome | biome: human oral; feature: human-associated habitat; material: saliva | place: China | collected 2203 ... | reverse complement strand
GGAACCTGGCACGAAACCTACTAAACCGAAACCAACACGTTTTGGCCTATAAGCCACCGCTGGTGTCCCTGGAGCTCCGTTGTGATGCTTTGTGGGGCCCAGCCGCCGCCCACCGGCACCGCGGCCAGTCCTGCACATAACGCGAGCCCCGCGGCAGTCTCCGCCCGGTCATATGTAGGCGTCGAACCCCTGTTCCGTGCTGCAGACCATGCAGAGACCTCCTCGCATGATGTTCGGCATCGGGGCTCGGCCCGGGCCTTGCTGCCAACCGTCGTGCCATGACCGCGCCCTTGAATGCCTAGGGACACAGTGAGGGGCCAGTAGTCTTTGCCGTGGCCTTAACCCGGGCGATGCCCGGCGGTAGTTGCGTAGTTTCCGAGCTTCTGCTTGTTCCTATGTGGTCGTGCATCACTTAGGTCGGCATTGCGCCAGCCAGTTGGTGGTGCAATGCCGACTTAACCACTGCAGCGGTCGGGGCATCGCTCGATCCCTCTTGTGGAGTCGCCGATGTTCCCGCGCGGGGTTGCTGCGCACTGGTTGAAACACGACCGCCCCGGTGGGCCCGCAACACCCCGTTTTTGATCGATTTGGCAAAGCAGGGTCGGTGTTGGTTTCTTCTGCATTCCCGTGCTTCCGAGTTGCATGCTTCGCAGCGGCTTCGAGTCGAGTAGCGACCCCATCTATAAAGTGTGATGCAGTTGGCTTCAGCATGGTATGCTGAATAACTATCAAGGAAGTCGGAGCCATGCTGTCGGAGGCGCACAGAGGAGTGGAAACGGATGGCACATGTGTGGACAGATACCAGGTGGTACTCCATCGTGAGTACCTCTGCGACGCATGGGGTCTTCTTCCCAGATGGTTGGCGAGCTGATTGCGAGATGGCTCAGTGGTGCATGTAGTTCAAGCTGAAACTGGCCTGGTGCTCTCAGAAAGCTCCGAACACGTTGGTGTGCGAGCCGAGTGGATTGGTCGTTTGGTTGCGCTCGGGGCGCGGGCCGCCCGATATATTCGGGCCGCCAATAGTCGGCAGCTGGTAATCGCTGTTTCTGTCCCAAGTCGTGACTTCGCAGCCGTGCTGATCGGATGTGGCTGGCTGCTTGCAAGTGCGCAACCAGAACTGCCTCTCCCTCTTGACACCCTGCGGAAACTTGAACGAGGTCAGTGGGTACGAGCGGTCAACAAAGATAAGGTGCGAGCTGGTTCCTTTGCATGGCTTAATGAGAGTAAGGATCCGCCCCAGGTTCATTTTGCTGGTATGACATGCACCGTTGATAAGGTCCAAGCGCTGAGCGAACTCGGGGAATGGGAGATTCTGGACCGTGACATTCGCAGTCAGGATCGCCCAGAGCCGGGGAGTATGGCACGTATGGCCGGTCTTGACTTGGTTTGGGATGCATGGCTGGCGCGTCCAGCTGCGGATCTGGCGATTATTGGCACCAAGAAGTGGCTGGAGAATGATCTTGAGGCGTGCTTAACCAGAGAAGCTGACGAGGATTTGGAACATAGCTCAATCGGGTCGCTGCTGATGCCAAAGACAACGCATGCTGCAACCTGGAATACGATCATCCTTCCGTCAGCTGGACTCGCCGAGAGCCTCCCGCTACCGGCACGGTTGAAAGCAGTCGTCTTGGACGGCAATGGAGCTATCGAGTATCTGCCGGATGTTGAGGCCCCTGTCGTGATCTGTGTTCTTGATCGTTCCAGGTCCGACGCTATCGCAGAAGAAGTGATCATCCAATGGAGAAATAACCGAGGAGAACCGTTATCGCTAAAGGAAGATCTAGACTGGACGCCGCCTGGTGGTGTTGAGGTATTGGGATACACGGTGGCGCTATGAACCGCATTGAGCTCCTGAATTGGCGTTACGAGAACTCCGCCAGACTTGCACAATGTAAAAGTGGTGGCGTTGAGATCGACCTTGTTGCGGATCCGGCGGGATCCCATTTTGACCGTTTGCTCCGGATGATTATGGCTGAAGCGGGAAACGATGGTTCCTTCCTGGAACAGCTCGTCGGTCCAGCGCGCCTGCTCCGCTGGAAGAGGATCATCGATGCGCAACCTGTCCGATACGATTCACGTACTCAGGATCTTGTGCAAGAGATCTCTCGTCAAGCTCGACGTCTGCGGCGAACATTGGGCGATCAATCTATACTCGACAACTTGGCGCATGCCGCCGGAGAGATGGCTGAAAATGACTCCGGGATCGGTTCGGAGCTTGAAAACTGGATCGACGAAGTGGGACCGGAAGATTGTATTGTTGTCGTGGCGAACACAAGGGCAGCTGCAGATCTAAAGGAATGGCTCAAGCAAGATGCGCTGCAGATTAAGACCGCCCGCGAAGCTTTTCGCAACGTATCCATGCGTTCGCAGATGTATGTGATCGGTCCGCCGGTACTCTTCCCGGCAGCACTCGCTACTGCTCCTGTCGCAGACGACGTGAGTTTCCTCGTGCCTTCGTGGTTTCGCAGTCGATCCCTTCGCCAGTCAACTTTCACAGCTTACGCTGAAGGTGCGATTCGTGTAGGAGCACGAGTGCATGAAATAGACGATAACCAATTTGTTGAGGCAACGACGCTTGACGAGAAAAATGAGCTTGAGGAGTATCGGCCGCAAGCAATATGGGGTCATCATCCAAGCAATGACAGAGACCCGAAGAATGATGAGGTTCTGGCTCGCAAGCTATACCTGAGTGGTGGTTATGCGATGTGGCTTGATGACGGAAATAGCATTCGTACCCTCGATCCGACTCAGCCCACTGGTGAGCGCGTTACATACACTGATGTTCCAGCGGTTCGGGAAGGAACTTATCTTCTTCTCCGGGAGGGGGCTACCGAGCGCAATGCGCTGTATCAAGCAGCACTTGCTGGGCTGGGCAATAAGGTAGCGGAAGTCGAAGCCACGCAGAAGCAATGGAAGAAAATACTGGCCCAACGGATACAGCAGCACGGCCACCGATCCGTCGAAAGAGAACTGCGCGCCGCAGGAATCAAGGCTGCGGATCAAGCACGAGCGTGGATCGATCCTCTGTTGGTCCGGCCCAGGAGCGATCGAGATTTTGAACTGCTTCTTGGATGGCTTGACATTCCGATTCGCTCAAGCTTCGCGCATGCCACTGAGCTCCGTCGCAAGCTGCTCCATAAGAGTGCACAATTTCGGCACCAACTCGAAGAAGCTATCTCTTTCGCAGATCTGACTGAACTTGAAACAAGAGGGAATCTCCTCCTAGATGGAAGTAGTGAAGGAATCCGCGGAATGTGCGCGACGCGAGTGATGGCTGTTTCTCCCTTCAAGCAAATCGTCCCTCGGCACAAGGTGCGAGAACTGATGAGAGATGAAGGTGGTCAATGGCTCGAGTGAGTTTTCAGCAGCACGAGGTAGCTAGATTGAGTGAGATCTCTGTCTCCTGTATGGGAGAGGCCTGAAGGTGCCAGGGCATCGCACCTGAACTTGTCCATATCGCCAAACACAACGATGCATCCACAGAAACTGCTCGCACAGGCCATTGCGCCGTAGGAGGAATCGCATGAGTGGAATTGAAGCTCGAGACATCATCGAAGCCGAACTTCGGCGCGAACTGTTCGGCCCTCTTGAATCGGATCAGCCCGTAGGGAAACCAATTGATTGTTCAAGTGGTTCTATCCGATTCGAGACGATCGAGGATAGTCGCGGACGGTTCTATGACAGTGCGACGATGCAGGAGATTCTGAACACTGGATCTCCCCTTTCTCGTTACGGTGTTGGTGTGCTTCATGGCGGTAGTACAGCCAGTAGGAGAGAGATGGAAGTCGGGGACGTCGACCTCATTGGTGTCCCCGGTATCCCCCATAACGAGGAGGCACCCGATGAGCCGCCCATCGAGATCCGGGGGACGCTGCGACATGACACGGGTGACGCAGACGACTTCGACCTGAACAGCGCCAACAGCTTCAAGCCCTCCGCGATGGCGATCTCCTTCCAATGCCGCATACCAACGAGCGGTTCTCTCGCCATCAGGATTACCGGTGCCCACTACGAGAAGATCAAGGCTCACATCCCCGGGCATTCGAAACCGGTCGACTGGTGGTGCCGCCGCCCCTTCACACTCAACGGATCTCTCCGCGGAAGCTCCCTCGTCTCACAGACCAGCCAGCTGACGACCGTCGATACTATAACCGAAGGCACACAGCCAGTGATCGCGCCGACCACTCAGGTGTTCGCCCGCCCAGTACCGGGAGGCGAAAACTCAACACTCCGACTGGTGACGGTTGCGATAGTGAACCAAACATTGGGTAAGGGGCCGGACAGCGCCTTGTTCCAGATGGGCTTCACGGTCACGGCCACGGACGGCCTGACCATCGAACCCTACCCAGAGGCCGAGCGTCGCGGACGCGACGACGAAGAACAATCAATCGATCTGCTATACCGTAACAAGCGTACCTACGCCATAGGGCATGGCTGTGCCGCCGAGTGGGACGGAGGTGGAGGAACACCTGTATCTGAGGTGCGTGCTGTCGCATTGCCGGCTTATGACGTCGTTAGTTTGACTCCGAACATTTACTTGACCGACGACAAGGGGAACTACCTCCTTGATCACGAAGGACGGCGTCAAGCGGTCACAGTCAGCATGAAAGAACTCGCAAATGGGACGCGCCAAGGGCACGAACAGGTCGAGACTGTGCTGCGTCTCTACGCGGAGTGGATTGACGCGCGGAAAGCTGAAATCAGCGATCTGCCTGAGCGCCTCCGCCAGGCTGCTTGTCGACATATGGAGGCGGCTGAAACAGCTCTTGAGCGCATGACGACCGGATGGGGACTGGTCTGCTCGAATCGGACGGCCATGCAAGCGTTCCGATGGGCGAATGAGGCCATGCTGCACCAGCAGGTCCGCTCCAACTTCCCATTGCGTGAACTCAAACACCGCGAGGGCGGCCTGCTGCGTCCCAAAGGTCCCCATCCAGAGCCGTGCATTCCGCAAGGGAAGGGAACGTGGCGTCCATTCCAGATCGCCTTCATCCTCGCAAGCATGCCCGAATTGGTTGATCCCTCCCACAAAAACCGCTCACTGGTTGACCTTATCTTCTTCCCAACCGGTGGCGGTAAGACTGAGGCATACCTTGGGGCATGCGCCATCAGTCTATTGGCCCGACGTCTGCGCAACCCCGATGATGTGGGTACGGATACCCTGATGCGGTATACGCTCAGGCTCCTGACCGCGCAGCAATTCCTACGCGCTTCCTCGCTCGTGTGCGTGCTGGAAGCTATACGCGAAGAGCACTCCGATGTGCTTGGGACAGAGTCCTTTAGTATCGGAATCTGGCTCGGAAGCACATCGACGCCAAACACGTGGAAGGAGGCCGTCGAGAAGCTCAAGGGACTACAAAGCGATGTTCAACAGGAGAACGTCTTCCTGTTACTGCGTTGCCCGTGGTGCGGGGCTCAAATGGGCCCCACACCCAGGGGTAAGCGTGGGCAAGACGTTGCCGGCTACGAGAAGGCAGGTGGAGGCAAACGGGTCGTGCTGCGCTGCGTTGATCGTCAGTGCCGCTACAGTCGGCGTTCGGGCCTGCCAGTGCACGTGGTCGATGAGGACATTTACGCTGCGCGTCCCTCGATCGTGATCGGCACCGTCGACAAGTTCGCCATGATGGCTTGGCGTCCTGAGGCCCGGAGTCTCTTTGGTCTCAATGATGAAGGAGAGCGTCTCTCGTCGCCCCCGAATCTGATCATCCAAGACGAGCTGCACCTCATCTCGGGTCCACTCGGATCGATGGTTGGCCTGTATGAGGGCGTCATCGATGAGCTGTGCACCGATCGAAGGGGCGGTGAGGTAATCTCGCCGAAAATCATTGCTTCTACCGCAACCATCCGGCGGTACGAGGACCAGATTAAGTCTCTATATGGGCGGGAACGAGTGGCGTTGTTCCCGCCACATGGGCTTGAGGATGGGCACTCATTCTTTGCTGAACCTGCTGTGGCAGAGGACGGGACCCCTGAACCGGGTCGACGCTATGTTGGAGTTATGAGTGCCTCGTTCGGTTCGACGCAGACAGTCCAGACTCGTGTCGCAGCCGCGACACTGCAGGCGGTGTGTAAGGTGCCTGAGGGGGACCGAGATGGATACTGGACGAACCTCAATTTCCTCAATTCTCTGCGCGAGCTCGGTAATACAGTGTCGCTTTTGCAGTCGGACGTGCCCGACTACCTGACTCGGCTGAAGCGGCGCGACTGCGTCATCCCCCGGTGGCCGCGCCGCACGATGGAGCTCACCTCACGTCGGCGTTCCGATGAGATTCCGAAGGCGATTGAACAACTTCAAACCTGCTACAGCCCGGGGAAGGAACGCCAAGATGCCTTCGATATCTGCCTGGCATCGAACATCATTGAAGTCGGGGTCGATATCGACCGCCTCGGGTTGATGACCATCGTCGGACAGCCCAAAACCACGGCGCAGTACATCCAAGTGTCTGGTCGCGTCGGTCGTCGTGCTGACATTAGCCCCGGTCTGGTGATCACGATCTACGGCGCGGCAAAACCTCGGGACCGGAGCCACTACGAACGGTTTCAAACCTACCACCAACAGCTATACGCCCAGGTCGAACCCACCTCGGTTACACCATTCGCCGTCCCCGTTCTCCGACGCGCACTGCATGCGGCCATCGTGGCGTACATCCGGCAGACCACGTCGACAAAAGGGAGACCGTCCCCCTTCCCCGAAAAGTTGTTCGAGGTGGCCGTCGGGCTGCTTCGTGAGCGCACGCGGATCTCCGACGCCGATGAAGTTGCGAATCTAGAGCGGATTGCTGCCAAACGTGCACGCCAATGGGATAAATGGGAACGAACTGAGTGGGACGCAAACCCGGTGCCGAGGGGCAATCCTGAACAGGGTCTTATGCGCTTCGCAGGAACCGAGCCTGATCCCAGAGCTAAGTACATAAGCTGGGAGGTGCCCACGAGCATGCGTAACGTTGATGCTGAGTGCCGACTCGAAATCTCATCAGCCTACGCCCAGGCTGATGGTGACACGGAGGAGGAACAATGAACACCGGGACGATAAGACGGGCACAACTCGTCGCCCCCTTCGGCGTAGGCGCAATGAGTGTCCTCGTTGACGGGACATCGATCATTACTGCCGGTTTAGATCACTGGTATGAGTTTGACGGCAGTGATCTCCCGGCTGAAGATGTAGAGGAGTACCGGGAACATGACTGGCGATTGGAAGCCCGCTTGTGTGTGAAGGAGTTCAGGTTGCCACCTGATTATCGTCCTAGAAAGCGGGGGAGTAATAACCGCAATGTCGAACTTAAAGTCCCTGTGCTGCGCTTCCCACGCTGGCACTTCTGCATCTACTGCAAGCGCCTTGAGAAATCCGAATTGAGCATGAAGCAAGGCGTGTTCTGTCAGGACAAGAGTCATGAAGGCAAAGGGGCTAGGCCCCGTATGTCGCAAGTGCCGTTCGTCGTAATCTGCTCCGCAGGGCACCTCGACGACTTCCCCTTCGACAAGTGGGTGCACCGATCACACGAACCCTCATGCGATGGGCAACTGCGCCTGAAATCGACAGGGGGTGATGGCCTCGAAGGTCAGCGAGTCGTGTGCGATCGCTGTAAAGCGGCACGAAGCCTCCGTGGCATTACTGAGACAGTTCCCGGGAAAGAAGGGGACCGCACAGTCCTCAGTCACAGGTTGTCGTCGCCCGACGACCCCTATCTGTGCACCGGTGCCCGGCCCTGGCTCTCCGACCACGGCGGAATCTGTGGTCTGCCAGTGCGTGGTGCCCTGCGCGGGGCCGGCAACGTCTACTTCCCAAAGGTCGAGTCCTCGATTTACCTTCCCCGGAAGGAGGGTCCGGTCAGCGACGAAATGCGCGAGCTGATGTGTAACACAGAGATCAGGTCCGTGATGCGCGGGCTGCACAGATTCCTTGGTGCTGATATTGGAGGCGAGATACTTCGTCGTGAGCTTATCAGTCAGCTTGAGACCGTATCCCCAGCGTGCCTTACGACAATCTCTGACGAGGAACTCATTGCGGGTTACCACGACATGCTCACCGGTGGTGAGGATGAGACAGCCTCGGGCGAGGAAGCCGACACAGAGCTCCTCACTGGGGACGACGAATGGCGCTATCCAGAGTTCCGATGCATCCGGGAAACCCCGAACGATGATCGCTTGACCGCAACCGATCCCGGCGTCCATCCTGATCTCGACTCCTACTTGGAGCGGGTGCGCTCAGTTGATGTACTCCGTGAGACCAGAGCGCTGAGGGGGTTCACCCGAGTCCGGGACGACGTGCTGACGCTTAGTACGGGCAAGGCCCTTCTGCGCAGAAATCCGCAGTCGTGGGATCAGAACTGGCTGCCCGCCTATGTGGTGAAGGGGGAGGGGATCTACCTCGAGCTTGATCCGGCGCGGCTGACAGCTTGGGAAGGGCGATCAGAGGTTCAGGCGCGCGCGCAGAGAATCACCGACCAGTACGGGAAGCTAGCTGCTCACCGTGGCAGCCAAAACCGCGCGCTCACGCCGCGCTTCGTGCTGCTCCATACGCTGGGCCACCTGCTCATCAACGAGCTGATCTTTACGTGTGGCTACAGTTCTGCGTCGCTGCGTGAACGCCTCTACGTTTCGACTGATACCGAACGAGAAATGGCGGGACTCCTCATCTATACCGCAGCTGGCGACTCCGAGGGCACGATGGGTGGCCTCGTTCGTATGTCGCGTCCAGAGAATCTGCGATCAGTGTTTGTATCCGCCATTACAGGAGCGCGTTGGTGCTCCACAGACCCGGTTTGTATGGATGCAGGGGAGAAGGGGCAGGGACCGGATTCGTGTAACCTGGCGGCCTGTCACGGATGTGCGCTTCTACCCGAGACCTCATGCGAGGAGTTCAATCGTTTCCTGGATCGAGGGCTCGTCATCGGCACATTTGATGATCCCACTCTGGGGTACTTCTCAGACTTTGTCTGAGGCGGTGAGCGCCTTCGCAATCGCTGAGGCGAGCGAATGTGCAAGCGGGGGTGGAACCGCGTTGGAAACCTGTTCGACTTGCGCGGACAGGTTTCCTTCTAAGACGAACTTTCGTGGGAAGCCTTGAAGAAGCATCGCTTCAAAAATGCTGAGCCTCCGACGCCCGGATGGGTGTACGTGGATTTCGCGGTGGCCGTAGGCTACCGTCGGACTCGGTTCGTCCCACTGAAGACGGCGGAAGCTGCGGCCGCTCGGAGTGGCTGATTCGGGATGCCGGAATCTCTTGGAGACAGGGCGCATCGTCCAGTGGTTCTCATGAAAAGGAATCGAGGAACGTTCGAGGTTCCGTGCGAAGTATGCCGGATCTGGAAGGCCCTCGATAGCCGCGCGGACTGTCAACTTATTTGACTGTATCTTTTGAGGCTTGAATGCCTGTGCGACGGACATGTTTCGGAATCCGGTGATGATCACGCGGTTGCGCTTTTGTGGGATCCCGTAATCGAGAGCCGAGTAGACCTCCGCGTTTGCGGTAAGCCCGATGTCGCTGAACTTCTCAAGGATTCCATTGAAGGTAGTGAGATGCTTCGAGTCGCGGATTCCGAGTACATTTTCGAAGAGGACGAACTCCACGGTGTAGTTCTCCTGCAGTGCTTCGACGATTTGTAGATATAACAGTGGAAGCTGATTACGTGGATCTTCTGTTGTTGACTGAGTGTTTCCTCGTGAGAATCCTTGGCAAGGGGGGCCGCCGATCACTCCGATCCTCTCCCCGTCAGATAGGAGCGGTTCAAGGTAAGAAAGCACCCCGTCCGGTCCTAGCTCAGTAAGGTCTGCGACGACGGCGAGTGTCTTCCGAAAATTCCTGCGGTGGGTCTGGACAGCAGCGGTTGAGATGTCCGCAGCAAAGCTTAGCGGAAAGCCGGCTTGCTGGAATCCGAGATCAAGACCGCCCGCTCCCGAAAAGAGGCTGATGATCTTCGGGAGGGTTTCATCTCTCCGAGAGTCAGTACAAGTAGTACGCGTCAATGGGGTGGTCGGCTCCTGCTGTTTCAATGCTTTCTGGACAACGTGGGTACCGATCATGCTGCAACTATAGTGGCTCTTCATAGTTGAGTGTGGGTGACCGGGTGTTGAGCGGGGGTTGCGGGTACAGGTCGAGGTCCTTGATGATGAGCGGACTTCAACCCCCGCGATCTTCAAAGGACCTCGACAATGTCTCACCCTACCTGCTGCTGCGTGTCGCTTGATCGTTGTGATCGGTGTGATCTGCTCGTCGGTTTGGAGGGCTTCCATCTGATGAGCGTGGCTCGCACCCCAGACCCCTCCACGCCCACGCGCAGAATATCGGGTTAACGTGCACAGCGAGGGGCCCACGTGCAAGCGGGCGTGTGTGCCGCTTACACCTGTATTGACGCGGCTTCTGGCGCACGTAGACGCAGGGGCCGCCGCGGCGAGCGCGCGGGCGGCCCCTGCTGTCACAACTTATGCCCCGAATCGGCTCCTGTAGCTGTCCCACAGGTCGCGCAGCTTCTTGCCGTCAGACTCGCGCACGAACACGTCGAGGGCGGCGGCGCTGCTGGTGCCGGTCAGGGCGGCGACGGCCGCCGACGGGGAGGACACTTCCTGGCCGTCGGGCAGGACGATGGTGCCCCCCGGGGAAATGGTCACGACGTAGACGTTGCCGAGGTTGCGGCGCCGCCACGTGAACGTGTCGCCGGGGGAGATGATGCCGGTCGCGACGACGTCAGCCAGGCGCACCTGGCGGCCGCGGGCAGCAGACCGCTTATCGACGGCGGCCTCAAGTTCGGCGCTGGACAGGACAGACAGGTCCACGCCATCGGAATCTCGCCGAATGTCCCAGTAGTCCAAGATCAGCTGGGTCAGGTGCCGCTGGCGCTCCTCCAGGTCGGCGGCGTGAATCTCGCCCCCTGCGCAGGGCAGCGAGCCGACCGCGAAGTCGCCGAGCGTCATCACGTGGCGGGCGGCGCGCGCCACCGTGTCCCAGTCGGGCGCCTGGTTGACGGTGCGCGACTTGATGGTGGACAGGATGAAGCTCCCCAGTCGCTTGTTCCACGCGCGCAGGTCGATGTCCTCGTCGACGCCGCGAATGTGGCTGGCCGGAAGCCCACACAGGACGCCCATGGAGCGCGGCAGGCGCGTCGGGAAGGACCCATGCTCGGCGACCATCGCGTGGTAGAGGAGGACCTTGCGGATGGAGGACTGCGGCAGGGGCCTCGAGATCGTCTCGGCGGCCCGGTGGCGGACGCTATCCGGCACGGAACAGGCGGCGTTGAGGGACTCGCCGTCCTCGAAAGCCGCGATGAACTGGGTGACGATCCCGGTGCGCGACGAGGGGCTGAGGCGCGCGGCAACAGCCGTGCCGTAGACGCGCTCGAGGAGGAACAGCAGCGACACGGTTTCCTCGTCGCCGCGCCCCGCGCGCAACACACTCATCGCCGCTGGCTTCCAATCCGAGGAGTCATACAGGCGCAACAGCTCAAGCGGCGTGGCCGCGTGGTGCCCCACCAGAGGCTCCAGCGTCGCCAGCGTGTACGCGCGAGCGGAAGGAACCAAGACCTCGTCGATGAACTCCTCGCCGCTCCTGGAGGCGAAGAACGGTGCGAGGACCTGCTCGTCGAACGAGTCGATGAGGGCCCTCCTGGCGGGCGCACGCAGCGTGAGCGTGAGCAGGTGCCCGAAGAACGCGTCCGGGTTCTCCGTGCCCAGCGAGTCGATGCACTGCTCCCACAGGGCTGCGTAGCGGGCCCGGGCGTCGGGCTCCACGCGGGACAGGACGCGCGCCTTGAAAATGTCTGCGGCCGACAGGGGGACGCCGCGCGTGTTGAGGACGGAGAAAATGCGGTGCGCCGCCTGGTAGGAATCGGTTGACACCTCGATGAGGGACACGTGCAGGGTCAGGTAGCGGATAAAGTCGCTGATCTCTCCGGGTGCGAGCGTGTCGGGATTGCCCAGCACGTCGAGCATGGCGCGCGCGTTGGCGACAATGCGCCGCACGGACGGGCGCGTCAGGCTGTCGCCGTCGACGTCGAGCAGGGAGTCGATATTGTCGCCGATGATGAACGTGTCGAAAAACTCGCGGTCGCATTCGCGCACGCTCAGGCGCGGCCGCTCGTCCAAGCCTTTGATGCGCGACTGCGGAATGAGGAGCAATTCGCCGAGTTCTCCGCGCAGCGCGGAATCCTCCTCCAGGTGACGCAGCAGAGACACGAGGATGCACA
>ERZ773066.1442-NODE-1442-length-12182-cov-7.808609_pt1 | contig 12182 bp, 8 predicted proteins | sample MGYA00580573_ERZ773066 | MGnify/ENA primary metagenome ERZ773066 (study PRJEB29015, sample SAMEA2738128) | human oral metagenome | biome: human oral; feature: human-associated habitat; material: saliva | place: China | collected 2203 ... | reverse complement strand
AAGGCAAAGAAAAGACCATTTCTTTACTCAAAATCGAGTATAGAAATGGTCATTTCTTGTTGGTTTGTTTCAAACTTTAAGATTATCAAAATGGTATTTACTTTTTGACATACCCTCTTGAGTTTTATAAATACAGAATGATTTATTTGATAACAATCTTTTTGGTTTCAACAACTTTTCCTTTCTGCATACGACTTACACAATAAAGACCTGCTGGACCATTGATGTTAATTTGGGAAGTTGTTTGATTTGCTGGCATTGAAATGCGTTTTACTTGTGTACCATTTGTTGATATTATAGCAATTTCTGATCCAGCATTATTATCATCTTTCAAATTAATATCAATTGTAGCATTTCGCTCTGCAACGACAGGTGACAAAGTCATTGCTGCAGTTTCCATTTTTACTTGCTTGATTTCAGTTGTCGTTCTGTTAATCTTATAGAAGACTGTTGAATTAACACCATTAAAAGCTAAGTATGTATTTTTTCCAATTGTTATAACATATGCGCTTCTCGTGTCAATATACCCCTCAAAATCTTCACTAAAATCAAGGTCTTTTACTACAGTTCCATTTACTGACATAATCTTAAAGCCTGCTAAAACTATTTCTGAATCTTTAGTAATAAGTGTTGATTTTATGGTGTCTATCACCTGTCTATTGGGATCGTAAGGGGAAACCTGATCAAAATAGTCAGAATATCCTTTTGAAGATAATTTATATTTGGGTACAATATACTCATACTCTGCATCATTGTTAAAAAGTGTTTGGGAAACGATAAAGTAATTTTTACTATGTTCATCACTATTATTTAGATTAATGTTTAATAGTTTAATATATTCCATTTCTTTATGTTCATTGGATATATGTGTGCCAGCAGGATGCCAATCTGTGTATTCTATTTCATAATTTGCACGATAATGATAAGCTTTACCTTTGCTAAAAATCCAATAATTTATAGGATATTTTCTCCCAAATTGATTGTAAAAAAAGAAATTTAGACTTGTATGCATGCCTGAATACTTGTCAGAGTCTATAGTTATAAGGCTATCTCCATTTTCTAGAATCACAGTTGTTAGTCTTTTTTCAAAATCTGAATCGAAAAACTTTCCTTCTGCGATAAAATCTTGGTATGAATTAATTCTGGAGTCTTCTATTAGATGTTTAGAGATTTCTTTCACCGCTTTGATTTCTCTCTTCTCGTCATTATAACTGAGTTGGTAGTCAAATGTCATCTTACGTTCAAGATTAATAGTCTTTATAAGAGATAGATTTTCATCATAGATTAATACGTTCTTACCATCTGGATTGAAATTGTACATTGTAAGCTTTGGTGAATTGTCATAAGAGAATTCTTGCGGAATAGTTATCGCATTATCTCTATTATCAAAACTAAAATGACTTATAACGGTCATTTGTGCATGTGTGCTTAATATACAAGCACAAGTAATTAGTAAAAAAATGATTCTTTTCATTATTGTATTTGTTTGGTGAAATCAAATGGTATAAACTCTCACTCTTATCCCAAGATGTAATTGTAGTGTTGATAAGTGAATATGTTTAGTTTATTTAAAGAAGTATGATGCAAAATTATTAAAAATATCTTATTTGTGCAAATATAAATGACTTAATAGTAATAAGATAATAATATCGTTTATGGTAATATGTGGTTTGGGTTAAGTGTTTTACTAGGTTTTAGGCAATTGTTGGGTTGTCTAGTGTTGGGGTTTATTTTGGTTTTATGTTTATTCAGTGCATCTAAGGGAACATGTTTTGCTTTTATTGCTGTCCGGTAAAAATAAACTGAAAGCTCTGTATCTCTTTACTCATCGGTGTTGTAGCCATTTTACTTATCTAGAGGCTTGGTTTTCAGTTTCAAACTGTAAGCATTATAAAATGTGCTTATTTTAACAAGGGAAGCCCTATAATAACCAAATAAATTAATGAAATCATAAGTTTAAGCCTATTTTAACTAACACAGATAACTCCAAAAAAGTTTTATCGGACACCAATAAAAAACAATCTATCTCTGCCACCACATTGGTGTTGCGTAATCGTCAGGACCACCTAAAAGTTTGACAGCCTTGTCGTAATTACTACGATTATTAATCTGTTGATTCTTATCAAAAGGTATTCTATTAGGTGTCAACAGCGTATAACCATTTGTTGCCTGTGGTACGGAGAAGATACGAGGATAACCCGTACGACGAATTTCGTTCCATGCTTCCTGTCCATTCGGGAACAAAGCAATCCACTTCTGTGTAATTAAACGCTCCATTTTCTCATCCATAGGCGCATTATCATCCCATTTAATGGTAATCGTGGAAGCCTTTGCAGCTGCTCCACCAAAGCCACCTAAGGCATCTGCATAGTTAGCTTCTGTCGAGGTGTCATCCAACAAATAAGTAGCAACACCATCTGCTCCCCATTGATTGAAAGAAAGTGTTACGCCTCGTTCATAATACTCCTTGGCAGTACCACCGCCCATATTCCAACCACGCAAGACACCTTCCGCCTTACAAAAAGCCATTTCCGATGCAGTGAGCCATAAACTTGGTGTCGTTTCTTGCACATTAACTGTTGAATAGAGACGTTTAGCAACAATGTTACTCCCTATCGCTGCTCCAGCCCGACAACCAATATATTTACGCTGCCCTGCCGTCATAGGCTGTAGGAAATACATACTCATTCGTGGATCTTTATAACCAGTCATATAGCTTTCAATGTCAGCACAGATACGACTGTCGCCCCATGAAACAGCAGTTGTCCACAAACCCGATTTATTATAACGAATAGCACAATTTTCCTCATTCCCTTCTATGACACCATCTCTCACCGCTTGTTCAGCTAAAGAACGTGCCAACGTTGGTTCTACATTACTGATACGCACAGCAATGCGCAATTTAAGCGAATTAGCAAACTTACGCCACTTATTGAAGTCACCCTTATAAACGAGGTCGTATGGTGCAAAGACTATCATTTCCTTAGCCAGTTGCGTGTCAGATGAGATATAAGTAGTAGCCTCGTTTAAGTCCTTTATCAGCTGTAAATAGATATCTCGCTGAGATGTATAAACCTCCGTATTATCTGCATTCATACTGAGTGGGAAAGGTCCATAGATATCTGTAAAGCGAAGGAAAGCCTGTGCTCGCAGAATCAATGCCCACGCATAAGAAATATTCTTCTTACCATTCAGTTTGACAACCTCATCAAATGCAGATACCATAGGAGGAGCATAAGAAGCAGGCCAAGCACACCAAGCATTACTTGCATTAAAGAGTGTATGGTTCTTAGGTAATTCCTTGGTATAGGTTGTATAACGTCCCAGATAATTACCGACAAAGTCTATCATTGTTTGATAGGCATTCTCCTGTTCTGGAAAAGCAACCCCCTGCATCTGAATCAAGAATGAACCGACAGCGTAGTTATCACGCTTCAACTCCTCTGGTGATAGCTTACTGCCTGGTCGGTTAATATCAACGAATTCACCCGTACAGGAAGAAAAGACTGTCAGCAGACAGAAGAAGAATAACAGTTTCTTTCTACTCAACTTCATGATTTTAGAGTTTTACGTTGATACTAAAGCCCAATGAGCGTTGACTGGGCTGCATGAAATAATCAAATCCCTGATAATAAATATCTGTTGAGGAAGTTGCCTCGGGGTCAAAAGGTGCCTTACAATATAACATCAAGAGGTTTCTTGCTGTCAAAGCGACTGACACCTTTGCGCCACGAATCAGTTTATCAAAGGTATAACCTAAATAAAGCTCTTTGATTCGGGCGTTAGTAGCACTGTAGACATACTCATCCCAAATCGGAGTTTCTCCTCCGACAACTGTATAATACTTCTCCGTAGAAACCAACTGATTGCCAACTGAAACACCACCATTGTTTCTCAGTTCTGCAGTCTTCTTAGAAACACCATACGAATCCATAAAAGCTTGCGTCTGTGACACGCAGACACCACCCAAACGAGCCGTTATCAACATTCCAAGTTCTATTCCCTTCCATGAGAAATTATTGCTCAAACCAAGTTGCGCCTTAGGTAAAACAGAACCAACTAACTTAGGTGAAGCTAACTCCATCTGCATCACCTGCCCATCAGTATTAAGTAGAATATTACCTTGTGCATCACGCTTAAAATCAGTAAATGTATAGAGATCCCCCATCGTACCGCCTTGCGTCAATATCACCTCACACCCATTCAAACCGCCTTGGCGCAAAGTCTCGTTAGGATTATCAAGTAATCTGATAATTCGGTTACTATTCGTACTATAGGTCATATTGGTTGACCAACGAAGATTACTCCACTTCTTGTTATAGCCAATGCTCAATTCTAAACCGCGATTCTGCACGTCTCCTGCTTGAATATACTCACGATTAAACGCCCCACCAAGTGTAATAGAACGAAGGAAGGTTTGATTCTTCGTATGTGATTGGTACAACGTAAACTTTACAGACATAGCTTCTTTAAACAGATGTGCCGTCATTCCCGCTTCCCAAGAGTTCGTACGCTCTGGATAGAAGTTGTCTGGAAACTTATAAGTAACCGTATGGTAAGTACCAGTAGAAGGAACATACTCATACCGCCAAGCAGAGGAAATATTAGGAGAAATGGCAGAACCCACTGAAGCCCATGAGGTACGGAACTTCAAAAAGTCAACAAACTTCGGCAATTTGAGTATCTTTGAGAGAATAGTCGACATACCCACAGAAGGATAGAAGAAGGACTGTTGGGCTGTATTACTAAGTGAAGAGTCCCAGTCGTTACGCCCTGTCACTGTCAGATAAACACGTTCTTGCCAGCCTAACTCCACACTCCCAAGTACGGAATGAATTGCATGACGCGTGATATCAAAGATTGGACGGTTATCTCCCGACACTCTATTATAATCTATTCCATTAGGAGTAAAGATATTTGAAGGTGCCTTTAAACCTCCTTGAAAGCCTGACACGTCATAGGATGTATGTGAGAAAGCAGTACCAACGTTTGCTACCAGCGAGAGAGCACCCCACCGTTTAGTAACGTCAGCCATAACATCTGCATAGAAAGAACGGTCATTTATCTTGCAATAACTATAATATCCGTAAGGCGAATGAGCGAAGATATCAAGCGTTGAAGCGTATCGTTTGTCTTCCAATCTATTAACAGCTTCATCCCAACGAAGTCTTCCTTCAAGAGCAAACCAATTCGTAAGATGATACTTCACACCAAGGTCAGTGAGGTATCTGTTACGCTTTGTTGTCTTCAACATACGGTTCGTAACCCAATAAGGGTTTTGCATCTTCAAGTCGTCTCCATAGCTCCAATTCTGCAAATTGATATTGCGTGCTACGTCATAAGACTCAAACTCCTTAATAGCATCAAAACTTTCTCCACGTGGAAAGAGATAGACTGAAGTCAGCGGATTAAAGTATTGTCCCTGCGCCAACATATTCTTATCATTTTCTCTAACAAACTTAAAAGAGAAAGTAAGCCTTAGCTTGTCCTGTAATGCCGAAAAGACATTCTTAAATGTGAGATTATAACGTTCAAAATCATTGTTCGGAATGATACCACGCACAGTAGATGAACCCAAAGAAAGATAGACTTGATTGCGCTCTGTACCTGACATCACTGTCGCATTATTCGTAAAGTTTACTCCTGTACGGAAGAAGTCGTTAGGCGTGTAACTACCAGTACCTGGAGCATTCTTCGTTCCCCATGACTTCATCTCATTAGTACGATTGCCGTATTCATTCTGAAATTCTGGTAAAACAAAAGGAGAGAGAAACTGTGTACTTGTAGAAAACTCCACAGAAGTTTTACCCACTCTGCCCGATTTTGTCTTGATCATCACAGCCCCCTGTGCTGCGGCTGATCCATAGAGAGCCGCTGCTGCAGCACCACTAAGCACCGACACACTCTCAATATCATCAGGATTAATATCCGAAATACCCTCTGTACCAGGCTGTATCGAATAGATACCCCCCTTCACATCATCATTACTACGATTGTTAATAGGAATACCATCGACCACATAAAGCGGTTGATTGCTCTGCGCTAAAGACTTCGGACCACGCATTACCACACGTGCTGCACCGCCCATTCCTGCTGCTGACTCATTGACAGAGATACCAGCCATCCTACCCGCCAAAGCATTAGCAATGTTAGTTGTCTTCACCTTGTTCAACTCGTCACCATCCATCTGCTTGACATTATAGTTCAAAGCTGTACCCGAACGACTGATACCCAAAGCTGTTACAAAGACTGCATCTAACTCATAGGGACTCTCCTTCAACACAAACAACTGATTGTTTCTATTCTCTATACGCGTTTCTATCGCATCAAAACCGATACAAGAAATAACCAAAATAGGGTTAGGTGTTTCTGATTTTAGGACAAACTTACCCTCTAAATCAGACATCGCACGTACCTTAGAACTACCCTTTACCATGATGGTTGCACCAATAAGCGGATTACCCTCTACATCTTGCACCTGCCCATTAAAGGTATAGAGCGTTGGCGCAACAGGCTCCTCTCTCTTACGTTGTTGGTAAGCAGCTTCCGTACTATTCGTATATCTATTTTTTATAGCTGGTTTCTCCTTCTTCAGATAGATAATATTATCGATGATTTTATAAGTTATCCCCGTATTTTCAAAGAGTCTATTCAAGACAAAATCAATCGGTAAATTACTTATAGAAACAGCATTAACCTTCTGTTTTCCAAGCGCATCATCATAGAAAAAACGATACTTAGTTTTCGACTTAATTCGTTGTATAACAGTCTTTAAATCAGTTTGGTTTGTTGTTAGTGATACCTGTGCAGAAACACTATGTACACCTATCATCAAAAGAAAGGCACACATAAACGTTCTGAGGGAAAGTAATACTTTCAGACGACCATCTATCACCATGGAATCAGCTTAAATAGTATTATTCTTACAATACACTAACAAAACATTGAGTTTACATACACAAAGATAGTCAATTATCTTTATTTAAAAAAGATGCCTCATACCCATTTCACATAAATTAACCCCTTCATTCCTCTTTACAAGTATAAAAAGTGTATCTTTGTTCATAAATATTGAAATTCTCCTGCTAACAACATTGCAAAAAATAAAGTTGTAGATAGGATAGAACCATAGTAAGCAGGATTAAAGAATAAACAATGACATTACCAGAACAAAGGTTCCGACAGATATTTAGGGCATTATATCCCTCCCTCTCCTTCTATGCTACTCGTCTTGTACAAGACGATGAGGCAGAGGATATCGTACAGGAAGCTTTCATGGAGTTATGGAAACGAAAAGAAGACATTGAAGACGAGAGCCACATCAAGGCTTTCCTTTATCGTATTGTCTATACTCGTGCACTCAATGTCATTAAGCACCGCACCGTTGTCAACAACCATGCTGACAGTGTGAAGAAAGTAACTCAGTTCAAGTTAGACTATTATGACCCAGAGGCTAACGACGTAATGGGCTACATAGAAGGACTGGAGACAAGAAAGCAAATCAACGATGCCATCAGCGAACTTCCTGCTAAATGTCGTGAGGTTTTCATACTGAGTTATCAGCACGATAAGAAAAACAAGGAGATTGCAGAGCAGTTAGGAATCTCGATTCGTACGGTTGAGGTGCATCTATACAAGGCTTTGAAGACTTTAAGAACAAGGTTAAAGCGACATACTTAAGGACTTTTCAAAGAAAAAGTATGTGGCAAGAAATTTATAGTGGTTATAAGTGGTATCTCTCAAAAGTTTAAACACAAAAAGTAAACCTTATACGCCAAACCTCAAAAACACCATTTTTGTCCTAATTTTTCACATATTGCTTTTATAAAAACCACAAAATGGCTTGCAATTAACGCCCTTTAGGCTTGCAATAGGTGCCCTTTTGAGGTCTTACTAACGCCCTTTTGAAGTCCAATTAACCACCTTTTAAAATCCTTATTCACAACTATCTGATAGTAAACAACTTACAAATGCACTAAAATAATTCACTTTTATGCCATTTTTCCAATTTTTCTTCAAATATTTTGTCAATATATTTCTTTTTCTTTTTAAAGTAAATCTCACACGGGGGCACGGAGATAAAAGCGTATATATTTAAAGACACGTAGCCCACAGAGGTTCCAATGGTGTAAGAAGTAAAGGAATATAACAACAATATTTATTGAGAAGAATACGCCATCAACCCTTAGTTAGCAATGTAAACACATTATATAATCTGATGATATATCAATCTTTATAACATTTTTTATTAATTCCTATTACGTAAAAAGACGAATTAGGTTGTTATAAGAAGTGAGTAGCAGGAAAACTGCTGACTAAAATATTAAAATACAATACGCCTCAGTTGAAACAAAACAGAATGAGTGAAATAAATAACAAGACCATTAAAGACTATCTTATTGGCAAAGCAACAGCCAAGGAGATGGAGCAGCTGGCTGAATGGCTGGCAGTCTCGGAGGAAAACCAAAAGGAATTCTTCGAGATGGAGTTGGCTTTCCATTTAGGAAAGAACAACTCGTTTGCTACATCTAAGAAAATTGAAGAAGCAGAGACTAAACTATTTGACCAAATCACTGAATACGAAGAACAGAACAGAAATAAGAATAAACTTTATTTCCTCCGCTATGCTGCAGCAATTATTGTTGCCGTATTACTGATTGGAGGAGGATTCTTTGCATATCTTCACCAGTCTGCAGAAACTATCACTGTTGCAGCGATGAATGAGGTAAAGAAAGTCGTTTTACCTGATAATTCTACCGTATGGCTCAACAAGGGAGCTACAATTAGTTATGCAGATAACTTTGAGGGCGACGAGCGTAAGGTAAACTTAAAGGGCGAAGCATTGTTCCACGTAACAAAAAATGCTGAAAAACCATTCATTGTAAACAGTGATGGAGCATCTGCAAAGGTATTGGGAACAACCTTCAACTTTAAAGATCAAGCTGCTGATGGAAAAGAAGTTATCAGTTTGATAGAAGGTAGACTGGAAGTAACAGGACTGAATGGAGAAGGAAAGGTTGTCCTTCATCCCAACCAAAAGGCTACTGTCAGCAAGGATTCCAAGACCATTAAGACAGAAAATAGTTATGCACTTGCCGACGCTGTATGGCGTGACGACATAATCCCATTTAACAATATGCGAATCAATGAGATTGCTAAAATCCTTGAGCAGCTCTACGATTACAAGATTATTGTTGACCCTAATTTAGACCACACAAAAACTTACACAGGTGTTATCAAGAGAAACAAGGATATAAGAAATGTCTTAGACGGACTTTCTTATACCATCTCTTTCCACTACAACATTCACGACAAAGAGATAACCCTCTCAGAATAAGTATCTGAGAGAGCTATCTTTTTGCCACGAAACGTCTAATTCAGTTTCTTAAAGTTTAACTATATAACTCGTTTCTAACGACAAGTCAACTCTACTTCAATAACACATTGAAATGTTATTAGCGGTCAGCACCATTGGTGCTTACCATCCGTACGACATGTGTTAGGCATCAACACATTGATTGAAGATAAAGAGAAAGGGGTATTAAGTTCGTTTTAACGAAGAGAGTAAGACGCTAACAGCTTTCCAAGATGAGAAAGATTTAATCAGATAACACTATAAAAAAGAATTATTTACGTGAGAAAGCAATATCTATTCTCACGTAAATAATTCAATAAAAGGATTTCTAAAGGACGTGCGAACCAGCCAAAGCCCAATAGGCAAAAGCAAGAACAGCAAGCGTAATGATGATGCGAAAGATACAACCTGTTATCTTCTTAATCAGAATAAGCCCGATAACTAATACGGCAAGAAGGGCTATAAAATATTGTAAGTTCTCCATTAGAGTATGCTTTTATTTGAATAAATGTCTAAATACAGCAGGTATTGGTGTCTCAAACTCCATACGCTGATGTGTAACAGGATGATGAAAACAGAGTACGTATGCATGTAGACAAAGACGATGAAGTGGGTCATCACCATTACCATACTTTATGTCACCGCAAACAGGATGTCCCATATCGGCTGAATGTACACGAATCTGATTCTTACGACCTGTCTCTAACTGATACTCAACAAGGCTGTGCGCTACCGTACGATCAAGTACATGGAAATGCGTAACGGCGTATTTTCCACCATTATCCACTGGCGAGCTATAGGTTACATATGACTTACTATCCTTTAGCCAATTGGCAATCGTACCTTCATCATGCTCCATCTCACCACTGACTACAGCCACATAACGACGGTCATAAACGATATTATGCCAGTCATGTTCAAGCAACTGCTCCGTCTGTATGTCCTTAGCATAAATCATCAGTCCTGATGTATCACGGTCAAGTCGATGGACAACATGTGCCGTACACTTCTGCTTTGTCTTACGGAAATAATCGTCAAGAACAGTTTTCACATTCAATGAAGAATGGCCGGCAGCCATTGAAAGAATACCAATATTCTTTTCAATCACTACCAAAAATCTGTCTTCATAGACGATCTTCACATAGCGACTACGGAAGAGGTCGTTCTTCTTGCTCTTGCTAACAGATATCTTGTCGCCAGCCTTCAGTGGATGGTCAAACTGTGTAACGCACTTACCATTCACCTTGATACCACGATTCTGTAGCGTTGCCTTAACCTTACTCTTACTCTCATTCAGGTTAGCCAGCAACCATTCAAGCAACGGAGCGGGGGCCGTCACCTTATAATGCTTATATTTTTCTTCTGTATATGGGTTCTTTCTTATCATACTACAAAAGTACAAAGAAATAATGATTAAAACTATTACACGCCTAATAAATCATCCGAATGACCTACGACTGAGATAAAACAGCTAATATATTGCTTTCCTATAATAAGGTTGTCAATACGCTCAATGCCGTTTTAGAACATCTTAACCCACTCACGAAAGCGTGCAACACCTTCTTCGCCAAACTTGGAAAGACTTGCTATTGCCTGCTCAATCGTCTTCTCTTCATCAAGATGAGACTTGGAAAAGAACTTATCAGCATAACAAATTACCTTCTCTTCCATGGTTTCAGGGAGGAAGTCTTGCTGAGGAAGTGGCAGCTTTTGTGCAATGATTTGGCTACGAGTGATACCCGCTCCAGTATGACGTTCACAAACGCGAGCATGTCGAGGGAAGCCTTCTGCACGCAACATCTCTGCACCAATACGACCATGACAGATATAAGGCTCAGTGCCGAAACATTGTATACCTGGGGCATTGCAACGAACAATACCTATATCATGCAGCATAGCAGCTTCCTCTATAAACTGACGGTCAAGCGATAACTCTGGATGACGATCAGCAATAGCAAGTGCTTTATCTGCTACAGCACGGCTATGAACAAGAAGGATATGACGTAATTCGTTATCCTCAGGATAGTATTTATTGATAATTACTTGGTAATCCATATCACGAAAAAAGCCACACCTCCTCTCCCAGTCGGCTTACACCGCCATGAATGAGGAGCCGTGGCCCTATCATTTATAATAATGATTCTTTATTCTTCGTGTGCTCTCTCGATGTAAGCGATAACGTCGCCCTTGTCTACCTTAGCACCCTGCTTAGCGTTGATTTCCACTAATTTACCTCCAAGGGCAGCAGGAACAGTTACAAACTCACCCCAAGGAGCCTGAATGTAGCAGAACACATCACCTTCTTTATACTCCTTACCGATGAATGGTTCGATAGCTGGAGCAGCCTCACCATCACCCTGGAATTCCCAGAAAAGCTGACCCTTAACAGGAGAAACAATAGCATCAGCCTTAGCATGCTTGAATGCTGCTGCCTCCTCTGGGCTTACCTTTGCACCGAGTTTAGCATCCTTTGCAGCCTGAAGGTCAGCAAGGAAGTTCTTCTTAGCCTGTCCGCTCTTATAGTTACGGTACTGCTCTGGGTGCATAGCCAACTCGAAGAGTTCCTCATCATCCTGTCCGTAATCCCATCCGTTCTCATCCATTTCCTTGCGGAAGTCGTCGAGAGCGTTTGTAAGTAAGGTGTGAGGATCGGCATCAGTGAACTCAAGACCCTTCTGCTTAGCAAGGTCTTTCAACTCCTGACATATCTCACCAGGAACACGACCACTCTTACCAAGAATCATACCCCACATAGAATCGTCCATCATTACAAAACGACCCTTACCCTGCTCAAGGGTGAGAAGGTTCATAAGAGCAATGTTCTTTG
>ERZ773066.1437-NODE-1437-length-12197-cov-6.508895_pt1 | contig 12197 bp, 10 predicted proteins | sample MGYA00580573_ERZ773066 | MGnify/ENA primary metagenome ERZ773066 (study PRJEB29015, sample SAMEA2738128) | human oral metagenome | biome: human oral; feature: human-associated habitat; material: saliva | place: China | collected 2203 ... | reverse complement strand
CCAGCTTTCTGGCAGGTCTGCCGTCGAATCCGTTAAAATTTTAAAGGTCATCTTTTTTCTCCATCATTTTTTAGTTACCAAAGAGAAGGCTGCTCCATGGACATCAGCGGGTTAGTAGTGGTGATTTGCCTACCACCATATCGGGACTAGCTATTGGAAATCGCTTGCTTCTTAGGAAAGCTAGTTGCGCTCGGTTAGTCTAAAACAGGACTAACACCTTGAAAGCCTTTCAAATCAAAATTATATTGGAAATATTCATCTTGTGAATTTTTTAAAATAAGGTTTGCTTTGCCATTAAGCAATTCAATACAAGTCCATTCCCCATCTAAACACTCAACATCATATTTTTTATCTTCTAAAAATAAATTTGTTAATTGTCCTTCTGGATATATATTTTGAAAAGAAACCATCCCAGAGTTATCACTTCGGTAAGCAAGCACAGGAACTTCCACTTTTTGATTTCCCATATAAAAGGAACTCATACACCTCTTTTCAGCAAGGCACTCATATTTTCCTTTTACATAATTCACAATCTCTTTATTTAAAATTGTAGAAAGATTGAGAATGCTAATGAGATCCGCCTTATCACTGGATAAGGTTTCGACCTCAATTAGGTATTTCAAAGAGCCATTTACCTGACTTCCTTGACCGTATAAATCCGTGCAATTCAAGGAATATTGGGTCAATAAATCCTCTAAGGGATACTGATCTGCTTCCTCAGTGATTTCAAAGCAAAAGCAATAATTATCTTCTCTTTTATTATGGTAGATAGCATAAATGATCGGCTCAAACTTTTCTGTTTGGTATTTTTCTAACGCATAACTTCCAAGTACTTGCATTAGCCCACCCGATTTCTAAAGACTTCATACATGAGAATAGCCGCTGCGACGCTGGCATTGAGGCTTTGGACATGGCCATTCATGGGAATAGTCAGCATTTCGTCCACCTGCTTCTTGATGTTGCTGGAAATCCCCTTGCCTTCGTTGCCGATGATGAGGGCCAGCTTGCCTGCCGTATTCCACTTATGAACAGGCGTCCCCTGCATATCCGTCCCAAAAATCCAGAAGCCAGCTTCCTTGAGCTTGTCCAGAGTCTGGCTGAGATTGGTCACACGGGCAATAGGAATGTGCTCGATAGCGCCCGTAGAGGTCTTGGCCACAACTGGTGTCACGCCGACTGCTCGGTGCTTGGGAATGATCACTCCAGTCACATTGGTCGCGTCAGCCGTGCGCAAGATAGAGCCCAGATTATGCGGGTCTGTCAAGCCATCCAAAATCAACAGCAGAGGATTCTCTTCCTGCTCCGCTTTTTTCAAAACATCCGCCAAATCTGCATAGGCAAACTCCGATACCCGCAAGACAAAGCCTTGGTGAACGGCTCCATCCGTCATCTCCTGCAAGGTTTTCTTGGGTGTCCAAGAGATGGAGACCTTCTTTTCTGCTGCCAGATCTTTCAGCTTGCTCACGTTTTTGCCACGCAAGTCGTCCTGAATGTAAAGTTTATTTCCTGTATTGGCCATCAAGGCCTCGGTCACAGCATGCACACCGTAAACAATATCATTTTTTTCCATACTAACAGTATATCACAAGCTCCCCCAAAAAATCTGTCTAAAAGCTAAATATCTCTCTATGACAGCCTAGCATTTCTCAGTAATCAGCTAAAAACTGCTTTTCGTTATCCTATTTGTTTTTGAAAACATTCCTTATTTGAGACTTAGAAACCAGCTAGCCTAGCCAGTTCTGCTAGCTGGTTTCCAAACAGAAAGAAATCCCCCCTCGTCAGACACTTACTTTCGGTCAACGGCTATCAAAAGCATCATCTACCCCAAAAACTAAAGGAAAGTGACCGGCCGAGGCCTAGGTTGCCAAGAAACTATAGGGAAAGTGATCAGATGAGGCCTAAGCTAGACATACTTCCTTTAACAAGTCACTCCAAGAAGTCAAACTTTTTATCATAGAGCCCAAAGTCTAAACATGAAACAAAAAAAGTTCCACTGAAAAGTGGAACTTTTCTCTCTAATTCAACAACTAGCAATTAACATCAGCAAGCTGTATGATTTAGTTATTCTTAAGTGCTTCTTTGATTTCACCAACTGTTGCAGCAATACTTTTATCTTGGAAAGATTTTAATTCTTTATTGCCATTCTCATCGATTGTCTCTACGGGATTACTGTAGTCATCTGTAGAGCTAGTTGTAAAACCACCTGATTTGTCTGCAATGATCAGTTTACTGTCTGATAAACCTGAAAAGTAGTCATTAATTTCTTTTTCAGATTTACCTTTTAGTAAATTCTTATAAATTGAAATCGTCTGATTTTCGTTTGTTTTACCGATTGTAGTTTCTGCAATAACTGGTTTCAGCAAAGTATATGAAGCAATTCCTAATGCTACGACTGACAAAGTTAACAGCATCTTTTTCTTAGCCATTTTTTGACCTACTTTCTTATTCCAAATTCCATATCCTACACAGTCCTCTAGCCTAACATAGAGTTTGTTAAGAATATATAAGAAAATGACAGAACATAATTTACGACTTGAAATTTTTTATATTTCTTTGCATTCCTCCTTACTAAATTATATAATGTAGTCAGAATCATGTAGTATTGTTTTAACTTTTTTCAAGTTTTTTTGGAGATTATGATATGAGATATGATTTTGGAAAAGTTTATAAAGAAATTAGAAAGTCTAAAAACCTAACTCAGTCAGATGTGTGTGGCAATGTACTGTCTCCTACAACACTCTCTAAGATAGAGAATGGACTTGTCGTTCCAAAGTATGAGAACATGGCTTTTTTACTTCAACAAATTAATATGAGCTTTGATGAATTTGATTATATTTGTAATCTTTACCATCCTAGCGAGCATATCGAACTCTTCAATGAAATCAGCAATATTCATTCAATTAGTGGAGTAAGAGAACTTGAAGCTATTCATAAAAAATGTGAATCTTATCTAAAAACTCATTGTGATATCTCTATCCAAAAATTACACCAATCTTTGACCGTTGTACTTCAAGTTAGGAGGAATGGAATTTTAAACATAGATAAAGTGACACAAGATATCGTTGATATTCTATGGAGCGATTTAAAACACCATGATACATGGTACGCATCAGATTTCAACATTTTAAACTCCATTCTTTTTGTCCTTCCTACTGAGACCATTATAGATACAACTCAATTAATTCTTCACAGACTAGAAAAATACTCTGATTTTCAAAATTTCCTTCCTATAAAGCTAGCCATCCTATCAAATTTGTCCACCTTTTATTTTTATTATAAACACTATCCTATGTGTAGTCATATTTGTTCGATCGTTATTAAAACAGCAAAATTACTTAAACGGTATGATGCAATTGCATTTCATTCGGCTAGAATCGGAATTTGTGATGCTGATGAAGAACTAATACAAAAGAATCTTGAAATATTACGTTTACTAGAGGAAGATGAGTTATTAAAAATTATTGAAAGCGAAATAGCTGCATTTCATGCTACTAAAGCATTAAACGAAATGGGTATGCCATGGATGTTGTGATATGAGCTCTATAATTTCTACAGAGATTAACTCCCTGTAGGAATTATAGAGCTTATTTTAATCTAGAGATTAGGTTTCCTACTTTAAACCACCTCTCCAAGATCAAAAAAGAGAGAACAAATCGTTCTCTCCTGTGCTTGCATTTGTCATCCACTAGGGTTGACTAGAAGCTATTATTTTACTTTAGCAGTGCTTGTGATGACTTCAACTGCTTTTTTAACAGCGATATCATGTTTAAGCATTTCTTCTGAAAGCAATTGGCGAACGCGGTCTGCTTCCATGTTGTAGTCTGTTGCCAATGAAGTGATTTCTGCCTCAACTTCTTCAGCGCTAGCTTCAAAGCCTTCTGCTTTCGCAACTGCTTCTACAACAAGGTTAGTCTTAGTGCGTGCTGCAGCATCTGCTTCATATTGTTTGTGAAGGTCTTCTTGAGTTGTACCAGTGATTTGGAAGTACATATCAGGAGAGATACCTTGACGTTGCATGTTGCCGAGGAATTCGTTCACAGCGCGATGAACTTCTTCGTGAATCATTTCTTCTGGAAGGTCAACGATTTCTGCATTTTCTACTGCAAGATCAATCGCTGCTGCTTCAACTGCATCGTTGTAAGCTGCTTCTTTCGCTTCTGCTAATTCTTTACGGTATTTTTCTTTCAATTCAGCAAGAGTTTCAACTTCTTCGTCGATGTCTTTTGCCAATTCATCGTCAAGAGCTGGTACTTCTTTTGCTTTCACTTCGTGGATTGTTGTCACGAATTTCGCTTCTTTACCTGCAAGGTCAGCTGCTTGGTAGTCCTCTGGGAAGGTTACGATGACGTCAACTGTTTCACCAGCAGAGTGTCCAACCAATTGGTCTTCGAAACCTGGGATGAATTGACCTGAACCAAGTCCAAGTGAGAAGTTGTCACCTTTACCACCATCGAATTCAACACCATCGATAGAACCTACGAAGTCGATTACAACTGTATCGCCTTCTGCAGCAGCACCTTCTTTAACGACCAATTCAGCCAAGTTGTTGCGTTCGCGTTCGATACGTGCATCTACATCAGCATCTGTTACTTCTTTAGAAACTTCTACTGATACTTCAAGGTCTTTGTAAGCACCCAATTTTACTTCAGGTTTTGTCACAACAGTTGCTGTCAAAGTCCAGTCTTGGCCTTTTTCCATAGAAACAACGTCGAAAGTTGGTTGTGCTACGACTTCGATTCCAGCTTCTTTTACTGCTGCTTCATATGCTGCTGGAAGAAGATCGTTCAAAGCATCTTGGTAAAGAGCTTCTTCGCCAAATCGTTGGTTGAAGATTGGACGTGGAATATGACCTTTACGGAATCCAGGTACGTTCAAAGTCTTCTTAACTGATTCAAACACACGGTCCAAAGCAGGTTTGATTTGCTCTTGGCTAATGGTGAAAGTCAACACACCGTGGTTAGTTTCTTTGTTTTCAAATGATACAGACATTCTGTCTCTCCTTAAAATAATATAGTCATTCCTTATAATTTTACCACAAAACTTTGAAAAAGCAAGTTTTAAAACGTGTTTGCCTCTCTTTTCATCCAAAAAAACTAGCCTCTAAAAGCTAGTTTAAATTAGGATTTTCGGATAGGATCGTCTTGGTAAAGAGCACGGGCCCCACCGATCAATTTTGGCCGACTGGCTAGGGCTGTGACATGAGCTCCCCCTAGTTCACGCAAGACAGGACGAATCGGAACCTGCACGTGTTTGACATGCATCCCAACCGAAGTATCTCCGATATCTAGTCCCGCTTGGGCTGTGATAAATTCCACTTCGACAGGATCCTTAAAGTACTTGAATGCAGCGAGTTGACCAGCACCTCCTGCATGAAGACTTGGAAGGACATTGACAATTTCTAGATCCTTCTTGTCTGCTAATTCCCGCTCGACAACGAGGGCCCGATTGAGGTGCTCGCAACCTTGTACAGCCAAATAAATACCCTTGGCATTCAACTCGTCCAACAAGGTTTTGACAATGGCCTCCGCAATGTCAAGATTCGACGCCTTTCCAATTTGCCCTCCTGCAACTTCGCTTGAAGACAAGCCTAAGACTAGAATCTGCCCTTGGTGGAGTCGACTCTTGGTTAGTACATCGTCTAATATTTCTTTTACATCTTTCTTCAGTTGCTCCAGATCCATGAGTTAGCTTCCTTTCTTTTGGAAGGCATAATAGACTACATAGCCTAAAGCCATCCCAACAAAATTCTGGGCCAGATTGTTAGGCATATCTGCAATCGCCGCTCCCCAGCCATTTCCTAAAAAGATAGCAGAAGCTAGCGCATAACCGCCTACCATAACGACTGTCGCAAGGAGCAAACCTAGGTAGCGGGTTTTCCCTTTAAAGCCGGCAAAATAGCCTTGGCCCCCGTGAAAGAGGAGACTAAAGAACATCCACTGAGGATAACCGGAGAGGAGGTCCAGTAAAAAGGCTCCGACACCACCAACAATAGCACCTTCCTTGCGTCCAAAATAGAAGGCTGTGAAATAGACACCTAAATCTAGTAGCGTGACGATGCCTGTCGGAGTTGGAAGTTTGGTATAGTAGCCAAGTACAACCGTCAAGGCACATAAAATAGAGAGGCGGGCAATGAGTTGTGTTCGATTAGAGGTCATATTGTACTACTCCATACTGGTCTGAATGTTGAATCGCTTGGAAGACAAAGTCTTTAGAGACTTTGACAGCTTCAAGAGGAGTTTTCCCTTGAACCAATTGGCTGGAAATGCTAGATGCAAAGGTACAACCAGCTCCTGTATTGTTCTTTTCTAGGACTGGCTCTTCAATCACGGTGAAGTCTGTGCCGTCATAAAAGACATCGACGGCTTTTTCCTTGTTCAGGCGATTGCCTCCTTTGACCACGACATTCGCTGCTCCTAATTCGTGGAGCTTGCGCGCTGCCTTCTTCATATCGTCGAGCGATTGAATCTTGCTTTGGGTCAAGATCTCAGCTTCTGGTAAGTTTGGCGTAATGATGGTCACATAAGGGAAGAACTTGATCAATTCATCTCGAAGGGCTGATACTTCCACATCATGGGTTTCCTTGCAGACCAAGACAGGGTCTAAGACGACAGGGATATCCGCATGGTCCTTGACGTAGTCCAAGGCCAGATCTGCTACTTCAACATTTGGCAAGAGGCCGAGCTTAATAGCAGAAAAAGGAACATCCTTGAGAGAGTTGAGCTGTTGGGCAAAGGTCGTCGGATCCACCGGAATGACTTCAAAACCATGCTCGGTCATGGCTGTCAAACAAGTCACCGCTACAAAACCATGCTGCTTGTTGGTTGTATAGGTCGCAAGGTCCGCATGAAGGCCTCCCCCACTAAAAATATCATTTCCTGAAATAGCTAGAATCAATTCATTACTCATAACGGATCTCCTTTAAATATAAGCCATTTGGCGCTGCTGTTGGACCTGCTAGATTGCGGTCCTTTTTTTCTAAAATCAAGTCAATTTGCTCAACCGGCATTCGTCCATTGCCAATCTTTAGCAAGGTCCCCACCATATTGCGGATCTGTTTGTAGAGAAAGCCATTGCCCGAAAAAATAAAGAGAAGGCGATGATTTGCCGCATCCTCGATCAAGCGAGCCTCTGTAATCGTTCGAACCTTGTCTTCAACACTGGTTCCCGAAGCTGTGAAGCCAGTGAAATCGTGGGTCCCCTCCAATTTTTGAATGGCTTCTTGCATCTTGGCCACATCCAAGGGGTAAGGATAGGGAGTTGCATAGTGGCGCATCATGGGATTCTTGGGGCGACCATAATCCACGATGAATTCGTAGGTCTTGCTATGCTTCTGGTAGCGTGAATGAAAGTCATCAGGTACTTGCTCCACCCGGATAAAGTCAATATCCTCTGGAGTTTGGGTATCGAGGGCAAAGCGGAGCTTTTCCTCATCCCGTGGCTGGGGGAGATCAAAATGGATGACCTGGCCAAGGGCATGGACACCTGCATCCGTCCGTCCAGCTCCGTGAATGGTCACAGGATTTCCTTGATTCAGACGCATCAAGGTCTTCTCGATTTCTTCTTGCACACTACGCGCATGCGGTTGTCGTTGGAAACCCGCAAATAGAGTTCCATCGTAAGAAATAGTTGCTTTGTATCGTGTCATGTTTTTATTTTATCAAGTTCATCCAAGCGGAACAAGGCAGAAAAGCAACAACTGTCCGGGTACAGTTTTTAGGACAAAAAAAGAACCAAGTCTTTCCTTTTCCATCTCTGGAAAACTAGAAAAACTTAGTTCAATCGGGGGGCTGATTAGTCTTCTTCCCGTCCTTTGAGACTCATACCTGTCGCTCCTAAGATGGCTCCAAGTAAGGCTAAACCTAAGATAGACTCTTGGCCAGTTTCAGGAAGCTGTTGGCTAGAAGGTGCTTGATCTTGCACCGGTGCTAGCTTAGCCTCTTCTACTGGTTTTTGATCTGAAGCAACTGGAGCTGGTTGAGGGTTCACAAGTGGCTTCACTTCAGGGGCTACTGGTCTAACTTGATGATGACCTCCTTGATCGACTTGAGGTAGGTCTGCTTGAGGACTTGGACTATCCTGTAAACCTGGAGTCGGAGTGACCACTTCTGCCTCCTTGGTTCCCACTTCCACAATCTCAGAAACAGCTTCTTTCGAAACTTCTGTTCCTACTACTTGGCGACTCTCATCAAGAGCAGATACTGCAACAAATTCACGATGTTGGCCTTTGGCACCAGTCTGAATCACTTTCCGTTCGCCCTTAGCTAAGTCTGGATTCGTCCGTTCAACAACTTCAAAGTCCAGTTCTTTTTCAACGATTTCCAAGCTTGGTTTGTCTTCTACCAAGGCTCTAACATCATTTCCTGCTTGGCTTCCCACTTGGGTGATTGGTTTCAACTGGCTGAGAGCTTGAGTTAGGCTTGTCACCTGCTCATCTACCTTTTCTTGATGGGCACGACTGATCGTCCAGTTCAATGTATCCAAAACTTTCGCAAGAGCTGAACGTGATTCCTCTGTATAGATGGAAAGATCTGTTGGAACACTGGCAAGAGCCGAACGAAGGGCCGTATAGTCAGCTTTGAAATAGTCCTTATTGTGGTTGGCAAAGGCAGTCATAAGTTCAAAGATTTCTTCTTCCTTGTACTCAGCGCTTGGTCTATCTGCCCAGATAGCTACCATACTACCAACAGTAGGTAGATCAACCTCAGGATATTTAGTTGAAGCTAGCTGGTTGAATGGAGTTTTTTCAGTATTTTCGATAGCTTTCTTGAGGAAACCACCACCATCTTCAGGTTTTTGACCGAGGATATAGTACCAGTCTCCGTTAGTGTTAAGGAACTTATACCCCTTGCTTGCTAGATATTGAGGAGATGCGAGGTTATAGCCCCACCATCCTTTAGACCAGTAAGAAATTAAGACATCCTTGTCAAAGGCAACATCATCTTCGTCTCCATAGTAGAAGCCATCGTTAAAGGCCATTGGCTGCAAGCCTTTTTCGCGGGCCATGGCAGCAAGACTGTTGGCGTAGTCCGCAAATTTACCATAGAGCTCATACCATTTGAGGTAGTACCAACCTTGAGCATTAGTGGCATCATTGGCGTATTCGTCTGTTCCGTAGTTAAAGATCTTAGACTTGCCTTTAAAATAGTCCATGTACTTGCCAATTAGGGCCTTAGTAAAGTTGACTGCTTCTTCGTTGGTCAGGTCCATAGTTGTCTTGGAAACCGTATCAAAGGTCGCTTGCGGATGTTCGATACCTAGTTTTTGCATCGCTACCAAGATGGCATCCATGTGGCCTGGACTATTGACTGCTGGGATCAAACCAATGCCTTTTGAGGTAGCATAAGCTAGCAACTCATCCATTTCTGCTTGAGTCAAGGCTTGACCATTTGGATCGTCATAATAGGCCTTGGTTCCTTCCAGGAGAGCAGCCTTCACATCGTCGCTAGTGTAGGTTTTGCCATTTGCCTCCAGGGTCATATCATCGAGGACAAAGCGCATACCATCATTTCCGACAAGGAGGTGCAAGTCAGAGTACCCTAGCTCACTGGCCTTGTCCACGATTCGTTTCAACTGATCCAGTGAGAAGTATTTGCGCCCTGCGTCAATGGAAATCACTTTGCTCTTAGCTAGTTTTTCAGCAGCTTCCTTGTCCGCCAACTCTTTGGCATAGCTTTCTGTATGGACCAAAGCCTCTTGAGCGGCTTTGAGAGAAGCAATCAGTTCTTTCGCTTCTGCTCGAGTCGTGTCTGCTCCTACCCCTTCCAAAGCTTTTTTAGCTTCTGTAAAGGCTACTAGAGACTCTGGTGTATAGTGATCCAAATCAGTTGGAGCTTCTGCAAGAGCTTTTTCAACGACTTCAGGATCTGCTACAAAGTAGTCCGCGTTCTTGTCCGCAAAAGCGTGCATGAGCTTAAAGAGAAGCTCTTTTTTGTAGGTTGCGGATGGCGTATCTGCCCAGGCAGCTACCATTCCACCGATGAAGGGAACCTTAGCCCCATCATTTTTCTGAACGGAATCGATCGCTGATTTAGAAATTCCTTCGAGACCTTGATCAAGATTGTACCAACCTGATCCAGCCTTGTCACGACCGAGGACATAGTACCAAGCATCATTGGTATTCAGAATTTGATGGCCTAGTTCAGACAAGAGCTTGGATGAAGCAACATCATAGCCATTCCAACCACCTGTCCAGTAGGATACAATGATATCCTTATCAAAAGTTCCATAGGAAGTATCGCCATTGTAGTAGATTCCATCGTTGAAGGCCATTGGCTTCATCTTATGTTTTTTCACAATAGCCGCTAGATCATTGGCATATTGGATAAATTTTTCGTATCCTTTGTCTGGATAGCCTTCATCTGGCCAATGCTTGCTGGCTTGAAGGACTTGCCAACCATGGGCATCTGTTGCATCATTGGCATATTCGTCCAAACCAATGTTAAAGATTTCTGCCTTGCCACTGAAATAAGCTGCATACTTGTCCACCAAGGCTTTGGTGAAATCTAGGGCTTTTTGGTTGTCTAAATCAACGGTCCGTTCTGATTTTTTCGTACCAAAGTAATTGAAGTGAGGGTTTTCGATCCCCAATTGCTCCATAGCTGTCAGAATCGCATCCATGTGCCCTGGGCTATTAATTGTTGGAATGACGCCTATATTCTTGGATTTGGCATAAGCCAAAATGTCATCCATTTGAGCCTGAGTCAAGGCTGTTCCATTTGGATCGTCATAATAAGCTTTGGTTCCTTTTTCGACTGCTTCCTTCACTGCCTGGCTCGAGTAGGACGTATCTCCTACCTGCAAGGACATATCATCAAGAACAAAGCGCAAACCATCATTTCCAACTAAGAGATGCAAATCGGTATAGCCCGTCTTACTAGCTTCATCAATGATTTCCTTGATTTGATCAGGTGAGAAGTATTTGCGACCGGCATCGATAGAGATGACCTTTTTCTTGGCCAATTTTTCTTCTTGCTCTGGATCTTTAGCTGGTGTTTCAGTCGTTGCTGTTACCGGTTGAGCTGCCACATCAGCTTCTGTGACAGAGATTGCTTCTTCACGAATCAAGCGATCAAGATCGGATGCGCGTAATTCTCGATCAGGTAGGGTAGGTTGACTTTGATCGACGATCGGAGCAGGAACAATTGGTTTTTCTACTGCTGGCTGAGTAGCTTCCTCAGTAGTAGAGGGAGGCAAGTCTCCTTCACTTGCTTGCGTCGGAAGAGTCGTTGCAGGACTTTCTGTAACGCTCGGCGTATCTGCTGCTACGACTTGACCGCTGGCAAAAAAGCCAACCAGCACCGAAGCAACTCCTACAGCATACTTGCGAATAGCATAACGTGGTTGATGTGATTTCATCAGAACCTCCTAAAATTTGTTGTGTGTAAACGCTTACTTCCAGTCTATCTAGAAAGCCTGCCCTCGTCAAGGCTTCTTTGAAAGGTTCTTTAATTAAGAGAAGAAGCTATAAAATTTTATCCCTATATTTCATTAAAACTAGCGGACACAAGAAAAAGAGCTTGGCTGTTAAAACCAAACTCTTTATTTTTATTCTTGAAAAACAAAGGCTCTAAGTAGCTCATTTCCGTCTCTCGGCGCAGGGGTTGATTGCTCAAAACACTGTTTTGAGGTGGTGGATAGGGATTGCGGAGCAAGGGCCCTTCCTAATCAACTGGGCTGGGGCACTAAAAAGGTCCTGTGGACCTTTTTTGCCCGAGCCTTAAAACCGAAAAGCGAGGAAGAAATCGAGACTGCGTCTACCGATTTCTGTCTCTTAGCACAGTGGTTGATTGACGGTACTTGAACCTTTCGGTTCTTCGTCCAGTCTAATCAACTGTGTGGGGGCAAAACTACGAAATCAAACTCTTCGAGTTACTGATTTCTGTCTCTCGGCGCAGGGGTTGATTGGAACTACTCCTACCTGCGGTACTCGTACTTCCTAATCAACTGTGCGGGGGCAGGACTACGAAATCGAGACTACGTCTATCGATTTCTGTCTCTTGGCGCAGTGGTTGATTGGAACTACTCCTACCTACGGTACTCGTACTTCCTAATCAACTGTGCGGGGGCAGGACTACGAAATCGAGACTACGTCTATCGATTTCTGTCTCTTGGCGCAGTGGTTGATTGGAACTACTCCTACCTACGGTACTCGTACTTCCTAATCAACTGTGCGGGGGCAGGACTACGAAATCGAGACT
>ERZ773066.1434-NODE-1434-length-12207-cov-3.803078_pt1 | contig 12207 bp, 9 predicted proteins | sample MGYA00580573_ERZ773066 | MGnify/ENA primary metagenome ERZ773066 (study PRJEB29015, sample SAMEA2738128) | human oral metagenome | biome: human oral; feature: human-associated habitat; material: saliva | place: China | collected 2203 ... | reverse complement strand
AAGACTTTCTCATTAGCATAGTATCCACTATTATCTTTACCTTCTATTCCTTGTTTTAATTTGTTTCACGTGGAACTCGTTTCTGTATTTCTTTAATTTGTGCGATTCCATCGTTGATTTATCTTATTTTAGATGCTTTCTTGTTTGTGTCTTTTAGCGCCCGCTCAAAAGTAATAGTACACTAATATCAGAAGGTGAAATGCCAGGAATTCGACTTGCTTGCGCCAATGTTTCCGGGTCGATCCTTGAAAGTTTTTGGCGCGCTTCTGTCGATAGTTGGTGTAATGTCGAATAATCGAAGACGCCGCGTATTTTTATGTTTTCTAAGCGTTGTATTTTGTCGGCCAATTGGCGCTCACGAGCGATGTAGCCGCTGTATTTTATTTCTATTTCTGCCGCTTCGATCGTTTCTTCGCGATCCGATGAAACTGCGTTTAATGTTTTGGAAAGTGCCGGCGTATGTTTGGCGAGTTCGGACAAAGTAATTTCAGGCCTCGTTATGAGATCGTAAGCTTTGCATCCGCGGCGAAGTGGTGTGCTTCCAATTTCTTCGAGATATGTATTAATATTGTCCGGTTTAATCGATGCATGTTGTGCCGTAGTTATAATATTTTCGAGTTGTGCTTTCTTTGATTCAAACCGATGAATCCGTTCAGAAGAAGCTAAACCGAATTGAATCGCATAAGGTGTGAGACGAACATCCGCATTGTCTTGTCGGAGCAAAATGCGATATTCCGCACGTGACGTAAACATACGATACGGCTCATCCACGCCTTTCGTGACCAAATCATCGATGAGCACGCCGATATAGGCTTCGTCTCTCCGTAGCGTGAAAGCCGGACGGCCGCTGAGGAGGAGCACAGCATTGATGCCTGCAACAAGGCCTTGGCCAGCCGCTTCTTCATAGCCGGTCGTGCCATTTACTTGTCCGGCGAGGAAGAGACCATTGACAACTTTCGATTCCAGCGTATGCTTGAGTTGCGTTGGATCGAAAAAATCATATTCTATTGCGTAGCCCGGCCGAAACAGCGCCACATCTCGGAAGCACGGAATCTTTCTTAGTGCCTCCAACTGTGCGTGGAGTGGGAGACTCGAAGAGAAGCCGTTGAGGTAGAGTTCGTTTGTCGAAGTTCCCTCCGGCTCCAAGAAGAGCGGGTGTTGCTCCCGATCCGGGAAGGTTACGAGTTTTGTTTCTATGCTTGGGCAGTAACGCGGACCGATGCTGTCGATTTGACCATTATATAATGGAGAATCAGGAAGCGCCTTTTCTAAAATAGCGTGCACCGCTGGATTCGTGTAGCAAGTCCAGCAGACCATCTGTCTCAACTTTCGCTCAGTACTTATATAGCTGAAACGGTGATGATCTGTTTCGCCAGGCTCAATTTCCATTTCATCGAAATGAACTGAGCGCGCATCAATGCGCACGGGCGTTCCCGTTTTCATTCGCGCAAAAGAAATGCCCTGTTTAGCGATGGAATCGGTTATAAACTTCGCTGCCGGCTCAGCGCAGCGCCCGCCTTCAACCATTTTGCGCCCAATGTGCATCAGGCCGTTGAGGAATGTACCGGCCGTAATAATAACTGCCTTTGCTTGAAATACAATATCCCAAATCGTGCGTACGCCTACGATTCGTTCGTGCTCGACCAAGATTTCCGTCACCTCATCTTGCCAGATGTGAAGGTTGGGCGTTTGCTCCAGTCGCTCTCGCATAGCCAGACTATATTGCATCCGGTCGCACTGTGCGCGCGGGCTCCACATAGCCGGTCCTTTAGAACGGTTAAGCATACGAAACTGTATCGTTGCCAAGTCCGTGATTTCCCCCATCAATCCGCCGAGAGCATCGATCTCGCGTACGATTTGTCCTTTGGCAATCCCACCTATGGCCGGATTGCAACTCATCTGCGCGATCTTATTCATATCAATCGTGATGAGGCACGTGTTTGCGCCCATCGTTGCCGCAGCATACGCCGCTTCGCAGCCGGCGTGGCCGGCCCCAATAACCAAAACGTCGTAGGAGAAATCAGGAGTCATACAGCATTACCTTCAATTAAAGCGAACAAAGTTACCAAATTTTTTCTAAATGACTGTATCTAATCTTGCAGACTTCAAGCAGCAGTCTGTTACTTCCGACCTATCGGACGCCTTATATTTAGAAGCCTTCAGGGCTATCGCAGTGCAATAGTCTTTGCTTCGATGAAACCGCAAGAAAACGAGCTTTTTAGAGGACATAGTAAGGGCTGTAAACTTCGTTGAAATCGATGATTTCTGGCGCACAAAGACTTTTTGGACAAGCCGGATGGATTTGGCCTGTTTTAGTTGCATTTGTGGAGCCGTGGCAGCGAAAATGCAGCGGCTATGCAGGTGATACGATAGACGATGTAGAGAAATGGCAGTTTTTAGTGCCTGTCTTTTTTTTCTTACAGATAAATAATCGGTGGTTTAATCGTAAGATAATGGCCTTGAAATCTTAAAATTGCTGTTTGGTGGAATGGGAAAAGATAGCCGGCAATAAGAGGAGACTTACAGTTAAGCTCGGTTTTACCTCCCTAAAGCCAATCCTGCAATTGTGCCGTCGCCATATCGACTGTTTTTATCTATCAATGAGTAGATGATATATTGTAAATCAGATTATTTATGCGACGATATCAAGTCGCCACATCTTTTTGTTTGCTTATTTAGATGTCGCTTTTTTATCGTTTGCTGGCGCCAAACCATCGTTTGCTCGTACCAAACCATTGTTTGCTCGTACCAAACCATAGTTTGGCGGCACCAAACAAAAAACAAATCAGTTGAGCGCCGTTTGGATCACCGTCTTTTATCGCCGTTCCTCTTACATTTTGTGTCCAAAGTCTTTGTCGGAAAGGTGCGGGACAGGTGTGTCGTCGTTTGCTGCTCAAGCGTAGCCGGTGGCATAAGGCGGGTGAGCCATATAAAATGGCGGACTGATGAGCTGTCAGTCGTTTGTCGTTCTTTTTTTATCTGCTTTTAGTCGCTTGCCGTTCAGTATTTTATGTGTCATGTATTATTTTCGCGTTTTATGTTTTTAGTCTGACGCAATTTACAAGGGGCGTTTGTCGGTACTTCATCGCCTCGGGGTCTTCACAGTCTTATCTTTCTAAATGAAAGGTGCGCCTGGGTGGCCGTTTATTCGGAAAGGAAAGCGATGAAAGCGTGATCAATGCCTTTGTAAACAATGACAAGTCAACTTAAAATGAAGCGTGGGCACTGCTTGGTGGGGACTGCATCTTCAGCAGCAAGAGTGAGGGCCTTCGTTTTGCCTTTTTCGTGGTTTGTACTAACTTTGTCGGCAAATTGTAAAACAAGCAGCTCGATGAATTTCGTAGAAGAATTAAGATGGCGTGGGATGTTGCATCAGCTCATGCCGGGAACTGAAGAATTGATTCAAAAAGAAAGAGTTACGGCTTACGTCGGCATTGATCCGACGGCCGACTCTTTGCACATTGGCCACTTGTGCGGTGTGATGATGCTCCGTCTTTTTCAGCATTGTGGCCATAAACCGTTGGCGCTTATTGGTGGGGCAACCGGTATGATCGGCGATCCCTCGGGAAAAAGTCAGGAGCGTAACCTTTTGAATGAGGAAACCCTTGCGCACAATATCAATGGAATTAAGAAACAATTAGAGCGCTTTCTAGACTTCAACTCAGATGCCCCCAACGCTGCGGAGCTTGTCAACAACTACGATTGGATGAAGAATTATTCCTTCTTGGAGTTTGTGAGAGACATTGGTAAGCATATTACGGTCAATTATATGATGGCGAAAGACAGTGTGCAGAAGCGTTTGAACGGAGAAGCACGCGACGGCCTTTCGTTTACCGAGTTTTCTTACCAATTGCTGCAAGGTTACGACTTCCTTTATCTGTATAAGACGAAGAATTGTAAGTTGCAGATGGGCGGTTCTGACCAGTGGGGAAATATTACGACAGGCTCAGAACTTATTCGCCGCACGTTAGGGCCAGACAATGAGGTGTATGCTTTGACTTGCCCCCTTATTACGAAGGCCGATGGTCGAAAGTTTGGCAAAACAGAAAGCGGCAATATTTGGTTAGATGCAGAGCGCACAACGCCCTACGAGTTCTATCAGTTCTGGCTTAACGTCTCCGACGAAGAAGCTGCGCGCTACATTAAGATCTTTACCTTGCTGGGGCGCGAAGAAGTTGAAGCCCTGATCGCCGAGCACAGCCTTGACCCTGGCCGCCGCCAATTGCAGCGCCGTCTTGGCGAGGAGGTGACTGTGATGGTTCACGGCCGCGAGGAATACGAAAAAGCTCTGGCTGCTACGGAAATCCTCTTTGGCAAAGCAACAAAAGAGAGTTTGCTGAAGCTCGATGAGAAGACCTTGCTCGCCGTCTTTAGCGGTGTGCCTCATTTTGAGGTGGCGCGCGCCGAGGCCGTGGGCGCTAAAGCCGTTGACCTGTTTGCCGAAAAGACGCAATGCTTTGCCTCAAAGGGCGAGATGCGTAAGTTGGTTCAGGGCGGTGGTGTTAGTCTAAACAAAGAGAAGCTCTCCGCCTTTGATAAAACCATCACAGAAGAGGATCTCTTAGATGGCAAATATCTGCTCGTACAACGTGGCAAGAAAAACTACTATCTGATCACGGTAAAATAAGACTAAATTCAGCCTGCTGCGCACGAGAAGTAGATGAGACTCCGCGCAGCGGGCTTGCGAAACTATAGTATTTTATTGCAGATAATGGCGAATTTCTTTCGTAAAGTATTTCCCTATATTGCTTCAACGTCGGGGACGATTTTGGCGATGTTCATAGGTGCGCCGCTGCTTATCTTTATCATAACCAGATTTACCATTGGCGGGAATAAGTCGGCTATTCCTTATGCAGACACATATATAAAGAACTCCGACACGATCGTCGTAAAAGTGCCCAAAGACTATCGTGATTTAGACACGTATGATGATGTCTTTACCACAAGCGGGTGGTTTATGGGTGTAGCACAAACGCGAACGGCTGTTTATAATCTCATCTACTTTTATGCACCTGAATATAAGAAGTATGTAGGTGTTGTTTCCTTTAAAGGCGGCTATAATGTCGTTCCAAGAGGCAGTGGCGAAAAAACTTGGTATGAAGACTTAGAAGTTCAGCGATGGACTTTTATCACTAACATCTATAGTTTTTCAGCCTATGTGAACCGCCGGCAATGGAATGACCCAACATACGGAACGAAGGATAATCCTGTCCCGATCTTCTTTAAGCGTGTACTTTCCTATCCTCACTCTTTAGGTGGAATGGAGGATTTTTACACTATAAAACCTGATATCTACAAGACTTTCGTAGAGCTTTATCTTGCCCACGGGTTGTCGTCAAGAGAGTTCAACCGCCTTTATGGAAAGGATATGGAGCGCTTAGGGCTTGATTAGCGCGCGAAATGAGACTTAAATGATATAGCGTCCGCCGAACTTTTGAAAAGTTATAAGAAACTAACGAGATTACTAACTTTTAAAAGGATTTTCTTAACCCAGACTCGCGTATCAATCATGTTGCTTAATCGAAGGAAAGCTACTCATTACATTCTTTCTTTTTCTTCTCCATTAGAATGCGTCTTATCATGTTGGCTTGTTTGTTTTAATCCGGCCGAGAAATTAAACGTTACACTAACAAAGAACTTTCGTGAAATAAAATTAAAGTCTGAATGGTGTTCAAAATTATTATTTCGGAATATTTGTTGATTCTTTCCTCTGCTATTTAACAAGTCTTTTACTCCAAAATTGATATTCAGTTTGTCCTTCAAACAACTATAATCTCCCTCAATATCTACACCAAAGTAATCTGTCTTTTGAACAAGATAAAGTTGTTTATAATGCCTGATATAGCGTAAATTTGCCATCGCAGTAAGTTGTTTTGACAACCTAAAACGATTAAAACTCGATAGAACAACCCCAAAATCATGAATACGTTTAGCACTATTCTGATATAAACTCTGACTTAGTTCGGCATTATTTCTACAATTCCACATACCCCACGTAAAGGGTATTTCCATATACAAAGCCAATCTCTTTGAATTTCCATCATTTTTTAATGTGTAGCGTGTTTGTTTCTCTCCAACCTGTTCGTATACCTCATTAATTTTCCTATCGATAAAAAGCGCAGATAACGAGAAAATATATCTTGATTTCAGAACGAATTGTAATGCTGCATTGTATAGCAATTCACCTTTTAAATAAGGATTACCTTCCTTATAGGATGTTTCAGATAGATGAAAAACAAATGGATTTACCATTTGGTACGACGGACGATTTATCGATTGCGTATAACTAAGCGACAAAGCATTTCCTTGTCCCATGTTTTTTTTCACAAAGAATGATGGGAAGATGTTATTGTCGCTTCTACTGTTATGTAATTGAGTCTTTACTCTTTGTTGAGTATTCCATTCCGTATATTCGTTACGCAGTCCCATTTGAACACCCCAAGATCGTGATGTGTACCTATACATTCCATATATCGCATATCGTTGCTCAAAATAATTGAAATCGTCTCGTTGGTCAATCTCTTCTGATAATATTCCACCTAAGGTCGTATTTCCGAGGTATAACTTACTGATATAATCAATACCGGCATAGACACACTTGGCACCAAGAGTAAACTGATGATGGTTGAAATATTTTTCAAAGTCTACTTGTGCACTATATACATCTATGCGCTCAAATGAGGGTTGCGATTTAGATATAATACTATCCGAACTTATGCCTAAAGTATATTTATTTTCATATTCATACAAATCATGTTCTCTTTTGCGGGCATAATCAGCAATGATATTTAGTTTACTTCCCAGTGTATCTGTCTTCCATTCATAATTTAATGTAACATCATTGGTATTAGGCCTTAAGGTATATGGAGCATAACTCTTAATGCTTGTTGGATAAGGACTATTGTCGGTAATAGTAGAATGAACCCAACAGTCATTGGCATAATCTTTTGCGTAATTACCAGACCATTCAATACCTAAATATTGCTTTGGGGATATATAAAAGTCAAAGCCCAACTTAGGCATATAGTAAAGACTTTTATCTGTACTTTCAGATATACTATTAACTGTTATATTTCGTCCATAGTCACTTTCGGCTATTTTACTTAGACTTTCCGACCGGCCTAACATCATATTGGCATAAAGCGCAAAGTTTCCCCACGAATAAGTTAATCCCGTAAATTCTGAGAATGAATTTTTACTTTTTCGTTCGTATTCGCTACCCCCATAACCGGAAAGTCCATAATCATGCTTCTTCTGCCGATTGATAACAAGAATCCCCGTTCCTCCTTCCGCATCATACTCAGCTGTTGCTTGAGGCAGTATCTCTAAACTCTTAATATCATTGCCGCGTAAAGAAGACAAATATCTTTTAAGTTGCGTACCACTTAGTTTTACCATTCTTCCATTTTCATATATCCTAATGCCATTCCCCATAATAGTAACACTACCTTCACCATCATAACTTACACCGGGAATCAAACTCAAAATGTTAGAAAGAGAACGTGCCTTTAACAATTTGCTATGTTCTATACTGACTATCATTCTGTCAGCCTTACGTTGGACAAATGGTCTTTCTGCCAATACAGTTGCTTCGGGAAGTTTTATTGTGTCTGACATTGAGGTTTGTTTGTTCTGTGCAAAGCCCGAGAGTGTATATTGCAAAAAACAAAACGAAAGAATGTATAAATACTTTTTCATAGGTACTTTGGACAATATTAAGTCAGGATAATCCCAATGTTTTGTATCATATTTTCTTATAATAACGTGGGTTCGATGAATTATAAGTGTCTATAAATTTGGTGATTAGCAAAACTTATTGTAACATTAAGGTGTTGATATACAAATAAACACAAACAAAAATTGCTATGGCCACCGAGAACAAAGTTACAGAAATATTTTGTATTTCAGACGATTACTACAAAGAATATGCATTGGAATGGAATAAAAAAACTCTCTTTCAACTCCCTTTCCCCATAGCTCAAAGCGTGGTAAGAGAAGGGGGAGAATGGGCGATGTGGGGGTGATTACCATCCTTGTATTGTTTTGCTGTAATACGTTCTGAAATCTCAAGTATTTTTATTTCTTCTACGTTAGGCAAGAACTAAATTTTTACTTTAGTATGAGTAATCTCGGTACTTCAAATTCGTTTATTCTTCAAATTGTAGACTTATTCCTGTCTTTTTCTAAGCTTGGAACTTTTTTTCCTATACGTTGAGAAAAAAATTCCAAGCCTTGGAAATAAAATTCCAAGCTTTGGAATTGATAACTTTATAAGTGGCTTTACTATTTGATGGTGCTTCGAGGTGTAATGTCCTAGAATTAGTTGACAACTTTGGTTTCTTAATTTCATTCTTCTTTGACAAGTTTATTTGCTAAGTTCAGCAAGGCTTGTCGTGTTCTTTTCTTAACTACATAGTTAGTTGACAGTTGTCTTCTAATTGCAAAATTAATCTTTTATTTTCTTGTTGTGGTTGTTTCTGCCTCCTTCTTTTATTGTTTGACTTAATAATGTGTGCCGATGAAGTTATGCCGTCAACCTTCCGACTTCTTCCATTGGCGTTCTCATCTGCAGGCTCTGATGCGGTCTGAACGTGTTGTATAGTTCGATGGCTTTCTTTGTAAGGCGCCTGACCTGCTGCAGACTTTTGTCTTCTGTACTGAAGAGCCATCCGTTCTTGAGCGTATTGTTCATCCTCTCGGCCAGGGCGTTGTGCAATGGGTCTCCGCTTTGTGTCATACTTATTTGTATTCCAAGAGATTTGAGTTTGTCGACGTACTCATTGCAGCAGTATTGCACGCCGCGGTCGGAGTGGTGTATGAGTTGCGAGAGTTCGACATTATACTTTCTGTAGAAATCGATGGCCATAGAGAGGGCTTTCATCGGACCTTGTCTCTCAAGGGTCGGATGCAGGCACCAGCCCACGATCAGACGTGAAGCGGCATCGGTTACCAAGGAGAGATAGGCCCAACCTGAAGAGGTTGCCACGTAGGTGATATCCGTAACGCACAGCTCACCGAAGCGGGCGGGATGTAGCTTGGGCGTTGTGTTGAGAAGGTCTTCATAGATGTGGTAATGGTGATTGGAGTTGGTCGTCCTTGGGCGTTTGCGACGGCGAAGGCACAGGCCATTAGAGCGGAAGAGCTCATAGCATTGGTCGCGCCCGATGGTAAACTTATCTGCATACTTGCGACGGCATAGCTCGTAAAGGATGCGTATGCCGGCCTTGGGTAAAGAGGTGCGAAGCTCCTGCGCATAGAATACGATGCTGCTGCGCAGGACGTCCAACTCCAAAGAACGATCCACATGGCGATAATATCCTTGTCTGCTTATGCCAAGATAACCGCAGAGTAAACTGACAGGATGACTTACTAGTTCCTGTCTTTCTTCTCCCTGCGACAAGGTCTTGATTACTTGGCAGCGGAGTTTTTTCGTATACGGATGTTGTATTTCTTCTCGGCAAGGTCGATCATCGTCTTGTTGGCCAAACCATAAAGTTTTTCAACGGCCAATTCTTTTTCAAGACGTTTGATCTCTTTTTCATGAGCCTTGCGCTCGCGTAATAGCTGCGCTTGGAGCTCTTCGAGCTGAACGGGGATATCTTCTTTTTTCATAAGATATGCTACTGACGAGACGTCGGGTGAGCCATATTCGGTATAAATACGATGGAAAGTACTTAAAGGGATACCGTGACGAGAAGAGAACTCATGCAAGGTTAAGCCACTTGTTACATACTGATGTAATAACAGTATTTTCTCTGATTCATTGTAATGAGACATAAATTTCTACTCCTTTGTGATTGAGAAGGTGTCAACTTATTCAGTACACTACAGGAACGACAGAACGAAAACAGGAGGATATTTTTGTATCCTCCTGCTACTATTTCTAGATCGAGTTTTTGTCTTATCTGATTGAGAATTTTACATCCTCCATACCATTGGCTTGAAGAATATAGACTCCTGGCTGCAACTCAAGAGAATCCTCCTCTCCGGAGTTCATGACTTTGGTCCACAAAGCTTTGCTATCTATTGAAAATAGGGTTACTTGAACTTGTTTCAAGGCTTTCAAATGGAGCGTCTTGTGAACCATCTTTAAACTCAAAGGCGTTTCGACTACAGAGGCATTGACCGAGGTCATTTCTTGAGCGTCCACTACAATAGGCTTGGTGCGGTAACTGTTTTCGGTCGAAGCCAGGAGAGGGAAAGCGGCCGTTTGCATTGTACAGAACACCTTGGTGGGTTCTTTGAACTTAAACGTAAATTTTCCGCCCATCACACTGTAGTGCACGCCCTCAATAATGAATTTCGATTCATCATCGCCATGCAGCCAAATGTAGGTGGTGGGCTGATTTGTCGTTTTTTCACCTTTGAGGTTGTCAAACATCGACAGGTCGATTGTGCAGCCATCTATCAGATTGGAAGTGATTTCGAAAGCCTCTTGTGGTGCATAGCGATAGGTATTCATCATCCCTTTTTCGGGTAGCATGTACATGGGGATAGCATTGAAATAACAGTCCATTTCGTTAAGTTGGCTTAAGTCGTTACTCATCTTTATGCTTTTCAACTTATTGTGCGAAACGTCAATTTTCTTGAGATGAGTCAATGTACTCAGGTCGATACTATCGAGCTGGTTGGAAGAGAGGGTTAACTCTTCAAGCCTCGTGAAAGGAGACAAATCAACCTCGCGAATTGTCCCGCCACGCAATGAAAGTTTCTTGAGCTTGTCGCTGTGTGGCAATGTCACTTTACCCATGTAGCAACCATTGGCCGAGATTTCCTCACAGTTTACAAAGGTAGAAAAGTCCAATTCTTGTACACGGTTGTTGTCGAGCACAAGTTTCTTAACGGGACAAGGCTGCATAGTGGGGGCAAAATTAATAAACCCTCCAATTTGGGGAAGTCCCATCAGGTCGAGGTTGCCACATTGAATTTGAACCGTGTGCCGGCGATCGACTTGTGCGTCAAGGAAATTGTGCTTCAGCGTCACGGTGTCCACTCCCAGCACCGTTTCTTCGAAAGAACCGTCGCCCCAATCGATTACGCATGAGCTGTTGGCCTGTGTGGCACTGAGTTGCAGGTCGAAGGTTAGGCCCTCAGTCGTAAATTTATCGGTGATAAATGCAGCATGTACCTGCTCCAGTTTTTTGTTTTCACCTTTCAATTCTAAGGGCATGATGCCGTAGCAGTCGTTGATGTTGTTCAGGTTGGGCAACTTTGAATTCGACACCACGCAATAGATGGCTTTCTCGGGTTTTTGATTAAATGTAAATACGCCCTCCTTCTCTGTGTAGGTAGAGGGATCGATGAGCAGAGCTGGGTCGGCATTGTTGCCTTTGTTGTCGAAGTAATACCATTTGAATGTTGATTTTGTCCCATTAAATTCCAGCATTTCGGTAAGATCTACAGTTAAGCCGTTGATTTTGTCTTCAGACAAATAGATAGGTCGCATGGGGCCGTAGGTATATATCATGCCTGTACGTTTATCGGGAAACTTGGCGAGGGAGAGCCTGTTTCTTGAGAAATTTACGCTTGTTACTGAAGCCGGCAATTTGAGCAAGGCTATATCATTGTTGTTGCAGGTAACCGAGGAGAGTTTACCGCAACTGGAAAGGTCCAGTTGCTTGAGCAGGCTATTGGCACACGAGAATTTCTCCAGGTTTGGGCAATCAGTCACTGTTAGTTCTGTCACCTTCTTGTTGCTAATGGCTGTAAACTCCAGGAAATCGGCTCCCCACACTCTCACGTGGTGCTCACTTTGGGTAGCCATGTCGGCAAAGCTGTAATAGAAAGTTTCGGCATAACCACTGCCGTACTTGTCTTGAACAGCAGTTCCGTCGCCATAGTCAATATGATAGACAGCTCCTTTGGGGGCCCTGATTTTCATTGCGAAATTTTCGGAGGTAGCGCTGTTTGTTTGCAATGTGGTTTTTAACTTAATTTCTTGAGCTATAGATAGCTGCGAGAAGAGTATCATCGTCAATATTGCGATGAAGAGGTAATGGTTACTTTTCATTTTAAAAAATCTAATAAATCATGGAACAGTTCTAATTACTGGACAATATTACTGCATTTTTCCAAAATGAACAAAAAAAAGCGACTCAATTTGGTGCGGCGTATTTTAGCTTCTGTTTAACGTGAGTTCGACGAATTCACGTTAAAATAAAGGTTCTGAAAAGACAGATATATGGATTCAGAAATGAGGAATACTTC
>ERZ773066.1431-NODE-1431-length-12216-cov-2.892525_pt1 | contig 12216 bp, 10 predicted proteins | sample MGYA00580573_ERZ773066 | MGnify/ENA primary metagenome ERZ773066 (study PRJEB29015, sample SAMEA2738128) | human oral metagenome | biome: human oral; feature: human-associated habitat; material: saliva | place: China | collected 2203 ... | reverse complement strand
ACCAGACCATTCGCGAATTCGGCTTCCAGACTTCAATGCAGGACCGCACCTTTGATTCGCTCGATCAAGTGATTGCCGAAATCCACCATCTCGGCGAAATTCGTGCTAGTCTGCCATTTGGTACCGATGGTATGGTGATTAAAATCAATGATCGCAAAATCTATCAAGACCTCGGTATTATCGGCAAGACCCCACGCGCTGCGGTAGCTTATAAATATCCAGCCGAAGAAGCCACCACCAAGGTTCGTGACATCGTTATCTCGATCGGTCGCACTGGCGCCGCAACTCCAGTCGCCATTTTTGATCCAGTTGAAGTGGCTGGAAGTATAGTCCGTCATGCCACTCTTCATAACGCCGACGAAATTGATCGATTCGGTCTTCGCATTGGTGACACCGTTATTATCTATAAAGCTGGTGATATTATTCCTCAAATTAAGGAGGTTCTCACTACGCTCCGCAGTGAGGATTCAGTAGAATTTAATTACGAAGAGGCCCTAAAATCGCAATACCCAGAATTAGAGTTTGAGCGCCCAGCTGGCGAGGTGGTTTATCGCGTAAAAGGACTCGATTCAAACCTAATCTTAAAACGCTCCATTGAATATTATGCCAGTAAACCAGCCCTCAATATTGAGGGGTTGGGTGAGAAAAACGTCAATCTTCTTGTTGACTCCAAATTAGTAAATAATCTCTCCGATCTTTACCGCCTTGACGTCACACAAATCGCTAAACTTGATCGCTTTGGTGAGCTTTCTGCAAAAAAGCTGATAGATGCAATTGAAAAATCAAAATCAATGCCACTGAGTAAATTTATTACCGCTCTTGGTATTCGTCATGTTGGGGTGCAGACCTCAATTTCGCTCGCCAATTATTTCAAAACCCTAGATGCATTAGTTGACGCTACGGCCGATGACCTACTTTCGATTCCAGACATTGGTCAAGTGGTTGCAGAGTCCATTCTGGCTTATTTTGCCGATGAGGATAACCTCGCGCAGCTCAAAATGATGCAAGAATTAGGTGTGAAACCATATTTTGAAGATAAATCTAGTCAGCCACTTGCTGGAAAAAGTTATGTTGTTTCTGGCACACTTTCTTCAATGGGACGCGAGGAAGCGGAGGAAAAACTGCGCGCTCTCGGTGCTACAGTCACTGGCTCGGTCACAAAAACCACTACCGCTCTCATCGTCGGGGAAAAACCGGGCGCCAGTAAAACCACCAAGGCGGAAAAATTGGGTATCCCGGTCTTGCAAGAAGAGGGATTTTTGGAATTAATCGGAAATTAATTAGTTATCTTGATCTAAAAAATATCCTAAGATTTAACCTAAAAAATTTAACTTAAAGATCAAAGGGTTATTAAAAAAGTCACCCAGTAGGGTGACTTTTTATGTTAGTAATAATTCTGAAGCTTAATTATTGGAAAGCCTTAGTTATTAAACGGATTTGCGAGGCTGAGATCTGGGTTCTCCTCTGCAATGCGCATCAATTCATTGTATTTAGCGATGCGCTCTGAACGTGAAAGGGAACCAGTCTTGATTTGTCCAGCGCCAAGACCCACTGCAAGGTGAGCGATTGAAGTATCTTCAGTTTCACCGGAGCGGTGAGAGATGATTGTATTAAATCCATTTTTCTTGGCCATCATCACAGCGTCAATCGTTTCAGAAAGTGAACCAATCTGGTTTGGCTTAATCAAAATTGCGTTGCCAGCTTTTTCTTCAATGCCACGGCGCAAAAGTTTGGTATTTGTGACAAAAAGGTCATCGCCAACTAGTTGTACGCGGTCGCCCAACTTCTTAGTTAGAAGTTTCCAGCCTTCCCAGTCGTTTTCAGCGAGACCATCCTCAATTGAGACTACTGGATAATTATCGAGAATCCAGCTATACCAATCGATCATCTCTTCAGAAGTTTTAGTCTCATTTGAAGTCTTAATCTGGTAACGACCATCTTTGTAGAACTCGGAAGAAGCAATATCCATCGCAATTGCAATGTCTTCACCTGGCTTATAACCAGCGGCTTCAATAGCGAGTTTAATACATTCAAGTGGTTCGTTATTACCGTCTTTCACGCGTGGAGCATAACCGCCTTCATCACCAACCGTGGTAACATAGCCGCGTTCTTTTAATACCTTTTTTAAGGCATGGAAAGTTTCTGCGCCCATACGTACTGCGTCAAAAATATTGGTTGCGCCAAGTGGCATGAGCATATATTCCTGAAAATCAGTACTCCAGTCCGCGTGTGCTCCACCGTTCATGACGTTCATCATTGGCATTGGTAGCGACATAATTTCTTGTGTACCAGCAAGGCTTGCTACATATTCATAAAAATGGATACGTTTTGCGCGAGCCATTGCCTTTGCGGTTGCCATTGAGACTGCGAGAATTGCGTTCGCGCCAAGATTTGATTTATTTTCGGTCCCGTCAAGATCAATCATCATCTGATCAACGGTATTTTGCTCAGCCGTGTTGCCAACTAGGTGATCACGAATCTGGTGATTAATATTATGAACCGCCTTCAAAACACCTTTACCGTTATAGTAATTAGAATCGCCATCGCGAAGTTCCAAAGCCTCACCTGAACCAGTCGAAGCGCCAGAAGGAACCATTGCGCGACCAACACTACCGTCAGACAGGAAAACGTCTGCCTCAACGGTTGGATTGCCGCGGCTATCTAGAATTTGTCTTGCTTTAATTTCTTTGATTGTTAGATTATCCATAAGCTCATTATAGCATTTATTGAATCACTTATGGTATGATGTACTAAAGAAATTTCTAATAACGAAAGGTGTATGATGCCAGAAGAAAAATATGGCGACATAGATGTGAATCCGATTGAAACTCAACTAGATGAGGATTTGGATTCAAAAATAACAACCTCTCAGGAAGCGCCAGTAACTTCTGACGAAAAACCAGAATTAGACAACGTACTTCCTGAAGTAGTGGTAGTAGATGAGGTGGCTGAAGTAGTGGCTGATCCTAAACTCCTCGAAAAGCCAGCTGATGTAGTAGTCGATCCTAAACTTCTCGAAGAGCCAGCTGATGAGGAAACTATCTTACTGGAGGCTACAACAGCCCAGGAAGATAAAAAAGCTCAAATGAAAAAACCAAAGAGCAAAAAAGGGATTATTTTTGGAGCTATAGCTTTAACTGTGGTTGCTGGTTGTGGTATCGCCGCCTATTTTTATAGTTTGCCAGAAAAAGTTGCTGCCGATGCTATTACTGGCTACATCAAACAGGCAAATAAGCAAATGCACATGTCTGGTAGCATAGAGATTAAGCCACATCAGAATAACGAGTTGGCCAGTCTTCTTCAAAATATCCGTCTTGATTTTAAGTCCGACACGAATCATTTTAATAATAATGTCAGCGTGAATTTTAATCTGGCTATGCAGGGCGGCCAGAACATTAACTTTAGTCTTAATGCCTTTGTTCAAGAGAATGGTGTTATCTATCTCAACGTTGACAAACTAAAAGACGCTTTTAATAAGGCCACAAGTTTCATGTCAATCGTCCCTGATGGACAAAATGGGACACCGTCAATTCTTGGGCTCATGCAAAAGGCTATCGGCACCATAGAGGGGAAATGGTGGCGCATCAATGTCAACGAAACTGTTAATGCAGTTGGTGACAACGGGCAAAAAATGGATCAAAAAGAGAAGGAAAAGGTTGTCTCAAGATATAACTGTTTTGTCCGTGAAATCAAGAAGGATCTCGAACAGACAGATAAAGTTGCTGACAGTTATCGCAAATCCCCGTTCCTTGCGGTCAAGCCAGCAAACGCAGATGATCTTAAAAATAACAGTACCGCAAACCGCGTCAAAGAAACCGGTATGCTCTATCAGGCCAGTATTGATTCGAATAAACTTTTTGAGTTCATACAAGACAAAAAACAGTTGGCTGAAAAAAGTGGCATCTCTAGCTGTTTTGAAGAGGAGAACAGTCAGAACGAGGATCCATCACTTGACGATTCTAGAGACTCAGATAAAACAAAAGAAGATCATAAGCATAATGAAGAAGAAGTTAAGAAACTTGCAGAGAGCTTGAAAAATGTCTACCTCGGTGTTGATTTCTTCACTCACCAGTTAAAGAGCTTCTTCATCTATAACTCTGATAAAAGTTATGAGTTCAGTGGTGCGATTAGTTTTGATCAAAACAAGGCCTTCGCCTTCAACGCTCCAAGTAATTCACGACCAATCACCGACCTTGTGAATGATTTGACGAAAGATCTTGGCCAAGATATCGATAATCTTCTTCATGGAATTACTAAAGAGCAGTCAGAACTCTTTGGTAGCTTCGGTACTGATGCCGAGGATGCTACAAATCAGCTTTAGTGCTACAATTATTGCGTGATTTCAGAAGAACTTAAAGCCAAACTAAAAACCTTGCCCTCTGCACCTGGAGTATATTTCCATAAAAACCAGCAGGGCGAGGTTATTTATGTTGGCAAGGCGGCGGTTTTAAAGAATCGCGTACGCCAGTACTTTCAAAATACTGAAAAAGACCCCAAAACCGAGGCGCTAGTTTCCGAAATTTTCGACACCGACTGGATTGTGGTTGATACTGAGATGGATGCGCTCTTCCTTGAATCGGAAATGATCAAGCGCTACATGCCGCAATGGAATATTCTGCTAAGAGACGACAAAACCGTTAGCTATGTTCGTATCGATATGAAAAGTGAGGTGCCATATGTCACAACCACTCGTAACCCACTTGACGATGGGGCCGTCTATGTTGGTCCGTTTTATGCTAAAAATACAATTATCAAAGCCCTTCGGGTGCTTCGCAAAATTTTTCCTTTCTATGAAAGGCCTTATGATGGTAAGAAAAATTTGAACACCGACCTTGGGCTCACTCCTGGTATTGAAGTTGGCAGAACTACGCCAAAAGATTATAAAAAGAACTTGCGGTTTCTTATCAGATATCTCAATGGCGACCGCGAAAAACTAATTTTAGACCTTGAAAAGCAGATGAAAACTGCTGCTTCTCTGGGTGATTTTGAAGAGGCCGCAAAATTACGTGATGAATATTTTGGCTTGAAGGGACTAAAGCGCAAAATTATTTTTTCCGACAAGGAATTTATGGACTTATCGTCGGATAAGGCGCTATCTGAACTTCAGAAGCTTCTCAGTCTCAAAGAACCTCCACGTCGCATCGAGGGTTATGATATTTCGCATATTTCCGGCACCAATACCGTTGCTAGTATGGTAGTTTTTCAAAACGGCGCTTCGGATCGCACCGCCTACCGCAAATTTAAGATCAGAAGTAGTAAAAATGATGATACTGCCAGTATGTATGAGGTGATTTTTCGCCGCCTCAAACATCCAGAATGGCCGTTCCCGGATCTAATCCTGCTTGATGGAGGTACTCAGCAGTTAAATGCGGTTCTCCCACTCCTGTCCGCCGCCAATATTCCGGTGCTTGGGCGGAATAAATCTGGCGACCATACGAGAAACGCTGATGTTAACTTGATTATCCCCATCAGGGAACCAAGTGGTGAATTTCGTTTTGAGTCAAAACTTTATTCAAATGATTCGCACCTTGCTAAACTCATTACCAGGATCGATGAAGAATCTCATCGTTTTGCTATTACTTATCATCGTCAGCTTCGCAGCAAGGACCTATTCAAACGTTAAGTTTGTGTTATAATTCGATTATGATTAAAAAACAACTTTCCGTCTTTCTCTTCCGTTGGTTAGTTTCTTCCGCAGGTATGTGGCTCTGCATCAACGCCTTCGGCAGCATTGATCAAGGCGCTAATAGTTTTTGGCTCTATCTCTCGGCTGGACTTGTAATGTCTCTTGTAAATGCCGTAGTCAAGCCAATCGCCACTCTCCTTAGTCTCCCCCTAATTATCTTTTCCATGGGAATTTTTACGCTCATCCTAAATATCCTAATGATTGCCCTAGTCGTCTGGCTCGTCCCACACGTCCACATGGGAACAATAGGAGTAATTCTATCTTGGCTTCTGATGAGCGGGATAAATAGTCTTGTTAATTTCCTCGTCCCATCTTATAATTAATCTATGAATATTGGAAATCTTTTAGAAACCTCGACACTCGTTTCTGCTGTACTTTGTATTTTATTGATTCTTTTACAACAACGTGGCGCTTCGCTTGGTGCTGGCTTTGGCGCTTCCGGTGAACTCTATACTACTCGCCGTGGCCTTGACCGCTCTCTCTTTAACGTTACGATCTTCATCTCGTTGGTCTTCGTATTCTCAATTCTAGGATTGCTTTTGATTCCATCATAATTTTGTATCATGAATAAAATTTTCAAAAAGAGTGGGCGCAAAATAGCAAAGAAAATCTCCCTTTTTTCTAAAAAGGTTAATGAAGATGGCCGTGAACACATTAAAGAAAATCTGATTGGCCATATTTCGCATATCAAAAATGTCCGACTTTATATTGTCGAGTGGCTTCTGATGGTCTCTGTGGTGATACTACTCTCCATCGCTCAGGCGTATTGGTATCTAAATACTTTTGCTGTAGAGACTTATACTAGTGGCGGCACTTACACTGAGGCGACTCTAGGGAAAATCAATTCCTTTAATCCACTTTTTACCTCTACTAGCTCCGAGGAAACGCTTTCTCGTCTCCTTTTTGCCACCCTCAGTGCCACGGATTATTCTGGACACACCGGATTGGGGCTAGCTGAGTCCATCCATGCAAATGATACTGGTGATGTTTGGACTGTTAAACTCCGTAAAAATCTTAAGTGGTCCGATGGTGAGCCGATTACTAATAAGGATATTTTATATACCATTAAAACCATCCAGAGTCCTCGCATCAAGACTAATTTTGCCTCCAAGCTTGTCGGTGTTACAGCTGCAGAAAATGAACAGGGGGAAATTGTCTTTACTCTCACTTCTCCAAACGCCTTCTTTGAGAGTTCGCTTGATCTACCAATCCTTCCGTCGCATATCCTCGGGGACGTGGCGCCTGAACTTCTGCTCGAAAATAAATTCTCCAGCCGCCCTGTCACTTCTGGCGCCTTTACGGTGAACGCGACCCAGAATATTGGTAATGAAGGTGAGAAAATTGTCTATCTCACAGCCAATCCAAAATATTATAAAAATAAACCGCTGCTCGACAGTTTTTCTATTCATGCATTCCTAAATCTGACGGATATCAAGAACGCCGTTAAAAATGGCACGGTTACCGCTACGGCTGATCTGCCATCAAAATTTGCCACCGAGGTAAGTTCGAGTAATGTCAATGAGTATCAAAGTTCTGTGAATTATGGTGTGTTTGCCTTCTTTAATACTGAGAGCAACCTCCTGAAAGACAAGGCTTTACGTCAGGCCATTCGTCTAGGTCTCAATTTAAACAATCTCCGTACTGGTCTCAGTGGGGAATTGCCACTTGACTATCCGATTCTAGAGTCTCAAATTGAATCCATTACTTTTCCAAGTATTCCAAAAACCGATGTCACGACCGCCAAGGCCGAAATTGAGAAGCTTAAGGCCGCAAACTCCGCACTCACAACAGAAAAGATCAAGATTATTACTATTAAAGGCGACAATTATCTTGAAGAATTTGCTAATCGCATCGCTTCTCAGCTGGAAAGCCTCGGTCTCGGTGCTACGGTTTCAGTCTATGATTCCAACCAGGACTTTAGGCTCAACATTCTGCGTCCTCGTGCCTATGATTTATTAATTTACGAAATCGGTCTCGGTCCAGATCCAGATGTTATCGCTTATTATCACAGTCTCGAGGCTAGCGAAAATGGTCATAACCTTAGTAACTATAAAAACTCAGTGGTGAATGACCTTCTGCTTAGCGCCCGTTCAAACATGGATGCCGGACTGCGTGCTGCCAAGTATCAAAAGTTCCTCGAGCGCTGGGTGGATGACGTACCGGCTATCGGTTTATATCAGACTACCTTGCCATATTTCGTCAACCGCAACGTACGCGCCTTTTCTCAGGAAAATCGCTTAGTTACATCTACTGATCGTTTTGTCGATATCGAAAACTGGGCCACCAAAAAGACCGTCAAAAACCGCACACCGTAATAATGAAATTATATCTTGCATCATATGCCATGGTTTCTATGGCAAAAATCATCAAGCATGAGGGGCGTGATTTTGCTGGAAAGAAAGCAATTTTTATTCCAACCGCCGGTGACCCATATGATAACAAGGATTTTGTTGAGGCTGACAGAATTGCGCTCGAGAAGTATGGCCTTGATATTGTCGAGATGGATATAAAAAATAAAAATGAAGAAGAAATTCGAAAAGCTATTGTTGGTGCCGATATCGTCTTGGTTGCGGGCGGAGATACATTTTATTTGATGGAAAAACTTAAAGAAAGTAGGGCAGATAAGATTATAAAAGAATTCGTAGAAAGGGGTGGCATATATATTGGTTCCAGCGCTGGTTCCATTATTTGTTGTCCAACCATCGAAGGTGCAGAAGAATTTGATAATCCAAATCTGGCACCAAAATTAGATAATTTTAATGGGCTGGGAATTTTTAGGAATGTGATAATCCCACATGCACAGAAAGAAAAATATTTTGAGCGCATAAGAAGGGCAACTGAACGATTGGAGTCTAAGGGCTTTAAAGTATATCCTTTAACTGATGACGATGTCCTATTTTTTGATGGAAATTCTTATATAATCTTGTAAGACTCCAGGTACAAAAGGGAAAAAATAAATATTTTATATGGTGCACCTGTTTGCCCCTTGGGACGCTCCAGGTGTGTAAAAAAAGAACTCCGTTAGGAGTTAATTTTATATGGTGCACCTAAGCAACCTGGTCTCGAACTCTTATATATAGTAATGGACGAACAATGCATTATAGAGAAAGTGGCAGAAAGCGTGCGAGTAATCTATGACAACCGCAGTGCCTGCCACCAAGAGGTTATTTATTAACCAAAACATACTAAAACTATTACAAAATAGACTAAGACAGACTATGGACAAACACTAGAAAAACAGCGTCTTTTTACATTTTTACGGATGTGGGGCATAGAGCTACAAAAGAGAAGTAAAACTATAAATAAGGCTTATTAGCACGAGCGATATATTTTATTAGAACTAATCCTTTTTATTGCGCACATTGGTGTTTATATAGCCTCTTTTTGTCATAGCTTCATCGAATGTTTTATCCATATAGAATAAATCAGCCAAAGCTCCTAGATAAAAATGATCTAAAGTTATAATTCTGCCCAAAGTTGCATTACCCAGATATATACGATTTATAGCGAACGGGAAGAGAAGATTGCAAATAGTAAGTATCTTGTACGTCTTGCGGTCTTTCATATTTTTTAATCTTTTTAGCGTTTTTCAAAGAAGAATTTATTATTGCCAACAACCTGGATACTCTCATCCTCTTTTAGTGTTATATCTACTTCTTTTTTGGCGCGACCGTTGAAGTCATCATCTCCTGCAGTTAATAGGTAACCAGTGCCTACGTTATCAATTTCCTCTGGGTATTCATTACCTGGAGTTGTTTTTATTTGGTCTTTCACAATGAAGAAACTAGCCATTTTCTTAAAAGAAGTCGTTACTTTATATGTTCCAGCTGGTAGCTTGTAAAGGTATTTAGTTACTGGCATATTGCTATTTTTATTTAATACAACTTTTTTGCCATATTCTCCCTCTAATTCACCAATGATAGTATATGTAATAGTTCCTTTTGTTTTGTTATCTGTAGTGCTTGCATTATCTTGCTTTATTTCTTGCTGAGTTTTTATGGAGTTTTCGTTATTCTGCTTACCTTTATTCTCTGTGGCACTACCAATAGTGGCAATACTAATAAAAGATAGTATCACTAAGCTAATCATAATTTGCTTTTTACTTAATGACGGTAACTTAATATTCATTTTCATATTACTCCTAGTTTCTCTTATATTTAAACCGTTGTCGTTAGAAACAAAAAACGACACCGCAAGGTGTCTTTACTTCCATTCGCAAGCCGGATTTTCGCCGATTGCTTATGCGGTGCCGTTTTTTCCGGCGAACCGCTAAAAGCGTCCGACAAACGATTGAAAGTAAAGACAATTTAATTGTAGCACAAATGAGATATAATTGTTTTAGTCATGGACAATAATACTAAACAACAATCAGCTATGAAAGACTCTAAGAATAATGTATCCAAATTAGTTAGTCTCGTTGGTAAAAATAAAAACAAAATCGACCCAATAAATAAGTTCATCGTAAAAGACCATAATGGCAATTCCATAGAGTTGTCCAAACATTCTTCAAGGAAGTTTAGTGATGAACGAACAGCAAGCCGATAAACAAGCGAGAGAGGCTTTACTGAGCCTCATAGGAGTAAAACATCAAAAGAATGAAATAGATGTTTCTGATCTTAGGTATGTTATTTATGCCAGAAAGTCAACACTTAACGAAGATCGACAGGAAAAATCCATAGAAGACCAGGTGCGAATTTGTCGCGAAACGGCTAGAAGTAGAGGATTGAATATAGTTGACATCATCGAAGAGAAAGGCAGTGCGAAAGAACCAGACACGAGACCAAAATTTATGAAGATGCTGGATGATCTAAAATTCGGCAAGATTGATGGTATCATGGCTTGGCATGCAGACAGGCTGTCAAGGAACATGAAAGAAGCTGGAATAATAATTGACATGCTAGATAGAGGGACTATTAAAAATTTACAATTTGCCACATCACATTTTGACAACAATCCAACTGGCAAAATGTTGTTAGGTATTTCGTTCGTGTTATCAAAACAGTATTCTGAACATCTAAGCGAATCTGTTACTAGAGGTAATAATGCAAGAACTGAACAAGGTGAATTTATTGGCAAATTAAAGCACGGCTATTGGATAGATAACAATAAGAGACTGTTCCCCGACGGGAACAATTTTGCGCTCATTAAAGAGGCTTTTGATAGGCGACTTAATGGTGATTCCATAGAGGATATAGCTCAGTTTTTGAACAAAAGCAATTACATGCGTTCAGTAAAAGATGGCGGACATACTAAATTTAGGTGGGATAAGCAAAAACTTTCAAAGCAAATTTTCAGAGACCCATTTTACTGTGGCATTTTGGTATATGGCGATTCGCATGCTAATTTAGGTGATTTTTATGATTTTACTCCAGCGGTATCGGCAAGTGATTTTCTTAGAATAAACAACGTCGGCTCTTTTGATGAGAATGGCGTATTTGTTCTAGCCCAGAAAAGTTTGAGTAGCAAAGAGAAGACAAGAGCTGATTTGTGGCGTGGTCTGGTGAGATGTAGTATATGCAAAAGTAACATGCACTCTGGAATTACAACAAAGAAAGACAAGTCAACGGGGAAAACCATAAAAGAATACTATTATTATAAGTGTCCAAATAAGCACTGTCCGAATCATAGCAAGAATTTTCGTCCTCGATACATTCTGAAGTTTATGCAAGAGTTTTTTACTGAGCATATAAACGCATTTCAAGATGAGAATTTACATAAGGAATATTCTCGTCAATTTGAAGAAACTTTAATAGAACGTAGGAGAGAGCTCCAATTAGACTTGAAATCCGTCAACTCAAAAATTACTTATGCGGAGAAACACAGAAATGAGATTAAAGATTTTATTATAAAACCCTCAAACGAAGCTATGGCAAAGTACTATCAGGAAGATTTAGAACAGGCAGAGAAAGATATAAAGAGATTAAGAGAAATAGGATGCTATAGAGGATTAAGACATAGAAGAGGCTTACCTGTTAGAGGTCAAAGAACTAAGACAAATGCTCGTACTAGAAAAGGACCTAAATACCAGATTTACTGAGGTCAGAATTAGATATGGCGACACTAGATGAAATTGGTCGTATTTTCTTCTCGAACTTTTCAATTACAGAAGATAAATCAAATACAAAACAGAGGTACAAAGTCGAATATAAACTAAAAGAGCCCTGGGATAGGCTCTTCAAAATCGATGTTGTCAATTGTGGTGCACCTGACTAGACTCGAACTAGCACACCCGAAGGCACTACCACCTCAAGGTAGCGTGTATACCAATTTCACCACAGGTGCATACCTGAATTATACCACAAAACCGCGCTGAATCAATGCTGGAATTTTAAAAAAGTGGACAAAAAATTAAAATTAAAAAAATTTCCGATAGGAAATTTTTTCTTCTTATCTTGATACTATATACAATCAATACGAATTTTAAAAAGTGCCGTTAACCCTTGACACAAAAAGAAAAACCTTGCTTTTTAGGGCACTGAGCTCCGTAAATGAGAATGAAAAAAATCCAACAAAAATTGGACTACCTGTCT
>ERZ773066.1423-NODE-1423-length-12269-cov-3.162437_pt1 | contig 12269 bp, 7 predicted proteins | sample MGYA00580573_ERZ773066 | MGnify/ENA primary metagenome ERZ773066 (study PRJEB29015, sample SAMEA2738128) | human oral metagenome | biome: human oral; feature: human-associated habitat; material: saliva | place: China | collected 2203 ... | reverse complement strand
GGGATATTGGACGGCGTCGGGATGTTCGAGGGCGTGGGAATATCGGATGGTGTGGCCTTCGTATTGGTAACGATATACCCGTCTGTCATATTTCCGCTGATCGAACTGCTGTATCCTTCTATAGCGACTTCCTTTACCTTATAGTTGATTTCATGTCCGTCCCCGTCGCTAAACTTCGGAAGGTTCGAGAAGCTGGCTTTCCATTCGTTCTCATCGGAGAGGGTCAGGCTGTCTTTTTCTACACCGTCTGCAAGGAGAAGGATTTCTACCTCATTGGTACTTTCCCCAATCCAACGCTTTTCTACGAGAAGGGACCGTCCGGGAACATTTTCCATCTTGAAGCCTTGTGTCAGACTGCCGCTTACGAGACAGGCATAGCCATCCAGCGGACGCTCTTTCACGAAATATTGGTATGGCTCCCCATTTTCATCCTTTTTCGGGAGATTTTTGAAGCTAAGCTTCCATTCGTGGGTAGCAGGGTCTTCCTTCATGACTTCCGAACCGATATAAAGCGGATCGTCCGGGTCGGACTCGCTCTTCCGATAGAGTTCTACGGTGATGCTTTCCGGTCTTCCTGCCGGGTCGTCGTGGTTCCAAGTTTTAACGACCTTGACTTCCGTCAAATCCCGTTCGCCCATATAGACATCTCCGTTGGAGCCGATGCCGCCGCCGCCGGTTGCGGAATAGTTTCCGGTAATCCATACCGTGGCAAGACTTTCCGCTGCACTGTCTTCCTGCACCGGGCTCCATAGGATGAGTTCTTCACCGCCGCCCAGTCCGGTTCCCATTCCGGAACTCGAATTCAGTTTCCCCTTTAATTTGTTTAAAGGTAGTTCTTTGTTATTCCGATCTCTCCAGCGGTAGGCTGTTCCGCCGAGCATCAGAGGAGAAATGGCATAGTTGGGGGCACCGATGTGCGTTTGCCCATAGACAGAGGCTCTGTATCCGGAATCAAGGTAGATTTCACTTCCTCTTATGGAGCGGTTTCCGATGATGGCCACTCCGTTTTTCACATTAATCTCGGTATTGGAAATGGGACAGCCTGCATATCCTCCGCCGAAGTTTGCGGCTTCGTTATCTTTTATGAGGGCATTTTTCAGGTTTAAGACGCCGTTCGTTCCGCCCATATCTTTGTTCCAGCCGTTTACGTAGATTCCGCCGCCGCCGAAGGGACAGGTGATATGACCCCTATTTAGCTCGTTGGTCATGACATTGTTGATGATTTTTCCGGCAGAGATGTTCGCGGTGGAGAATCCGTCTCTATAGTTGTTATTCGATGCGCTGACGTAGATTCCGGCACCGCAGGATGCGGAGCGGTTTTCGCTAACCGTACCGCCGGTCATGTTCAATGTGCTGCCTTTGTTCGTATTGATCAGAGTACCGACGGAGATACCGCCTCCCACTTCTTCAGATTCGTTTTGGGTAATCAAAGCATCTCCGGAGAGGTTGATGGTGGAATTCGAGAACGAAGCGATTCCTCCTCCGCTGCTAAGGTTTAAACCATCCGTTCCCAGTATTTTTCCCAGTTGGGCTTTATTCTTCTGGATGACACCGCCGGACATGTTAAAGGTAACATTGGAGGCAAGATATACGCCTCCGCCGTATCCGGCAAGGTTATTTTGAATCACACCGCCGGTCATATCAATCACACTGTGATGGGCGGTATCTCCTGCATAGATTGCGCCTCCACGGGTCTGGTCATCATTTAAACGGGGGTCGACATTCGAACTGGGGTCGATTACGATATTATTTTCTAAAACCGTACCGTCCTGGATTTCCAGGTCGCCCTGGACATTGAGGAGAGACTTTCTTGTTAAATTGTTGTTTTCTCCTCCGCCGTCCACGCGGATATCCCGAAGCGTGGCTGCATGATTTTCGGAGACGATAAGAAGGTAGTCTTCGTAGCCGGGGTTACGTTCAAGATGCGCATTGGTTCCCTCCAAAGTGACTTCATCTTGAATCGACACCGTACCGAGGATGTAGATGGTTTCGATGTCCTGGTTGTCTGTGGCAAGATCCTTCGCTTTTTCAAACGTTTTTACCGCAGTACTTTCGCTTTCGCCGTCATGGCTGTCGTTTCCGTGTATGCCGTCCAGGTAAATACTCCCTCCGCTGGCATAAACGGTACCGAGATTCCCGGGCAGAAAACCTGTCAGAAAAAATAAAGTAAGCAATGCGAGAAAGACAGATCCGAAGCCTTTTCGAATTCGGTGTAAAATCAACTGGCAAGAATGATTTCTCATTTTGCACCTCCTCACTCTCTTATTAGAGATTCTTTCCTATCTCTTATCGGCGTTTTAAATAATTATATTATAACAGGACTTTCTAAAAAAGAAATGTAAAATTAATCATAAGTTATATAGTTCTAATATTTTATCTATGTGCTATTCCGTGTGGATTCCGCTGAAATTCGTCCTGTGAAAGGAGCCCAAAGGAGCACAAAAAGATAAGGCACTCTTATTTGTTGCATGCGCAACAAAAATATTTTCCTGTTAAAAGATAATTAGGATATACTAACAAAATGAATAAAGACGCAGAAAACGAATCAAGAATGCAAGACGAAAAAAAGGAGAAAAGAACGTGGAGAAGATTTTGGATTTAAATAAAAGTGTAGCAGCTCTTGTGAAGGAGTATCCGGAGGTTTCCGACATTATGTTTTCACTGGGGTTTACGGAAGTGAAAAAGCCTGCCATGCTGAATTCTGTCGGAAGGATTATGAACCTGAAAAAGGGCTCACAGATGAAGAAGATTCCGATGGAGGAGATTGTCCGTGCCTTCCGGGAGAAAGGCTTTACTGTGCTTGGTGTAGAGGAGCCATCCGGGAATCGAACGGAAGCCTTACGCTCACTACTTGACCGCCTTTCGGACGGAGAGGATCTCGAGTCGGTTCGGGCGGACTTTGTGCGGGATTTTCAGGGTGTGGATCCGGCAGAGATTATGAAGGCGGAGCAGGGGCTTATGGAATCCGGTATGCCGCTTAGCAAGGTACAGAAGCTTTGTGATGTGCACTCTGCGCTCTTTCACGGGAGTACCCGGGAAGAAAAGATTGCGAATGCGGAAAGAGCCGTGCAGGCATCCCTGAAGAACTCCGGCGAGAAAGAGGAAGGAAAAAACTACATTCAAAAAAGTGCGGAGGCGGAGGCATTGATACGGATTCCGGGACACCCGCTGTCTACCTTTACCAAGGAGAATGAGGCACTTCGGAAATTCCTGCAAGAAAGCCAGGCAGGATGGGAAGAGTTGCTTTCCCTGCTTTCCGGGGAGAAGGACGGAGAAAGGGGGAGACAGGATGGAAATGCCACGCCGGCATGGGGAGATCTGCTTTCCACTTTTTCAGAGGAACTTGCCAAGCTCCGCTCCTTCATCGTGCATTATGCTAAAAAAGGGGATCTCCTCTATCCGCTTCTGAAAGTAAAGTATGATGTTGCCGGTCCGTCGCAGGTGATGTGGACGGTGGATGATGAAATCCGAGACAGCCTGGGAGAACTCCGAAGGGAACTCGTGGAGAAGAGTAAGGGGGAGAGGAGGATAGGCAATACCGGAGAAGAAGCGGACTACGAGGACGAGGATAAAGCAGCAGATAAAGAGGATATTGCGAAAAATATTCTGAATTCGTATTTCTTAAAGAAGTATCTTGCCGTACGAAATCGTATGGAAGAAATGATTTATAAGGAAGAGAATATTCTTTTTCCGATGTGTGCCATGCAGTTCCAGAAAGAGGAGTGGATACAGATCTACTTTGATTCGAAGGACTATGAACCTTGCTTTTCCGTTTTTCCTGTAGAGTGGAAGGAAGCGGAAGAAAGCAGGATTTCCGAGGAGGTAGGAAAGGAAAGTGGAAAGGAAAGCGGAATTTCCAAGGAGACCGGAAAGGGAGGAGAAAAAGAAGTCGGAAAGGAACCCGGAAACACCTTGGAAGACCTGCTTCGCAGGGTGGAAGCACTGGAAGGAAAGGCAAAGCAGAGGATTCCGTCTTTCTCTGATTCCTCAGCGGATGGAGAGATTGTGATGCCCGGAGGACATTTGAAGAAGCAGGAACTCATTGCCATGCTGAACACCATTCCGGTAGAAATCACCTTTGTGGATAAGGACAATATCAATCGTTTCTTTAACGAGGGACCGAAAGTCTTCAAACGCCCGCAAATGGCGATTGATCGGGAAGTCTTTTCCTGTCATCCGCCGAAGGTGGAGCCGATGGTGCGGACGATTATCGGGAACTTCCGGGAAGGAAAGGAAGAGGAAGTTCCCATCTGGATGGAAAAGGGCGGCAAGCCGTTTCTGGTGCGGTACATGGCGGTACGGGACAAGGAAAAGAACTATGTCGGAACGCTGGAAGCCGTAACGGACATGACAGAAGCGAAAGAATATTTTCGCCAGTATTTCAAGAGCCATCCGGAAGAACTGTAGAAAAAGAGGTGAAAACAGCGTTCTTATCTGAATGCAGACTTTCTTATTGACGGTAGTCGTTGCTAATGCTAAGTTAGCAATGGCAAATATAAATTACGCAGCAAAATTAATTATTTTAATGAGATTACATGATTTTCTATTTATTTAATGGAAAATGCAGTATCGTTAATTTGCGCTGTAAGCAGAAGAAAGGATGAACTATGGTAAGACGAGGTTTTCGAACCATTGCGATTGTCGCTGCCATGTCCATGATGCTGAATCCTTCCTACACCGTTCTGGCGAAGACGGGCAGAACGGCAACGGTTGGCACATGGAAGACAGAGGGAAGTAAGTGGACTTTTCTCGACAATGCAGGAAACAAGCTGAGCGGTTGGATTGTCTACAACGGGGATTGGTATTATCTCCTTCCGGAGGATGGCACACTGAAGACCGGCTGGTTAACACGGAACGGGAAGTCCTATTTCTTAAGTACGGAATCGGGGCAGTTCACGGGAAGACTTCTTAGCGGTTGGCAGTGGATTGACGGCTATTGCTATTATTTTATTGCGGAAGATAATGCAAAATATGGGGAACTTTTTACCGGAGGGAAAACACCGGACGGGTATACGGTGGATAGTGCCGGACGCTGGACAAAAGACGGTACTACTGTGTATGAAAACGGAAAGGGACTCTCTTCTTCGGAAAATGTACAGCAGGTAGCCGGTGCGGACAGACCGATTCCTTCAGGCGGAACGGGAAGTTCCGGTGGGCGTAGCGACGGACGTAGCCGGGGCGGAAGTTCTCGAGGTAGTGGACAAAGTAGCGGCTCTTCGGGAGCAGAGCAGAATGCAAGTCAGGGGAATCAGAAAGAAGATTCCGGAAATAAGGGTAGCGCTACAAAAGAAGACGATACAAAAAAAGAAGAACAAGAGGAGAGCAAGACAGCCAGTCTCGTAGCGACTGCACAGACCAAACTGGTGCATACCGAGCTTGGAAATTTCCTTTCCCTTGCCTTTTTAGAGGGCACGAAAGAGGACTATACCGTCACAGTGGACGGAACGGACATTTCCTCCGCTCTCACGAATGTAGACGACTCCGGTCAGATTGCGAAGTGGAGAGCTACGGTTGCCCATCCGAAGAAACTCGTGATTTCCAGAAAATCGGACGGGAAGACAGAGGAAATTAAGCTGGAAGAAGGGAAAGCCCAAGCGGAAGAGCCCAAGGTGGAAGTCACGGCGGGCGACCCGCAGGATCATCCGAAGTACCTTCTTGCACAGGGAACGGCGACCGTATTTGACCGTCTTCTTCCGAATAACGGGAAGGACGGAAAAGAAAGATTTACGCCGAAGAAGAGCACTTTTACTCTTTTCGAAAAGAAGAAGGAGGATCCGGATGCCATTCAGGCGGAATTTTATGTGAAACCCGTCGTTATTGATGCGGAAGGAAACGGCGTCGGCGGAAAAGGCATCAAGGCGGAATTCAGCTTAGGAACGGATAAGGAGAAAGACTGGTTTAACGGCATTGATCAGATTTCTCTTCTTCGTTATGAGGACAATACCGTCCTGAATCGGAATTTAAACTTTAAGAAGACGGATCCGGTATCCGGAAAGCATGGCTTTGTAGGCACATTGCAGGTGCCGGTCGGACAGGACAATATGCGTTCTCGCGGACTCTACACCCTGGCGATTCACTCGAAGAAAACGGAGGAAGTCATCACTCTTCCGATTGAGTTGCAGAGCAACACGAGATTCCAGGTGGACATCGCGCAGGAGACCATGGCGCCGAAGACCGGAGAGAGAGTGAAGTTCCGGATTAACGGCGAAAATGGAGAGAGCTTCGGAAATGAAATCAAAGTCGATGATATGCAGGTGACTTTGGAGAAACCGAGCGGAAAGAAGGAGAAGCTTTCCTATATCGATGATTACTTCAACTTCGGCGGTAATTTCATCCTCTACGGCACGAGCTCCAATAAAGAGAAGACGGTCAATACCGATGAAGCCGGGATGTATACCATTAAGATTAAATATTCCGGCTATCCTACGCTCAGTAAACAGTTTATCGTTTATAAGGGAGAAGGACAGAATACGGAAGACAAGCAGGAAGACGCGGCAAGAAGCAGTGCGAGAGCTGCCTACAGCGGAAAGAAGGCGGACGCGGTTTCTGCGGCAACAAGCGGAAAAACTTCCACCCATGCGGGAAAGAAGGCATCCGGGAAGAAGGGGAAGGAATCCGTGTATGACGGGGTGTCCTCCGCAACCGGAACCGTGAATACCCGTGTGAATGTGGTATTTGACTATGATCTCCTTGAAAATGCCCTTGTTTTAAACGAAATCAAGGCTTTGAACGAAGATGCCCGGAATGTCCTTGTTTGGTACTACGGTATGAACTTTGACCGCTTCGGTTATCTCTTTGATGAGGGGGCGAAAAACTACTACAGTGTAGAAAAGTATATGAATGCTCTGAAGGATGACGAGATGGCCGGCGGAAAGATTCGTTCCTATAGCGAGTACCTTAAAGAGGCCGAAGCAGCCGATTTTAACGGGGTATCGGAAGTACAATTTGTTCTGGAAGACGGAACGCTCGGAAGTCTGAGCGATTTCAAGAAGTACAAGGGAGAAGATACACCGAGCTTTAGCGGTACAACCATCAAGAAAGGGGAGGAAATTGTTCTTCATACGGATAACACAGAATACCTTTCGAAGATACAGGGCGTGTATACCGATGGCGGCAGTGAAAATCAGATGAATTATAATTATCCGAAGAGGGTCACGATTGACAAGGAGAAGGGCACCATTACCCTGCATCGTTATGCCTTTAATTTCCTGAATCCGAAGACTCCGGAAGTCGGAAAGCATACGATTACGCTTGATGCGGGAGCGGACTACAAGAAGGTGGATATCACGCTTACGATTACCCAGGAAGAGATCACCGAGAAGCCGATTCTGGTAGGAGAAGCCGCAGTTGGAAAGGACCTGACACTCTCTCTTCCGAGAAACGCGATACTACGCTTTGCAGGGGTTTCTTTACAGAAGGGGAACGGAGAAGTAAAAACGCTTCTGGATGCGTCTGCAGGCGGAACTTCCGGAAACGATTACTACGTTTTGGATAAAGAGAATGACCAACTGATCATCAAAGCCGGACGCTTCAAGGAGGCAGGCGAGTACACCGTTTATGTGAAGGTGAAAGAGCAGAACGGAACGCTGAACACGACCTTCCAAGTGAAAGAAAAGTCCGATACGCCGGAAGAGCCGAAGGAAGAAGAGGACAAGGGACTGGAGGCACCGGAAGTTAAGTACTTTGAGGAAGACCGGAAAGGATATAACAATCGGAATGTGCTTTCTTTCGTGCCCGAGAAGACGTATCCGAAAAAGGATGTTACCGATTACCTGGAGAAAGTCAACAAAGTTGTGGTAAACGGTGAGGAATATAAGAAAGCATCTTACTACACGGAGGTGAACCGGAAGGATGCGACATACGCGTTACACTATAACAACGGCGGCGGAAATTATAGCATAATCTGTCTCTCTCCCTCTGCTTTCGTAGAAGGGGAAAATGTGATTGAAGTTTATGCGGACGGCTATAAGAAGTTGCAGTATAAGGTCACTTTGAAAGGAAAAGAAGAAGCGGATAGCTTAGCGGTGCCGGAAGGGGCAAGCCTGGAGTATGTTTCTCTTGACGGATCTTATCAGGTCGGTTTTGGGGGAGAACACAGCACGGAGATTAAAAAATACTTAAAGAATATCACTTCCGTATCCGTAAATGGTGTAAGTTATGAAAAAGCGTCAATCGATCTTCTACAGTGGCTGAGTGGACGCTATGCACTGATGGATAGCGATGGTGGAGATAAGGATGTTAACGGTATTGCGCTTTCTGCTCCTTCAAACGGAGCGAACAAGATTAAAGTTGTCGTTAAGGCAAAAGGATATGAAGATTTAAGTCTTACTTATCCGAATTCAGCCGAATAAGCGATTCTACTTATAAAGACCATATCGAAAAGCATATTGTAAAAACGAGTATCATGCACGGAAGCGTGATACTCGTTTTTTGTATAAAAAGAAGGGGTAACAAGAGCATATCGTTTTGTAACCCCTTCTTTCGTTTCTTATTTGGAAAGTACCGCGCTGAACTATCCTTATACGTTCAGGATATAGTGTCCGGTAATCAGAGAATAGATTCCCATTACGACGATGGCGATGCAAGCAAGCAATCTGATGGGGTGAATGGTTGTCGGTGTGTCGACCTGCTTCGCATAGCGGATGTTTTGAATCTCTGCAAAGCTGATAGCGGCACATACAAGGGTAACAACGATAGTCATAATCTGCTTTTGTGACATAATAATCTCCTTTTTTCTTTGCTTTATTATAGAAGCAGTTTCACAGTGTGGTGGATTACCCGGCCGGATTCTGCAAAATGCTTTTAGTTCTCATTTGTAGAGGAAGAATCTTCATACGAGTTTGTTGCGGAAGCATTCTCACTATCCTCTGTATTGACGTTGTTTGCATATTCACTGAGATTGGAAAGAGCGCTCAAATCCGGAGAGGCGGTATAGCTTCCTGCCAGAGGAACACTATGGCTTTCATTCAGAATCGGATAGGACGGCAGCGCCTTCTTATCTGCGAAGTAGGTTGCAATGGTACCGATAGCGCCGGTTCCCATGGTGAATGCCCAAAGCTGATAAAGGTTTCTGTGATAGCTTGCGGCAACCTGCGGATCATTTGCACTAAAAATTTCCTGCATATATTGGAAACAATCGATGACGTGGTGGAAATCCTCGTAGATAGCATCGGATAAGAGGAAGGCAAAGTCGAGACGGTTTGCGAAATAGGCCATTCCCGCCATAAATACGAGACAGATGGGGATACCGAGCAGTCCGAAACGACCGGCAAAGATCTTGTAGCCGAGAACCGTTGTAAAGCCCATGATGACACCGCCGTAAAGCGATACATAGCCGAGTCTTGCGATGAAGAAGATGAAGATGGCGCCGATAAAAGCACCGACGAGAGCACCGAAGATGCCGAGAATAATGCCGACTACACCGCGGCTTTCCTCCTTCTGCCGTTTTTCGTCTGCATCCAGTCTTAAGACATCGAACTGTGCTCTGGTGAAGAAATGGGTTCTTCCGTTCAGACAATAGAGGGAAATACCTTCTTCCTCCCCGTTTACTTCACTACAGTTCACTAAGTCGTTTTCGGCAAAATGGGCAGCGAGTTCGGCGATCCCGTCAATCATATTCTGAATGGTCCCCTTATTGGTCAATCCACTCTTGATATCCGCACTGATGAGGTATCCGGACAAATCGATGTTCTGTACCGCTTTAATGTCTTTCCGAATCAGCTTCATCAAGTCTTTACTGGGATGATTTCCCATCTGGGACAGGGAAAAAGAGCAGCAATGGTATTTGCCGGTATAGCGGATGGAGAGATAGTATCCGTTAAAAATACCTGCGGCTTCTCCGATGTCCTCCAGGTATTTCAGTCCCAGAGATTCTGCGACCGCCATAATTGTTTTACTTTTCATGAATCCAATGTATCCTCCTAAAAATGATGTAAAGCAGTATTATTTTATCGTTATTTTTAAATAAAACAATAGGAAAGTTAAAGATTCTGTTTTATGTAGAGAACGAAATTCATTTCTGTATATTTTTGCCTAATCTATGATAAAATAAAAACAATCCATGTAGAGAAAAAAGGATGGATCGAGACAGGCTTCTTTCAGACCGGTTTATTCCGGGAAACATTGGCTTTGGAAATGAAGATTTTAGAATAAGGAGGAAGAATGCAGTTGGAAGTACAGACGGGAAGACCGAAAGACCTTGCGGGAAGAGAAGAGAAAGAGATTGCGGTTTATGATTTTCTGGATAAGCTCGGCATTCCCTACGAGCGTGTAGATCATGAAGCGGCGCACACCATGGAAGCCTGCGCTCCGATTGAGGAAGCGCTACAGGCAAAGGTATGTAAGAATCTTCTTCTTACCAATAGTAAACACAGCTTTTACTACCTTTTGATGATGCCGGGGGATAAAGCGTTTGTAACGAAAGAACTTTCGAATGCCATCGGCTGTGGACACCTGTCCTTTGCGGAGCCTTCGGAGATGGAGAAGGTCTTGCATTGTACGCCGGGTTCCGCTTCCGTGTTCGGACTTATGAACGATGAAGAGGATCTCGTGGAACTTCTCGTGGACCGGGAATTACTGAAAGAGGAGTACCTTTGTGCGCACCCCTGTAAGAACACGTCCACGTTAAAAGTAAAGACGAAGGATATCTTCGGAAAGTTCCTGAAAGCGACAAAACACTATAAGACGGAGGTGTCCTTGAAGGGAGAAGGATAGTTCGGGCATTTTTACCGCTATATTTGGAAGAGAAAGCACTTGACGGGGCGAGTCCTGCATGCTAGACTGGCATAGCACTTGGGGCAAAGCCCTATTTTTTATGCACTAATTTCGTAGTCATGCGAAGTTAAAAATCATTGGAGGTGAAAGCCGTGCGTACAAAGATTATATTAGCATGTACAGAATGTAAGCAAAGAAATTACTTCATTACCAAAGAGAAGAAATTGCATCCTGAACGTATGGAAGTGACGAAGTATTGCAAGTTCTGCAAAAAGCACACGTTGCATAAGGAGACAAAGTAATGCAAGAAGAGAAGAAATCCGGACTGCGTTCCTTTATTGCCGGTTTGGAAACGGAATACAAGAAGATTGTTTTTCCCACAAAGCAGGATGTCATCAAGGAGTCTATTGCTACGATTGCTATTAGTGTCCTGATCGGTGCATTGATTACCGGCTTGGATATTGCGATGAAGTGGGGTCTGGGATTTGTTCTTGTAAAGTAAAGGTGGGAAGATGGCAGAGAAAAACACAGAAGCCCGCTGGTATGTAGCGCATACCTATTCGGGTTATGAAAATAAGGTCAAGATGGATTTGGAGAAAACCATTGATAACCGTGGCCTTCAAGATGTGATTTTAGAGGTCAGTGTTCCCATGCAACCGGTTATTGAAATGAAGAACGGTGTGGAGAAGAAGACAGACAAGAAGATGTTTCCGGGCTATGTTCTTGTAAACATGGTCATGAACGATGAAACTTGGTATGTTGTTCGTAACACCAGAGGCGTTACAGGTTTTGTAGGACCCGGATCTAAGCCGGTTCCTCTTTCCGAGGAAGAAATCCTCACCTTAGGATACAGGAAGTCTGAGGTATTGGTTGATTTCGCTGAAGGAGACACGGTGAGTGTTATTTCCGGAACATGGAAGGATACCATTGGTGTCATTACCCAGATCAATGACCAGAAGAAGACTGTCACCATTAACGTAGAGATGTTCGGCAGGGATACCCCGGTAGAACTGTCCTACGGCGAAGTGCAGAAGTTAAGATAAGATTTGGTAATACCCGAGGGATTTTATCCCATGGAGTACATTTAGCCACCGCTTGCAAAGCAAGCTCGTGGGAGGGTTTACCCGCAATTACCACAAGGAGGTGCCTATATGGCAAAGAAAGTAGAAGGTTACATTAAGTTACAGATTCCCGCTGGAAAAGCAACTCCGGCTCCCCCCGTTGGTCCTGCTTTAGGACAGCACGGTGTGAACATCGTTGCATTTACAAAGGAGTTCAATGCAAGAACGGCCAATGAAGGCGACATGATCATCCCGGTTGTTATCACGGTTTATGCGGATAGAAGTTTCAGCTTTATTACGAAGACTCCTCCGGCTGCTGTTCTCATTAAGAAAGCTTGTAAGCTGCAGAAGGCATCCGGCGAGCCCAATAAGAATAAAGTTGCAACGATTTCCAAAGCTGACCTTCAGAAGATTGCAGAAACGAAGATGAAAGACTTAAATGCTGCATCAATCGAAGCTGCCATGTCCATGATTGCAGGAACCTGCAGATCCATG